>Ga0315902_10007826_pt1 | contig 14530 bp, 7 predicted proteins | sample LakEriMetagenome_9_FD_203523 | JGI IMG/M metagenome (GOLD analysis project Ga0315902, IMG submission 203523) | Freshwater fungal communities from buoy surface, Lake Erie, Ohio, United States - Buoy 12 MA117 | ecosystem: Environmental > Aquatic > Freshwater > Lake > Lake biofilm | place: USA... | reverse complement strand
GTCGAGCGCGACGAGAAGGATCTTCGCCGGGAATAATTGGATTCTCGGGCCGCACCACCGGCTCTGGCCGTCGGCCCGCTTCGATGTCTGCATTAAACTTGCGCTCTCGCTCTGCAACAGCCTCATCAGCCACTTCGCGCCAGAACTGCTCAACCGGGTCGTTTGTTTCTCGGCTCCAATCACCCCTCTTGGGCTTATTGCTTGGCAAGGGTGAACCCGGCATGTTTCTAGCATTTGGTGACAACACCGGTTGCGGCCTGTCGGGGTTGGCCCGCTCGAGTTCGGCAACAGCCCGCAGATCCATCGATCGAAGAATTACATCGGCTTCGTCGATGGCCTCTTTTGCCCTTTCGCGCAGGCGGGTGTTGACCACTTCCGTGTCCGCCCACTCGCGCATCTTTTTCTGACGATCGCGAGGGTGCATCTTTAGCAATCCGCCGTAGAAGTAATCTGGCGACATGCCCAAAGTGTTGCGAATCTTTTCGTATGCTTCTGACCAAGGCCAGTATGGATTGTCCTTGGACGGCTTTAGTCCTTCAAACCCTACGCTTTCGCCCACGTTGGACAATAGGTGCTGGGTGTACGCTTGAACCAGACCCTCTTCGTAGCCAAGCAGTCCTTCTTTAATGACTTCACGTGGGTTATGGATTGCCTCGGACACACCATGCAACTGCTCATGCAGAGCAATCTCAACGGGATGCATCTTGTCTGGGCCGTCGCGAAGTGCCGATGCGTGCATGCTTATGTGTGGAATGCCGTCGCTATCCACGTTTGTGAAACCGGGAAGATCGGGGCGGTCACGCCTGAGTGCAATGAATCCGTCTGGCTCGTTGGGGCTAGGCGCAAGGCCCATTCTGCGATTTAAGGCTTCTCGAACCTTAAACCCAATATCAGCCAAGAAGTGGGCGGCTGGGCCGTCGACACCACTTCCGCGCTCGATATCTTCCACAACGTCCGGCAATTCGGAATAACTAAGACCACGCGGAATCTCAGCGTTGCCATGGTAGGCCACGGCTCGCTGCAGCCATGGATAATAACCATTGTTAGACGGGCGCTGCTTGGTGTACTCAGTAACCTTAGTGCCGTTGGCTCGTGTCAGAGTAAGCGACACATAGCCGTTCTCCTTGCGTAGGACGGCACCCTTAACGTCGTAGAAGTTGTTGTAGTTCAGAACGTCATCTAGATTTACTTCGTCGCCGTAGCGACCATTCTCTAGCAAATCACGGATGCGACCATTTAGTGCGCTCTTGTCGACTCCGTTAAAGCCCGAGAGATCGGCGTTTGCGATCTCGTCCAGCATATCGATGCGAGCGGCCATGATGGGCGACCGGTCCAGAGCGGCGCGGGCGTCGCCGCTCATGGCACCCAACATCGGGAAGCCACCCATGTCGTCCGAGTCGTCAACCAGTTCAGACCGGTCTTCAGCGTCCATCGCCGCGCTAGATGCCCACAAACCATCCGGATCGGCAGACTGCTCGGGTTCAGCGCCTTCATTCTCCGCATCATTTAGAGGAGAACTGCCTTCTGCATTCTCAATAGCCTGCTGTGCGACATCTGGGCTGTTCTCGTCCGGAATTTCCATGCGGAACTTCCCGCCCACACGACCGACACCCTCGCCGGGAGCAAGATCACCCTCGCCACGCTTTTCTTGGTTGGCCGTGGGCGACATCATCTTATTGGTAATCTTATCTAGTTCTACTTGCAGTTCTTCGGCTTTGGCCCAGTTTGGCGGGTCCTCCGCTTCGGCCTCATCCTTTTCCTTCTGGATCCTTTCAAAGTCTCGCAATAACTTCTCAACATCAACTGAAGCCCGACCGCTGACAGGCTCATCTGGGCGGTCGGGTGTTTCCAGCGTGACTACTGTGAATCCCCGCTCGTCGACTTCTTCAGGTGTTTGAGTTTCGTCGGGTGATGGGGCTTCGTCGGGGACGTCAGGGGTAGACGTCTCGTCGGGTGTTACGTCTGGAGCATTCTCGTCTTCAAGTTCGTACTGAGTCTGGCCGTTGACCTGAACGACAGCCTTGATCTTGCGACCGGCAAGCATATCGCCCACCGACAAAGGCGCCAACGACTCTTGAACGGCCTCAGGTGTAATTTCTTCATCACCCTGAACCAACTCTTGAATACGCCGCTTAATACTCATGTTTTCGGGCGACAACTCGACGGGAGCGCCCACACCGCGATTAACCGCACCGCCAATCACCACATCCATGATAGCCATCATGGTTTTTGCGTCGGCTTCGGCATCGTGCGCTGAATTCGGGTCGTCCAAATTGAGTTGTTTGGCCCACATCTGCTGAGCAAAACTGCGCTGGTTGTTACCACTTACCGGCACGTCTGCCTTATCCAAGTCAGCAGTCGCTTCTCGCAGAATGCCCATTGTGTCGATATGACCGACAACGTTGTCTGGCAGACCTCGCTCTAGAAAACCTTGTTCTTGCAACAGTTTTACCAGAGGGATTTCCATGCCTTGACCATTCTGCGCGACCATAGCGGTAGGTCCCAAACCGGCAAGCCAATTTAAAAACTTGGGCATTTGCTCGGCAAAAGGCAGTTGGTCCTTAATAAAATCGTCAGTTACAAACTGTGAGCCATACTTTTTCTGGTCTTTTTCGCTAAGGGGAACCCCTTGACCCGGCTTATCTTTCCCAGCAGACCACTTGCCAACTTTCTGGTTAGGATTCATCCAGAGTGTAAACGGCTCTCCGACCGGCTTGCCGTCGCGCATGGCGACCCCGGAAATCTGAATAGGAAGGGCCAAAGGACCATCATTCCCCGGAAACGCACCATTTGATGTCGTCTCTATGTCCCAGAATACGGTAGTGATACCTTCGCGGCGTCCCTCCAACAACTCCTGAAGGTCATACCAATTAGCACCCTTCATGGCTTCGAGGAACTCGTCTGTCCCCTCAGGAATGATGTCATTTTGGCCGACACCCTGTTTCATGCCCAACCTAGCCTTTTCAGGGTTGCCTTCAGCACCAGAACGGCTTTGTCGTGTTGAGCCGCTCTTACGCGTCTTGGTTGGAGCCGTTTTCATCATTTCGGTTATACCGGCAGGACGCGTAGCCGGAACGTCCACATTGGGCTTAGATCTGGCAAGGACGCGAGCCGAGATGAGGAATGGCCTGTCGGGTGCAACCGTTTCAAACTCTGGTACAGGCGGATTCACAATTTCTGCCGGAACCTCAGAATTGTTTAGCCCATCCACAAAACGGCGACGTCCATATTCTGCGGCTTCAGCCACAGCCTGTGCCTGCTCTGGGGTTTCGTATCCCTTGTCTCGGAAGACGTAAACACCGTTTTCGTCACGCGTGATTTCGTACTCGACCATTTCGCCGTCGTACTCAGCGTTGCCGACCATGCGATCGCCATCCATCGACCACGAAATGTTGGTGTTTGGAACGAAGCCATTTCGGATGCGATTGTCGATGTCTGCTTTAGCGTCTTCGATGTTTTTGTGTGCGCTAATTTCAACACCGTGAAAACCTAGGCCCTGCCCATGCCGCGCAACCAACCAATCGGCTTGCTGTTTGCCATCTTTATCCAAGAACACTCGGCGTGTAATAGCAAAATTCCCATTAAATCCCTCTGCCAGTGGGCGTGCATACAGCCTGTTGTCTTGAACAAACCAAGCAGCATGGTCGTCGTCCTCTGGCAGTTTAAATGCCCGGTTGCCGCTCAAAGCGACCGCTTCACGCTCGACGTTTAGCAGAACCCGCGCCGCTTGCTCTGGTGTGGCGAAATTGCCGAAGTCTACCTTAAAGCCCTCTCCTTCCGCAGCGACCATTAATTTCCACTCGCCATTACCCTGTTTTCTAATTGAATAAACAGGGTGATCAAAGTCGCGAATGTTGCCCGGTGCGTCATTATTAACCGCATCGGCAAAATTACGGACGACGAACTTGCCACGGAAGTCTAGGCCGTCTGTTACCTGTTCAACATCGAAATACTGCTTAAGCAGAGTCTCTAGGCTGAACTGGGCGTCATCGTAGATGTCCTTGTATTCGTCCTTCTCCCAATGCAGAGCGGGCTTGCCAGACTTACCACCCGGTGTGATGCGTGCAATTCGGTTTCTTTCGGGGTCGTAACGTTCTGTGCTGATTTCCAGCCCACCGTCATCATTCAGGTAAATCTGGACTGTCTTCTTGGACTCCTTTTGACGGTCCATCGCCTGCTTAACAACGTCTCGGATCTGACTAGAGATCGCATGCTCGCGCTCAAAACGTTTACGATCTGATTCGAATTGATCACGATCCCCGGCTACCTTTTCGATCAACTCGATCATGTCAGCGTGGTGGCGTATGCTTTTCGCTAATTCAGCCTTTCTGCGCTCTCGAACAGCGGGTGGATACTCCTTACCCACATTTCCCATTCGCTTTCGAAGATCTTCAATCTGCTTTTCGTGCAGTTCGATATCTTCAGCCGGATTGGCACTAAAACCGGGCTGGTTGCCACCGGGACGTGTGTGCATCCCCCCGTGGCTCGGCACAATCGAACGAGGATCCATTTCAGCGTCGTGCATTTCCTGCTGACGCTTGTCTATCCACTGGATCTGAGGACCGCGATCATTCATCGGGTCCCAAATACGAGCAACGCGCTGGCGACTCGGGTCTACCTGACCGGCCACGACCTCAAAAGATCCGTCTTCGTTTCGGTAAACCTGAACTTCTCTAGCCTTAAAAGCGCCTGGAATCGGCTTGCCCTTAGAGTCTGCCTTTATTTCGCGCTCTACGGGATACTTGTCTTTGTCGTCGATAAGTCGCCTAGCCTGCCCGATCGCGTTTCGGATTGGCTCTCGCTCAGGGGCATTGTCGGTCAGAAATTCACGAGGTACCCAGTTCTCGAGTTGTACATCGAACATTCGAATATTGCCGGGTACATTGTCGCGCAACTCAGCGATAACCTCGCGCTTGCGCTCTTCGCGATTTAGCGCTCCGGCTTCGTTAATAATTACGGCATTAGCGCGACGAGTAGCATTGGATAGACCATAGACAACCGCTCGGTGGTCATTGTCCACCATCATCAGAACACGGGCACGCTCCGACAGCATGTCGTCGCGCTCTGCTTCTAATTTATTCTTTTCAAGAGAGAGTCTGGTGAAGTTCTTCCGTATTCTTTTTGGCTCTTCTAATTCAAATTTGCCGTCTTCATCGGTCTTACCTACAAAGACAAGCGAATCATCATCAATTGATTCGCTTCGTAACAGGAATTTCCCGTTAGAATCTCGGTACAAATATTGACTTTTGCCGGTGGCCTTAGCGGCTCTTTCGGCCCTTTCAATCTCTCCCCCCGCTTCCTTCCGGGCCTCCTTTTCGATTTTCGGAATGTCGAGAATTGGACTGTCATCAAGTTCTTTTTGCAGTTCGCCCAGACGCGCTTCGATTTCTTCTCGCTGCTCGCCACCTCGGATCTGGTCGTAGTAGTAGGGGTGGATGTCACTGTAAAAGAATTGACCGTCTGGCGTTCTGTAGACGAAGAATTCTTTTTTCTTTGATTCTGGCAGTGCAGCATGGGCCGCGAAAGCCCCAAGCATTGCATCGCCCAAGTCGTCTCGCATTCCACCGGGCGGCGCTATCCGCGCATCGAACACCACATTCGGCGGGAGTGGCTGTTGGAGAGCCTTTTGCACACGACCGAAGTCAAACACTTGAAGTTCTGGAATTTCATCTGCATATTTCAGATTCTCCTCAATGTCAGGATCCTCGGACCCATCGGAGAATTCAATGTCCAGACCAGCATTCTCGCCAAGTTGGCTAAGGCGCTTCCTGACCGCCTGCAATTGTCCTTCGATTTTGTAACGCTCTTCAACATTTGGGTCTTCTAGTTGGTCAATGAGGTTATTCGCCTCTTTAACCAACTCGTCGATCTCGGCAGCAATCTCCTCGCTATCTTCTTCTACCCGGTTGAGCAAATCCCTGCGAGACTCATCAGCATCACCGCCCCGATTTCTAATTATTTCTTCACGGCGGAAGAGTTCAGCAATGCGCTGCTTTTGACGCTCGATGATATTCTTTAGAGGACCACGAAGGATTCCATCTTCACGCGTATACTTGGCTGGTACTTCTCCATCGGGCAGGTCCTCGTCCAACACATCCACGTCGTTGTAGATGTCTATAAGATTTGCATTCTCTACAACTAATTGATCTCTTAAGTTGACAATAGTGGTTAGGTTATAAAGACTGTCAACGTCCTCTATGTCTTCGTCGCCGTCGCCCAAAGGATTGATACCGGCAGTTGGGTCGGCACCACGATCCTTTAGAATCTTTTCGTCGTTTGCGGCAGCAATCCGTCTGGCGGCTTCTTCAGCACCCGCCATATCCATGAACTCGCCACGCCGCGTAGCCCGCAAGAAGCCCTTGGCAGTCCTCAGACGACCCTGAGCGTCCTTTTCATCCGAGACTACTTGGAAAGTCTGACCACGAATAGCCTTCATTTCTTCTGCGGAAGGCTCTTCGCCGGTCGCTTCTAGGCGTTCCTGTCGAAAACGCTCAGCATCGCCCCGCTGTACTTCAACAACCCACTCGCGACGCTCCATGGCATCGACATATTCAAATTCTGCTAGGAGGCGTTCAATCTTGGCGTATGCGATGCGCTCGGAATCGGCTTTAGTGTAATCAGCATTCTGCTCATCTAGTTCCCGATAACGATCGTCCATTTCGTCTAGGATCTGTCGCAGTCCTAGACGAAGATCCTCGCCCGAAAGTTCGCGAAGATTGACAGGTGGCAACTTCCGGGACATGACGCGACCACCAAGTGCGTCAACCGCATCGGCCACTTCAGCGGCATCTAACTGAATGTCAGCCTTGGCAAGAGCAATGTCCTCTTCGTTTGCCTGACGAAGACGCCTCTCCGCACCGGGGGTGATGGGAAGCCAACGATCGCTATTCCCATCTTTTTGGAAGAATTGAACAGGGCGCGAAACTCCGGGATATCGCTCGCGCCAATCGTCACCAAGCCTAGCCGCCAAGTCTACCGCAACGAAGAAACCATCCTTGGTTGCTCGAATACCACCTGAATTACCATGAGCCGCACGCTCAACAACCAAGTCGCCATCTGGACCTTCAAATATGATAACTGGTTCATCAGAGTCACGCCACTCTTGCTGTTCTGCTCTGGCCATCTGGCGACGAGCATTGGGGTTGCGCCACACATTGGTAGCAGTACGGCTGTTTCGCGCCTTTCCCGGCCTGCTGCCCTTCGCCGCTTTCTTGGCTCCCTCAACCTCACGACGCGCTACATCCTGATCAACAAAAGCCTCTTCTGCAATTCCAGCAGCGACGTCCTTCCACTCAGCGGCATACGCGTCCCGAACAAACTTTTCTGCAAAACCGTCGGGATCTGCGTCCTTCACATTGACAAGAGTGCCGTTTTCGTCGCGACGGTCAATCCACTGCGCCATCTTGCGCAGGGACCCCTTCATATCCTCCTCGGACGGCTCCTGACCAGTTACGGCCTTGTACATCCGGCGATAACGTGCGCGAATGTCGGTTTGTGCATCGTCTGCTTCTTTCCGCAGATCAATAACAAACTTTCGCTGTTCTTCCTCTGGCACATTATTAAATTCTCGCTTTAATTCAGTGCGAGGAAGTGTTTGAGCCAGAAGATCGCCGTCGTGTACAGCATTGCGCAGTCTGTCTTGAAGCGTGAGGTATTCGCTGTTAGCCTTGTTTAACTTACCTCTTACATCATCTTGTCTACTCTTTGGAGCATTCTTATCAAGAGCATTAACTGCCTTCTGGGCTTCGACAACCGCAAGACGGGCCTCTTCAAGGCTCGCCTGCAGACCTTCAATCTTTAGTTGGCGCTCGCGCTCCTTGTCGTCGTCGACAGGTTCATCGAAAAACAACCCGCGCAAACCACTAGCCGAACCCTTAGGCCGATTCCGAAGAGCAAGTTCGATGCCCTTGGCCACTTGGCGTGATTCTTGCTGGCTCCTGCGACGAAGTTCTTGTTCAGTGCGAGGGAATTCTTCCTTTGCGCTGTCAGGCAGAGAATCTTCAATCTCAGCGATTCTTTTGTCCTCGCGAGGACCAGCAACCGAAGGCGCATTGAAACGAATAGCATCTTGAACAGCCCGAGGCAGTCTGCTAACAACCTCTTCCTGCTTGTCTTCGTCAGCGTTAGCAATCTCTTGGCGAACAGCATCAAGCCCAACGAGGTCTGTGGCGTTATCAACCGCTGCCTTTAGTGCAGCGAGAACGACTTCATCGTTCTCTCGATCGCGAATTGCTTCGGGCGACTCACCCACCGGCTCATTGACGCGTAATTGAACCTCGTCGATAGCCCGCTGCATATCTGTGGGGCTAGGCTCTGGCGGGGCTTCCTCTACTTCGTCGCCACCGAGTTCGTCATTAAGTTCGCGAATTTGACGAACCAACGCCCGACGCTCGTCACCCTCAACAGGGTTTGTAACATCTTCAAGCCTTTTTTGTGCTTTTGCTAGTTCGCTTTCTACTTCTTTTGGATCGCGTGGGGGCTTTGGATTTTCTGCAGTGGCCGACTGTCCGACAGTTTGCGGAACCAAATCAACATATCGCCTTGCACGACCCACACGCGGGAATTCGTCTCCCGAACGCAGATCCTTCGGGCGATGGCTAAACAATTCGTCAAGAAGACGCTGCTCGCCGCCCTTTTCTTCGGGGATGCGCACAAAGGCTTCGCCGCGTGAAAACCACCAAGTCTTAAAATTGCCTTCTGGGTCAACGGTACCCCGAAGGACCAAATCCCCTTTTTCATTTAAGTCTTCACCTGCATACAGCAGGCGATCCTGCACCGTAAAGGCTTCCTGCCTAAAGTCCCAGTAAATAAAATGGGCCTTGTCTTTTTGCATCGCGCGAACCACTGCTTCGCGAACTCTATTGCTTGGGATGCGCGGCACTTTCTCTCGTCGTCCGCGATAAGCCCTGTAATTGTTGCGGAGGCCTCTAGGCATGTCTGTTGCCATTTGCGCCCGCACCGCATCCTTGCGGTCCTGCCTGAATTCCGGGTCCCGATAGGCCGCAATAACGTTGCGAATGCCCTGCATGAAAGAGATCTTTGGCTCTTTGCGCTCTTCCACATCGGGCATGTCATCAGGAGAAGGATCACCCTCTGGCGCGTCATCAGGAACATTCTGATCGGCAGCGTCAGCGAGGGCAAAGCCGTCTTCTTCTTGCACGCCATGACCGGGGAGATACCCACCGAGTGGCGAAGGCTGCCCACAATGGGGACAGCGGGGTGAATCAGGGAAGGGGTCTATATTGTTGATACCCTTTAGCCCGTCCTCAATCACATGAGGATCACGGGTCATCTGCTCAACAGTCGTGCCGAAACCAACCGGACCACTGCGAGTCATGGCCCGCACTTCCCAGCCGCGCTGCGTGCGGAAGATATTTGCGACTGAAATGTTGGGCGCATCGTCTACGACGTCATTGAGACTCCTTGAAGTCCCAACCGGCATAGCCATGATGCGCTTAAAAACATTGATGAAGCGTCCACGCCGGTCGCGCGGGTGAAGATCTGGGTTCCAGACACGACCGAGCGAGTCAATGACTCGCCGCCCGAACGCCTCTTCTAACTGATCGAAATCATCGGCCACAGTATAATTTTACTGCATCGATCGGATACCAGAAACCTTCGGCACTCCGTGTTTAGCCTGTAAGACAGCAATTCGCTTCTTGGCGAAGTCTGCTGTCGTGAAATAATCAATATCCGGCTCTGCACCGGGACGAACCTTGTGAGCGATGGCAGCGACGTGCTTAGTCAAGAAATTCCTATCTGCAGGCGACAAGTCGTAACTATTAAATTCCACAGGGTCCCACACTCCAAGGACCCAGTGTTCTCCATCAAGGTTGCCCGCTACGTTTTCTATCGAATCAGCACCAGTAGGAGAAAATCCCCTGTTCTGCTCTTGAACCACATCATCTACACGATCGGTGGGCTTGTGTACCTTGCGGCTTGGGGGGTTTTGAACGTTGGTTTCTCGACCGAACGTCGTGCGTACTCTCTCAGCAGCAATGCCTTGTGAAGAACTGGCCATTCTGTGCTGGTCCATAGCCGCCCTCACTTTTTGAACCAGATAGGACAAGCCAGCCTTGTCGAGGTTGCCTTGATGGCCGAAATTGTAAGTTACACCATTCTGCATCACAGAGATGTTGTACCCATCAGCCGTCTTGGTAAGACGCCCAGCCGACACGTCGGGCAGATAATTACGCCGAACAAATCGGAACAAATCAATATATGCACCGGTCTGCATATCTCTAATTTTGTCATCTGTGTCGCGGAAGCGACCTAGCCGATTGCGAGCGTGGTGAAAAGGGTCGAAGTCTTTAACACGAACATCTTCGTCAGCAGGCGCTCGAGTCTCATTGACAACCCGAGCCTCAATCAGTTCGGTAAAGACCTCGAGATCTTCACTCACCGCTGTTTTCCATCTGGCGCATCTTCTGCTCAGACCAAGACCTACCGGCATCGCCACCCCAAAGAAGGTGGGCAACATAACCCGGCGTCTCCTTACCCTTGTCTGACCAACCGGGCTTCTTGTCTACGTAATGCCTAGCAAACCACGCCCGCATACGCTTTACTTTGTCGGCTGAAAGGGCCTCGCCCCGCGCCATCTTACGAGCATCAGCGATGGTCGCGGGGACAAGCCCATCTCCGCCCCGACCAGCCTTGTAAAGTTCAAGGCCACGCTTCGCGGCAGAACGCATGCCAGAATTAGGCACAAGCGAAATGTTCGCTTCACGGAGCAGAGTCAGATACTTCTCACGGAGGGCGTCGTCGTTCATGCCATCCCCAAGTGCGAGCGCAACTGCCACGACCACTTCTTGTGCATGTCGTCGCGACCAGCCAAGAAGTCCATGGTGCCCTGCTCGTTCGCCATTTCAGCAGCATGAAAGGCTTCGTTGATGCAGTTGATAACAATACCGTTGGCGTCTAGCAGATCGCGGGCCAGCATCAGCCCGTCTGAATGATCGACTCCATCATCAAGTTCGCGCATAACGACGAACTGACCAAAACGGGTTGGGGCGAAGTGACCCAACTTGCGAATGTTCTCGGCTAGAGGATCTAAAGAGTCATATACATCTGCAGCCACCTCACCGAAAAACGCATGCCACTCGGTGAAGTTGGGACTAACGACGTTCCAATGAGCGCCATGAGCGCGAAAGTAAAACGAAACAACGTCAGCCATCAACTTAGCCAATTCGTGAGCAAGAGATCCCTCAATGATCTCATTTGCCTCAACCAAGTCGTCGGTTGACGGTGCCGGACTGTCTGCCAACAAATGCTTATACTTGTCGCGCAAGTCCTCGCTCATACTACCGGTTCCTTTCCTTGGGCACTACGCATCTGGTTGATCCGGTAGCGCATATAAATTCCCTGATTCCATGGGTCGTTGGAATCAATGGGAGGCAAGTCCTCCAAAAAGAAATGCTCCAAATACTCAGGCATCAAACGCATGCGCTCATCACGAGCAGCCTTTGATACGCCAGAATTGCCATCACTTGCCGTTGGCTCGTCGGGTGGCGCTGGCTGCTCGAGTTCTCTAGCCGCAGCCGCCAACTTCTCTTCAAGACCGGGAGGATCCTCGCCTTGATCCTCCGGCATGTCCTGTGTAACAGGAGGGGCCTCCGGAGCGCTTTCCGGGGCCTCCTCCTGCGGCGGCATCTCATTGGTACTCACAGTAGACCCATCTCTCGCATCACATACTCACGGAGAGCCAGATAATCACTCGGGTGCACTGAATTTTTAACAGCAGCCTGATCGCTCAGTGACATCTCGGCCACCTCGTCCTCAGAAAGATCATTTTCCGGCTCGGCCACTCTTACTCCTACTAGTCGGGGATAACGGGAGTGTCACCCTTGGCAAGCCATGACTTGCCCTTACCCTTGATCGGCTTCTTCTTCGGGTCGCCGGTCTGGCCCATGTCGCCGCCGCCTTCCCAGTTCTCCATCATCTTCTTGTTGGTCGGGGCGTTAGGGTCAGCCTTGGAGCCGACCATACCATTGGCTTCCTTCATAAGGTCCTTCTTGGCCTGAGGCCCGCCCTTCTTGGGAAGAATGGAGTCGCCAGCCGGGACCATAGCCCCAGTCTCCTTCATAGGCTCCTTCTTCATGCCGTACCCCTCCATCATGTACTTCTTCATCGGGGGACCATAAGAGCCGTACTCTTTCATCATCATCTTCTTGTCAGCGTCGCCCATCTTGGACCACGCCTCCATCATCTTCTTCTTCTCGTCGGCTGGCATCTTGGACTCGTCTTCCTTGGACCAAGGCTTGTCCCAGCCGCCTTCCTTCATCTCCTCGCTGTGCTTCTCGCCCTTCATCATCTTTCCATTGGGCATCTTGTGATAGCCCTTCTTGGACTTGCTGTCCTTCTTCTCCTCGTCCTTCTCTTCGTCCTTCATCCAAGGCGGCATGGGCTTGCCACCCTTGGCCTCGATCATCTTCTCAGCGCGGTTGCGCACCTTCTCCTTCTCAGTGCGAGAAAGGTCTGAGGTGTTGATCATAGAAAGAGCAAGACGAGCGTGCTTCTCGTCAGGCATCGGGAACTTGTACTCCTTCGTCCCGTCAGCCTTGGTGCGAATGATGGTTGCAGATGCCTTGCGCTGCTCAGCGGTTAGACTCTGGCCTGCGGCCTCCATCATCATCTCAAAATACTTAGCGCGAAGCGCATCCATATCAGACATCTAAATTAACTCCTGTACAGGTCGCGGAAATTCGGTGGACTGAATTGTACATCAACCATTGGCCTAGGCCGTACGGGACCCATGTCCCAACTAGGCTCAACTATTGGTGGGAGTACGCCGATCGAGGCAGCCTGCCCCGATACTCCGTGCACCAATGATGGATCAGGCTCCAGATGACAACCGCAACCGGGGTGCCTGTTCGCTGGATTCACTAGTCGCAGTACATTCCACGACCAGACCTTTCCGGCCATTGCTAAACAGTCGTCCGTGTGAGTCTCTTTCGTCGGATCGATAACCCAAAGGGCACCACCTTCAAAATCTGACCTAGGATCGTCTGAACGCAACTTCGTGTACTCAACTATTCCGTCGAGTCTCCTGACCAACGCCTTCATGCGCAATCTGCTGTAGTAACGCTCGCGTTGGATAACTTTTCGGATGCGCTCACGCATCTCGTTCTTATTCCAATTTTTAAATTGCTTAATATCGTTGCGAATTCGGTTAAGGGAGCGACGATAAGCCATGTCCTCAAACACCAACTCGCGAGAGATGTGCAAATCAGCAAATTCGCTGTCTTGGATGTTTTTATATGAATTCGTGATAATAGCGTTTGTTGCGTTGTGCATCTTGCTCATCCACTCGGGCCAAACAACGACAAGCGATCTAATCAACTCGTCGGTGTCAAAGTCGCCCATCCCTACTGGCGGCTCCGTGCCAGTAAACCAAGCCAGAATGGACGCTTCTGCGGAAGTCAATTCTATTCTGCTTTCTTGTCCACCATCTCTAGCAGTTCCGATTCGATCTGCTTCCAGATCTTCTCGACCTCAGCGTAGTTAATTTCTGCTTCCTGCAAGGACGCTCCCATTCGCGCCCCGTTCTGGGCACCATCCATTGAATAACCAAGCCCACCCGGTGTGTTTAAATTGTCCGCCTTGCGACCGGGGGCTTGACCATTAGGTGGCATGCCCCCACCCATAGGCACCCCTGCCGGTGGCGGTCCCATACCCACTGGCATCATCTCTGGTGGCATAGCCGTAGGCGCACCCATCATCGGGTCTTCAAAATCGCCCTTAACCGCCGCCTTCTCCTCATTGGTGGTGGCGGCGTCAGCCATGCTGGATGACGGGAAGATGGAATCCACAATCTTGTCTGGGTCCATCTCGCCCATGACCTTCAGGATTTCCTTGAAGGCCCAGCGCGTCAGGTCGGTGTTATCACCGGCAGGGTCAAGACCCGTGACCGCATCAATAACTAGACCCAACATGGACCCAACATCACGGTTCAAGATCGGCGGGAATGCCAACTTGTACACCGGCTTGTTGTTGTCCATCGGCTCGGTGGCGTCGATGATAACGCCATCGGCAATCTTGAATGCGGCCGACTTTGTATCCTTCTCGTCCTGAATGTGGTCGAGAATACCAACATCGCCGGGTGTGTCCTGCCAACTGTTCGCTTCGGAAAAGTTGATCGAGACGGGCACCTTCTTGGGCGAAAGACCAACAACCTCCAGATGAAAATCGATAATCTGGCGGTAGATGTCCTCCCACATTTCCTGCGTGAACTCCATCATGCGAATGACAGGCTCATTCATCGCAGTGGCCGTGGCTAGGTTGGCCGAACCCTCGTCGCCCAAGAAGTGCTGAGGAAGGCCGGTACCGGCTGAAATCTGCGACCGGAACATCTTCTGGTCTGAAGAAGCGTCCCCTGCGCCGGTCGAATTGCCACCCTTAAAGACGTACTCAACGCCTTCGTTTGTGGTGAGCATCGAAGCGTAGCGAGGAGAAGACATGGCGTCATTCTCGCCCCACTCGCCGGTCGCGCCTGTAAGCGACTGGTGCTTGGCGGAAGCCCAGTCCTTAGCCA
>Ga0315902_10007824_pt1 | contig 14534 bp, 13 predicted proteins | sample LakEriMetagenome_9_FD_203523 | JGI IMG/M metagenome (GOLD analysis project Ga0315902, IMG submission 203523) | Freshwater fungal communities from buoy surface, Lake Erie, Ohio, United States - Buoy 12 MA117 | ecosystem: Environmental > Aquatic > Freshwater > Lake > Lake biofilm | place: USA... | reverse complement strand
GCCCCGGAAAGAGCAGCGGAGTTGGCGAGCACGAGCGTGCCGGCGGCGATCGTCGCGGGGCCGGTGAACGTGTTGGCCCCGGAGAGCCGGAGCGTGCCGGCGCCCGTCTTCGTGAGGCCGCCGGAGCCGGAGAGCACGCCGGAGAGGTCGGCGTCGACCGCAGCCGAGCCGTTGGACACCTCGACCGTCCGCACAAGGCTGCCGAGCTCGATGTTGTTCTGCACCGTGACGAGCGAGTCGGAGCGGCCTGAGGAGAGCTTGAAGGCGAAGTTGCCGTCGGTAAAGCCGTCGGCCTGCGTGAGGAAACTGTTCGCACCCCAGGTGAGGCTCTGGAGGGCCCCCGTGCCGCTCGTGCGGAAGCCGACGACGCGGTCGCCGCCGAAGGCGCTCACGCCGGAGTCGCCGTAGAACTGGATGCCGCCTCCAGCCGACCCCCACGCCAGCACCGGGTTGCTCAGGTCACCCGCGGTCGCCGCATTGAGATCGGCGCCGACTTCGAGCACCGCGCCGCTCGATACCAAGACGGAGCCGCTGCCGATGCCGGTCCCCGCCACCCACGTCTGATTCGTCGTGGGCCGGAACGTGATCCCCTCGGCGTAGAGCCGCGCCTGCGGGATGCCAGCCGTGCCCGTCCAGACCGTGAGGCCCGTGCCGCCGAACATGTACGAACCAGCCGCGCCCGAATTCGCGTTCAGGCCGAACGTGAACCTGCCGCTCGAGTAGTTGTGGATCCAGACGGCGGAGGCCCCTGCGATCTGCCCCGAGCCTGCGATGCTCACGTCGTTGGGGCCCGTGACGAGGATGCCGCGGCCGCTACCATCGGCCGTGAAGTTGTTCGCACCCATATCGAGCGTGACGGCCCCGGCGGAAGAGTCGAGCGTGAGCGTCGAGAAGTTGAGGGCGGCCGTGCGGGTGAGCGTGCCGGCGGTGGTGAGGCGGAAGTTGGTCGTGGCGCTTGAGTTCGTGGCATCAAGCGTGGTGCCGGCGGTGAGCCGGCCGAGCGTGCCGCTCGTGGCACCCGAGAGCGTGGCGAAGCCGTAGCCTGCTGAATCGCGGACGACGAGATTCGCCCGGCCGTTGCCGGCAGAAGGCGATTGCATCACCACGCCGTTGATCACGGCAGTGCTCGCCGACAGCCCGGATGCCACGAGCGAGTTGCCGCTCGAGCTCGAGAGATCGACGAGGTTGAAGTTTTGCGTGCTCCCAGCGGTCGCCGCGAGGCCGAAGGTCGAGGTGGTGAGCACGATCCCGCTGCCGCCGTTTGCGTCGAGCCGGAGCGTGTTGGCGGCGCCTTGGTTGTTGCCCATGTTGATCGCGGAGATCGTCTCCGTCGTCGTCCCCGTGGTCCTGCCCCTGAGCACGAGCGTGCCCATGTTGAGCGTGATGGCCGACGTGCCGAGCGGGTCGGCCGTGTTGCCCCCGGCCGAGTAGTCGAGCAGGAGCATGCCGCCGTTGACGGCCGTCGCGCCGGAGAACGTGTTGGTGCCGGCGAGCGTGACGGTGTCGCGACTGCTCAGCGTGAGGCCGCCGGAGCCGGTGATGCCGCCCGTGACGGTGATCGCACCGGAGTTGGCGGCGAACGTGCGCGCGGCGGAGAGCGCGAGCGGCAGAGCGATCGTCTGCAGGGTCGACGAGTTGTTGATCACCGAGCCGCCGAGCGTGATCTGATTGCCGGTGAGCGTGTAGGCCGAGGCGCCGACGTTGAACGTGATGCCGTTGAACTGCGTGGCGGCGGTGATGTTGTTATTGAGCGTGGTCGTGCCGGTCGTGGCATTGAACGCCAGCGAGTCGTTGGCGACCGGGGCGGTGCCGCTCGTCCAGTTGCCGGCGACGCTCCACGTGCCGTTGGTCGTGGTGGAACTCCACGTGCGGGTCGATTGGGCATGGCCGACCACCGCCCACGTCGATGAGACGATGGCCAGAACAATCGACGGCAGCAATCGAGATATGCAAGGCTTGATCATGGCTTGGTTCCCGAGATTCGAGCGACGAGCATGTTCACCCACTACCTGTAAAGACTGTACGTCGCCGATCACTGGCCCGCTATTGACGGAACCGTCATTGGGCCGATTTTTTCGGGCCGCCTGACGGGGCCGGAATCCGGCCATCAGGGCCGGGCCAGGCCAAGCCCACCCGGGCCGTTTCGCAGGAGCCCGCGCTGAAATCCTCGGGCCACGCACTGAGCGGCCGTTGCCGCGCCCAGCTTTTCCTTGATCGCGGCCACGTGGGCCCGGGCCGTCCGCTCCGAGATCGAGAGCTTGCGGCCGATCTCCTGGTAGGAGAGTCCGTCGCGGAGGTGGCAGAGCACGTCGAACTCCCGGGGCGACAGGGGGCCTCCCTTTTCGGCCGCCGCCAGCCGGCGGGCCACGCCTTCCCCCAGCGGCCGGCCGCCGGCGTGCACCTCTCTGATCGCCGTCAGCAGCTCGTCGAAGCGGACTGTTTTCGTGATGTAGCCAGCCGCTCCGGCGTCGAGGGCGGCCATGACGTCGGCCTGTTCCTCCGACGAGGTGAGCATCAGGATCCGTGCGGCCGGCGCCGAGGCCACGAGCCGCCGCACCGCCTCGATGCCGTCGACGCCAAACATGCTCACGTCCATGAGCGTCACGTCGGGGCGGTGCTTCTGCCAGGCTGCGATCGCCGCCTCGCCGTCGCCGGCCTGGGCCACCACCCGAAACTCCGGCTCGTCGGCGAGCGTGTGGGCGAGTCCTTCCCGGAACACGGGATGGTCGTCCACGATCAAGAGGCGGATGCAGGGGGGCGGAGCCATGCCAAAAACTATGACGGCGCGCGGCCGATCGGCCTATTGACGGAAGCGTCAGCAACGGCCGGCCGTCAAGCCGCTGAAGATACGTTCTCCCGCACCGCCCGCGGGTGCCTGGCCGCCACACGCAACAGGCTCAGGGCAGGCCCATCCGGGCGGGATCTGCCCGCTTCCCAATCATGCAGCGTTTCGGGCGCGATCCCGAAGGCGCGGGCAAACTCGACTGCCGTCAAGCCCACGAGCCGCCGGATTGCGACAACGTCGGCCCCCGACTGGATACGGCCCTCCGCAACCCGTCTTCGCACCTCGGCCGATATCGACCGCTCGAAATCCGCTGCGGAGAGCTCAGGAATGTCGTCAGCCACGGGATCGTTCCTCGAGAAATTCCCAATACAAAAGCGACTCGCGACGGGTCGCCCGTCGGGCCGAAAGAATGCGAATCACATCGCTATCAACGTCCACGATCACCACTAGAACGATACCTCTGGCGATCGGGCCGATGCAAATGAACCGCTCCTCCTCGGTGGAGTGCTCGACGTCGAAGATTTCGAGATAGTCAACGCCGGACGTGAACAGGGCGGTGACCTCCTCGAAGGAGATCGCGTGTTTGCGGACGTTGCGGGCAGCCTTCTCCGCATCCCACTCGAAACGGACACCCACGGCAGGCCTCTCAAACCGCCATCGCGCGGCGAACGGGATGCGAAATCGCCGAAGCGCCGCCGCATGACAGAAAAGATACGCCTGTACACTATTACGTCAAGAGCGCGCGGGATTCGGATCCTTCGTCGTCATGATCGCCCGGCGATGCGCGTGGCGCAGGGCGAGAATTACGCGGGTGCCGGTGCCGGGGCTGCTCTCGATCGTGAGGTCGCCGCCGATGCGGCGGGCCCGCTCCTGCATGCCGCGGATGCCGAAGTGGCCCTCGGTTGCGGACCGCGCGGCTACGTCGAACCCCGCGCCGTCGTCGGCGATCTCGATCGTGAGGTAGCCGGAGTCGGCGGCCGCGAGCCGCACGACGATCCGGCTCGCCTGGGCGTGCCGCACCGCATTGGCCACCGCCTCGCGGACGATCCGCACGATCTGATGCCGCACCTCCGGCGGGAGGTCGGCGGCGGGGTCCGCCCCGTCGGCCGGCGGCTCGAAGGCGATCGTTGTGGCAGGCGGCGCCGCGAGAAACTCGAGCTGGGCCGCGAGGGCCGCCGCAAGCGGGGCGTCGGCGTGCACCGGATCGCGAAGATCCCAGATGAACTCGCGGGCCTCCGACTGGAGCGTGGCCAGGAGCTGCCGCTGCCTGTCGAGGATGGTTTTTGACCGTTCATCGGTGAGCCGGTAGGCCGCCGCGTCGAGCCTCAGCGCCGCCGCCGCGAGCCCCTGGTTCACCGAGTCGTGAAATTCCCTCGCGATCCGCCGCCGCTCCTCGGCCACCGCCTCAGCCTGCAGCTTCCCCTCGATCACGGCCAGCTGGGTGCGGACCTGTCGCTTCAAGAGCACGATCCACGTGGTGGCAAGCCCGACGATCGCCGCGAGCCCCGCGAGGCCGGCGGCGACGGCGACGAGGATCCGCTGCGGCGTCCACCATGGGGCCGAGCGGACGACTGTGAAGGCGGCGGGCGATTCCAAAAGGAGCGTGTACGCCCTGGGGAAGGCCCGGTAGCTGTCTCCCTCGACCGCAGCGACGCGGCAGATGCCGGTGGCCCGCACAAACGATCCCGGCGGGGCTGCGACATGAGTGCCAGGAGGCGGTTCCATCGTGTAGTCGATCTCGCCGTGCCGCACCACCACCCGCGACTCGTCGCCGACGTCCAGCACCGCTCCCTCGACCTGCACGAGATCGGCGTCAGACCGGTCGAGCTCGCTTCGCCGCTTCGCGAGCGCGGGCCGCGGCGCGGGTGGCGGCCCTGTTCCAGTCACCCTGACGAGCGCGTCGCCCAGTTCGACACTGTAGGTTCCCATGTCGGGAAAGCCGACCGCCTCGACAACGTCCCCGGGCCGCACGTTCGGCACTGCCGTCGCGGCAAGCCGCACTCGCACGCTCCGGTCGCCGTCGCGGAGATACACGGCCCCGCCCAGCGGCCCCGCCACGGCCGTACCCCGCACCAGCACCCGACGATCGCCGATCATCCGGCTCGCCAGGGCGTCGAGCGGCGTGGGCGGAATGTCGAAGGCGTCGGCCGGTGGCGGATTAAGCACCTCCACGTCGGCGAGTTGCTTGACGCGAATGAAGGGCTCCACCACCTGCCGGCGGTCGTTGATGTTGCCCACGACGAGCCCCGTGGCCCGCACCCGGGCGTCGACGAGCCGCACGGCTGCGGCTTCGGCCTCGGCGGCCGCCGCCTCCACCTCGATCCGCACCGGCTTGCCCGCAGCCTGGAGCGTGAGCACGACGGCCGAATCGCCCGCCGCCGCGACGCCCCGGATCACGCCCTCGATCGCCACGCGGTGGTAGTGATACCGCCCGGTCGCCAGATCCCGCGGCTCGACCGGCACGGCCGGCGGCGGATCGCCTTTCCCGATCACCTCGACGCGATCGGGGCGGATGCCGCCGATGATCACGCCCTGGTGGGCGACGCCCGTGACGCGGATTCGGTCGCCCGCAGCGACGAACGGGTTGGTGGCCGTGAGGCCGAAGATGAAGGTCACGCCGGTGTCATCGGCGAGAAAGATCGTCCGCATCGGGTCTTGATACGACACCGGCCCTTCGAACACGACGCGGGCCGGCGGCCCATCGGGAAGGGTGACCTCGGCCGCGATCTCGCCGGCAGTGGTGAGCACCCGCGACGTGGCCGGCTGCTCGGCAACCGCATGGCACGCCGCCAGGCCGACCGTGCCGGCTGTCAGGAATCGCATCCACCGCATGGCTTACCTGCTTCGAAGCCACATTCTACTCCGGCGCGGAACGGTCCGCGCTACAGCAGCCGTGCGATCGCCTTGCCACCGTCGGTGAGCGGCACCGGGCGGGCGCCGAAGGATAGGTCGGCCAATGGCACTTCGGCAAGCGTCGGCCGAGCGGGGCGGATGACGAGGAGCAACAGCCGGGACTGGCCGGGCTGGATGCGACGCTCGCTTCGAGGTGCCGAGGAGCTTCCTCTCCACGCTCAAGGCCGGATTTTCTCGTGGGCGCAGACCGGCCTTGAAACCGCTCTTCTCGCGGGCCGTCCGCACCGTGGCATGGAGTGCCGTCAGAGGCTGTGGATGTCGATGTCTGGCAGCTCGACGGGCGACGCCTGAAAAATCGCCCGGTCGAAAGTGGACCTGGACGAGTTCTCCCCAGTCGGTCGGCGGACCACGGGCCGGCGAGACTGGCGGAGGCTCGAGCGGTTCGCCGAGGTGTGTCAGTATCTTCCGGCGCGCCGCATGTCCGCCGACCGCATGCCCACCGGTCGCGGCATCAATAGCTGGGCAAATCGCGGTCAATGAGCGTGATCCGGACGTGTGCGTCCACCGAGAACCCACTGTTCTCTCGAGCGAGCATATCGCCCGCCGCATCAGCGTCGAGGAGCCGCTGCATACGGAACCAACGCACGACACGACGGCGCACCTTCTCGGCGAGCGAGGCCAGATCAGCCTGGGGGAAAAGGCCGAGCCGGCGACTGTCTTCAGCCGGCGGCTTCGCCTTCGCCCCCCTGCCAACCTATGCTTCAACCCGGGCGACGTCTCGGCGCGGGAAGCCTTTGGCGCACGCACCTCGGTTGGCGAAGTCGTAGGCCCGAACGACCTCCGCCCCGATGCCGAGCGCGCGAGAGATCAGATCGACGCCTGACCCCGCCTCGGTCATCTCCACGATCTGCGGCAGCATGACCTCGTATTTCGGGGGCTTTCGCAGCGGAAAGGTGACGTCGAGTCCGGGGAGTCCTCCCTCGCTGGGCATTGTCCAACGGTCACTATGTAGGAACTCCCACATGGTGACGGTTGGATCACGGTCGGAAGGGCGGGCTGCGAGGGCGACGTAGGCGATCCGCCCCGTTTTCCGCGTATAATCTCGGGGTATCTACGGAGGAGCCTCCCACGACGACCGTGCAAATCACGATTTCCGACGCTCTCGCCAAGGAGGCTGCGGCTGAAGGCTTGCTCGAGACCGGCTCGATCGAGGCGATCCTGCGCGAACGGCTTGCGGCAGCCCGCGTCGCCAAAATGCAAGCGATGCGGCAGAAGCTCTCTGCAGCCGGAACGCCGCCCATGACGGCCGAAGAGATCGACGCAGAGATCACGGCGTATCGTGCGGAGCGGCGTCGTGCGGCTGGTTGCGCCTTCCGCAATCGGCCCCGTAATCCTCGCCGATCCCGATGATGACATCGTGCTCGCCACGGCCGCTGCCGGCGACGTGGAGGCGATTGTCTCAGGTGATGCCCATCTCCTCGGGATCAGCGAGTTTCGGGGAATTCCCATCATCACGCCTGCGGCGGCCGTGAGTCGGCTGGGGGCGTAACCGGCACGTCCGACGTCGCCCGATGGCACTTCCGCGCGAGCGGAACGACCATATTGCGAGGGATCGCCGTGCCGCCCATGGTGGCGTGTTCCGGGTGGTTGACGGCATCCCACGGGTCGCCCGACTTGCCGTCGCTCGCTCCCGCCCCGCGGCGGTCGAGTACGGCCAAGGCCGGGATGGCGTTGATGGTGAACCGGGCGACCAATTCGGGTGTTGCTTTGCCCTCCACCTTTCGAGCCTCGATCACTACGTCACCGACCAAGGCCTTGAGCACTTGGGCTGCGACGCCCACGTCGCCCTGCAGGAGTTCGCGGAGGTGCGCGAGCGCCGCCACGACGTCCGTCTCCCGCACACTCTTTACCCGCGGCCGCCGGCCGGCCCGCTGGAGTTCCTTGAGCTGCTCGCGCTTGGCGGCGAGTTGACGGCCCATCTCTTCCGCCTTGGCAATCACGGCGTCGAGGTGCGTGACGTCAGCCTTGTCGAGCCGATCGGTCAGCCGCTTCAGCTGCCGGTCCTCGTTGGCGATCTCCTGCTCGAGTTTCTTCGTGGACGGGATCGGCCGCCGTGCCAGCTCCGCGAGCCGTGCATTTACGTCCGCGGTGAGGTCGGCGATGAAGCCCTCGTCGAAAAGGGTCGCCTTCACGGCACCGAGCACGGCTTCGTCGATGATCCGGGCCCGCTTGTAGCCGTGTTCTTGCAGCCGTGGATACCGTCGGCCGCATTGAAGCGTCGGGCATCGACCGCTGATCTCCGGTCCGGCGCTTGCGAAGATTTCAAGGCGGGGCGTATTCTTTCCGGCGGTGTTTCCTTTCGCGACACGGAGTTTCGCATGGACGAACAGATCATCGGTGCGACGATCCGGCAGATCCGCACCGCTGCCGGCCTGACGCTTACGGCCTTGGCGAAGAAGGCCGAGATCACCAAAAGCACGCTCTCCAAGATCGAGAACGGCCAGGTTTCCTCGCCGATTGCCACGCTCGTGCGGCTGGCCCACGCCCTGCGGGTTCCCCTCGCCGAGTTTTTCACCGAGCCGCACGTCGACCCGCCCTTCGTCGTCACGCGTCGCGGCAAGGGCCGCATCATCCCGACCGACGGCTCACGATTCGGATACACCTACGAGGCCCTCGCCCTCGGCATGCGGCACAAGACCGCTGAGCCATTCGTGCTCACCATCCGACCGGAGGACGGCGTCGGTGAGTTTCGCCACGGGGGAGAGGAATTCATCTACATGCTTTCCGGCCGCCTGCGTTTCACGGTCGGCACGGAGACGCTGACGCTCGGGCCGGGCGACTCGCTCGCTTTCGACCCACGGCTGAATCACACGACCCGCGCGCTTGGCAAAACACCGGCCCGCTTCCTCTGCGTCTTCGTGCACGACGCCATCAACGCCACCAGGAAAAAACGCTGAATGTTCGCCATCGATCTCGCCGGAAAGACCTCGATCGTGACCGGCGCCGGACAGGGGCTTGGCCTCGCCACCGCGGAGGCGCTCCACCGCGCCGGCGCCGCCGTCGTGATCACCTATCTCGACGATGCCGCCGGATCGAACCGCGGCCGGGCCGAAGAGGCCGCCGCCCGCATGGGCTCCCGCTGCGTCGCTCTGGCCGCCGACGTCCGCGACCTGGCCGCCGTCGAGGCCATGATGGACCAGGCGATCGCCCGCTTCGGTGGCATCGACATCCTCGTCAACAATGCCGGTATCGTCCGCGACAAGACGCTCAAGAAGATGTCGCCCGAAGACTGGAACGCCGTCGTCGAGACGAACCTCACGGGCGTGTTCCATGCCTGCAAGTCCGCCTGCGAGCGGCTTCGCGACGGCGGGCGGATCGTCAACCTCGGCTCGGTGAGCGCGGCCGTTGGCTTCTTCGGTCAGGCCAACTACGCCGCTGCGAAGTCGGGTGTGATCGGGCTGACGAAGGTGCTTGCCCGCGAGCTCGCCCGCCGCGGGATCACGGTCAACGCCGTGGCGCCGGGCGTGGTGCTGACGGAAATGGGCAGGTCGATTCCCGAGGAGATGCGCGAGACCATGCTCGCCAACGTGCCGCTCGGCCGGTTCGGCGAACCGCGCGAGATCGCCGAGGTGATCCTCTTCCTCGCGAGCCCGATGGCCTCCTACATCACGGGTCAGACGCTGCACGTAAACGGGGGCTGGTACGGATGAGCCGCGCGACGGAAAAGCTCTGCACCGCCGCCGAGGCGGTGGCGATGATCCGCGACGGCGCGACCGTCGTGAGCGGCGGGTTCGTCGGCGCCGCCCACCCCGAGGCCCTCACCGCCGCCTGCGAGCGCCGCTTCCTCGAGGCCGGCCATCCGCGCGGCCTGACGCTCGTCTACGCCGCCGGTCAGGGGGACGGCCGGGCCCGCGGCCTCAATCATCTCGCGCATCCCGGGCTGCTGGCCCGCGCGATCGGCGGACACTGGGGCCTGTGCCCGCGGCTCGGACGGATGGCGCTCGACAACGAGATCGAGGCCTACAACTTTCCGCAGGGTGTGATCTGCCATTTGTTCCGCGACATCGCCGCCGGCCGCCCCGGCTGCATCACGCACGTGGGCCTCGGCACGTTCATCGATCCGCTCCAGGGCGGCGGCAAGCTCAACGCCCGCACGACCGCCGACCTCGTGGAGCGGGTCGAACTCGGCGGCCGCACCTGGCTCTGGTACAAGTCGCTGCCGCTCCACGTGGCCCTGATCCGCGCCTCCGCCGCCGATCCCGCCGGCGGCCTCGTGATGGACGACGAGGCGATCGTGGGCGAGGTGCTTCCGATTGCCCAGGCGGTGAAGAACTGTGGCGGCGTGGTGATCGCGCAGGTGGCCCGCCTGCTCGACCGCGCGGCCGACCCCAAGCAGGTGAGGGTGCCGGGCATCCTCGTCGACCGGATCGTCGTCGCGGGCGAAGGCGAACACGACCAGACGTTCGCCGAACGGCTCAATGCCGCCTACACGTCGCCGCCGCCGGTTGGCGTCGATGATGACACCGGTCGCGCCGCCGACCTCCCCGCCGCGTGGTCTGTGCCGATGCCGCTCGACGACCGCCGCATCATCGCCAGCCGGGCCTGCGACGAACTCACCGACGGCGCCGTGGCCAACCTCGGTATCGGCATGCCCGAGGGCATCGCCCGCATCGCCGCCGAGCGCGGGCTTTTGCACCGCTGCACGCTGACGGTCGAGTCGGGGCCAATCGGCGGCATGCCGGCCGGCGGGCTGAGCTTCGGCGCCGCCGCGCATCCGCAGGCCATCGTCGACCAGCCAGCGCAATTCGATTTCTATGACGGCGGCGGCCTCGACTTCGCCGGCCTCGGGGCGGCCGAGGTCGATGCCGCGGGCGACGTCAACGTGTCGTGCTTCGGCGGCCGGTTCGTCGGCGTGGGCGGCTTCGTCAACATCGCGCAAAACGCCCGCTCGCTCGTCTTTTGCGGCACGCTCACCGCGTCGGGCCTCGAGGTGGCCGTCGAGGACGGACGCCTGCGGATCGTCCGCGAGGGGGCGGTGCGGAAGTTCGTGCCGGCCGTCGGGCAGGTGAGCTTCAGCGCCGAGACCGCGCGGGCGAGGGGCCAGACCGTGCTCTATGTGACCGAGCGGGCGGTCTTCCGCCTCGCCGCTGGCGGGATCGAATTGATCGAGGTCGCCCCAGGCATCGACGTGGAGTCGCAGGTGATCGGGGTGATGGGCTTTCGGCCGCTCGTGGGGCGGCTCCGGCCGATGCGGGCGGCGTGTTTCGCCGCGCCGAACGCACAGGGGAGGATCGCATGAGTCGCGTCGTCATCGTCGCCGCCAGACGCACGCCGCAGGGGCGGTTTCTCGGCGGGCTCGCCAAACGATCGGCCGTGGAACTCGGCGTGGCGGCGGCGGGGGCGGCCCTCGAACCGATCGGCGCCGCGTACGTCGATCTCGTGATCGTCGGCAACGTCCTCGGCGCGGGCCTGGGAATGAACGTCGCCCGGCAGATCGGCGTGAAGGCCGGCGTGCCGGTGGCCGCCCCCGCGTTCTCCGTCAACATGATGTGCGCCAGCGGCATGCAGGCCGTGATGCTCGCCGCCGATGCCATCCGCGCGGGCGACGCGGAGGTGGTGCTCTGCGGCGGGACGGAATCGATGTCCAACGCTCCTCATGTGCTCCCTCGCGCCCGTCAGGGGCTGCGGTTCGGCGATGCCGTTCTCGTCGACACGCTGCTCTGCGATGGGCTCGTCGACGCCTTCGACGGCCGCCACATGGGCCTCTCCGCCGAACGGCTCGCCACGCAGTATCGGCTCACGCGCGACCAGCTCGATGCGTTCGCCGTCGAGAGCCAGCGGCGCTATGATCCCGACGCGTTCGCCGACGAGATCGTGGCCGTCGACAAAGTGTCGGCCGATGAGCACCCGCGGCCGGGTACGACGCTGCCGGATCTCGCGAAGCTCGCGCCCGCCTTCGATCCTGCCGGATGCGTGACCGCCGGCAACGCCTCGGGCATCAACGACGGCGCCGCGATGCTCGTGCTCGCCTCCGAGACGGTCGCTCGGCGGCGGGGCTGGCCGATCCTCGCCATCCTCGACGGGCAGGCGGCTGCGGGCTGTGATCCCGCCCTCATGGGGCTCGGCCCGGTGCATGCCACTCGCAGGCTCTGCGATCGCTCCGGCACGACTATCGCCGACTACGACGCGATCGAGATCAACGAGGCCTTCGCCGCCCAGGTGCTCGCCTGTCTCGCGGAACTGGGACTCGACCCGGGCAGGGTCAACGAGCACGGCGGCGCGATCGCGATAGGCCACCCCATCGGCGCCTCCGGCGCGCGGCTGGTGGTCCATCTGGCGCACCGGATCGCCCGCGGCCGCGTCGCCCGCGGACTCGCCACGCTATGCGTGGGCGGCGGCATGGGCACGGCCGTCGCGCTCTCCGCTCCCTGAGAAAATCCCATGGGTGTCGTCGGCATCGTCCTCTCGCTCGTGCTGCTCATGCTGCTGGCCTACCGCGGCGTGAGCATGATCGTGCTCGCGCCGCTGGCGGCCCTTTTCGCCGCCTGTTTCGCCGCCGACGCGCCGCTTCTCGCCAGCTACACGCAGGTCTTCATGCCCGCGCTGGGGCGGTTCATCGCCGCCTATTTCCCGCTCTTTCTTTTGGGCGCGATCTTCGGGCGGCTCATGGAGGAAAGCGGCTCGTCGGCCGCCATCGCCAACCGCGTGGCCGGCCTGCTCGGCCCGCGGCACGCCGTGTGGGCGATCGTGATCTCGGCCGCCGTGCTCACCTATGCGGGCGTGAGCGTGTTCGTCGTCGTCTTCGCCGTCTACCCGTTGGCCGCCGCGTTGTTTCGCCAGGCCGACATCCCCAAGCGGCTCCTCCCTGGGGCGATCGCCTGTGGATCGTTCACCTTCGCGATGACGGCGTTGCCCGGATCGGTGCAGGTGCACAACCTCATCCCCATGAAGTATTTCGGCACCGGACCCTTCGCCGCCCCGCTGCCGGGCCTCGTCGGCGCGGCGGTGATGCTCGGACTCGGGATGGCCTGGCTCGGCGGTCGTGTCGCGGCCGCCAGGCGGGTCGGCGAGGGCTACGGGGAAAATCACCGCAACGAACCTGCCGTCGATGCCGGACGCCGGCTGCCCTCCTTCCTGGTTGCCGTGTTGCCGATCGGCGCCGTGGTGGCGCTCGCCTTCGTCCTCAACGAGTTCGTCATCGGCCGCTGGGATACCTCCTATCTGGCTCAGCCGCGGTTCGGGGCCACCAAGATCGACGCCGTCCGCGGCATCTGGGCCACGATCCTGTCGCTGCTGGTCGCGGTCGGGCTGCTCGTCGTGCTGCATTCCCGCGACGCCGGCCGTCTCGCCGCATCGGTTGCCGCAGCGGCGCATGCGACGCTCGCGCCGATCTTCACGACGGCCTCGGAGGTGGGCTACGGCGCCACGATCGCCGGCCTCGGCGGATTCAAGGCCGTCGCGGCGGCCGTGCTCGGCATCTGGCCCGGCAATCCGCTCGTGTCGGAGGCGGTCTCCATCAACCTGCTCGCGGGGATCACCGGTTCGGCCTCCGGCGGGCTCACGATCGCGCTTGAGGCCTTGGGGCCGACCTATCTGGAACGCGGCACGGCGGCCGGTTGGTCGCCCGAGATGCTCCACCGGATCGCGGCCATGTCGTGCTGCGGCCTCGACACGCTCCCGCACAACGGCGCGGTAATCACGCTGCTTGTGATCTGTGGCCTGACACATCGGCAGTCGTATGCCGACATTTTCGTCACGTCGGTCGTCGCCCCGATTCTGGCCACGATCGCAGTGGTGGTGGCCGGCAGCGTGCTTGCGTGACTGGCTCGGATGTCCGGTCACAAGACAGCCGGCGGCTTGCGGGCCCCGGATGCCTCAATGCGGCTCACGGGATCCTGGCCTGAACTCCCCCCATAACGCGGCCCGACGGCTGCGGCTGGTGATGGGAGAAGTCGGCGTGGGTATGATGGCGGCGTCGTGTGCCTTCCATTCATGTACTGCTTCATGTTCGGCTCCATTGCTCCCCGACCCTCGAGGAATCGCCCCCTATGAAACCCCGTGAAGTGCTCGCGATGTGCCGCGAGAAGGAAGTGAAGGCGGTCGACCTGCGGTTCGCGGACGTCCTCGGCGCCAGGCAGCACTTTACGATTCCCGTCGGCAAGCTCGAGGAAGACACCTTCGACGACGGCCTCGGCTTCGACGGTTCGAGCATCCGCGGCTGAAGGATAGGTCGGCCAATGGCACTTCGGCAAGCGACGGCCGAGCGGGGCGGATGACGAGGAGCAACAGCCGGGACTGGCCGGGCTGGATGCGACGCTCGCTTCGAGGTGCCGAGGAGCTTCCTATCCACGCTCAAGGCCGGATTTTTCTCGTGGGCGCAGACCGGCCTTGAAACCGCTCTTCTCGCGGGACGTCCGCACTGTGGCATGGAATGCCGTCAGAGGCTGTGGATGTCGATGTCGGGCAGCTCGACGGGCGACGCCTGAAAAATCGCCCGGTCGAAAGTGGACCTGCACGAGCTCGGCCCAGTCGGTCGGCGAGCCACGGGCCGGCGAGACTGGCGGAGGCTCGAGCGGTTCGCCGAGGTGTGTCAGTATCTTCCGGCGCGCCGCATGCCCGCCGACCGCATGCTCATCGGTCGCGGCATCTCGCAACTTGCCACTGTTCCCGATAGCGAGCGCCGTGACGGCGGGCCTGAGCTTGTGATGAGGCAACCTACGCTTACGAGCCGTAGGCTGGCGTCTAAGATCGTCAGCATCCGGAACGACCGGCCATCCGCAGTGCGATCCATGACGACGATTCTCTATTGGATCGGTGACAGAGCTGACTCGGACTCAGCCATGACTTCCGCGGCCCCGAGTGGTTTCTGAAAAAGTTTCACTTCGTCCATCAGCCC
>Ga0315902_10007823_pt1 | contig 14537 bp, 12 predicted proteins | sample LakEriMetagenome_9_FD_203523 | JGI IMG/M metagenome (GOLD analysis project Ga0315902, IMG submission 203523) | Freshwater fungal communities from buoy surface, Lake Erie, Ohio, United States - Buoy 12 MA117 | ecosystem: Environmental > Aquatic > Freshwater > Lake > Lake biofilm | place: USA... | reverse complement strand
CTTACTATGACAGGGTCTATGCTAGAAAATTTTGGTGCTGGTACTCCCATGATGTTACATGGCATGGAAGCCATAATGACTCCAAAAGATATAAATTCCTTGGTTCAGAATACATTAGAAGGAGCTATGAAAGCTGTACCTAAATCAGGAGTAATGGATACTACTCAGCTGAGTAAGTTAGATGAACTAAAAAAATCAGCAATCTCGGCAGGTGCTCCTAAGACTAGCGGCAACGACTTAGACGAACAAAAAAGAGCAGCCATAATGGCAGGAGCACCTAAGACTGGTAACATTGATCTTAAGAAAATGGGTGAGACTGTTAACGCTAATATTAGTTCTTCATATCGGGACAAAGTAGATATGAAAAGCTTAAAGTTTGATCAGTATGGCATGCCAATTACTAGCCAAATTAAAGAAAGAGCTGCTGAGATTCCTACTGAAATCAAAAAGAAAGAAGAAGAAAAGAAAGCTGCTAGTACTACACAACCATCAGCACCTGCCACACCACCTGCTACTACAGCAGCTAAACCAGAAGAAAAGAAACCAGACGCAGCTAAACCTCCTGCTGCTACAGGTAAAGAATCAACTCTTAACGACGTAGTTGTGGCGTTAAATCAATTAAATACTAAGGTCACTACGCTAATTGACGTCCAAAAAGATCTTGGACAACGACAAATTAAGGCTACTAAGGCCAATGGCAAAGACGTTTATGCGAGCTAATCAATGAGTTGGAAGAAATATTTTACTCCTGTACAGGTAAACAAGGATTCTAGTAACTACAGTCCTATGAGTATGACTGGACGTAGTGCTGGCCCGGCTCGTACAAACTATTCAAGTTTTTTACCAGATGTGTATACTGGTGCCCCTAATCGTATTGATCGTTACTTACAATATGATACCATGGACATGGACAGCGAAGTAAATGCTGCCTTGGATATTCTCAGCGAATTCTGTAGTCAGAAAAATAAAGAGAATCAAACACCTTTTCATTTTTATTATAAACAAAAGGCCACTAACAGTGAAATTCAAATTTTACGAGAGTACTTACAACAATGGAGTAAGATACAAAAATTTGACACACGTATTTTTAGAATTGTGCGTAATGTATTCAAATACGGAGATGCTTTTTTTATCAGAGACCCAGAAGATAAAAAATGGTTTCATGTTGATCCAGGTAAGATTACCAAGGTTATTGTCAACGAAAGCGAAGGCAAGAAGCCAGAGCAATATGTTATTAGAGATTTGAATCCTAATTTTCAAGATCTCACAGTAACAACTATTAATCCTAACACTACTAATTCAAACAATCGAGGCACTGCTTATGTTGCCGGCGGAGCTGCCGCTAGAGGACAAGCCAGTGCTTATCCTATCAGTCCAGGTACACGTTTTCAAAACAACGAAAACGAACTAGCAGTTGACGCAAAGCACGTAGTTCACATCAGTTTAAGCGAAGGATTAGATAACAATTATCCTTTTGGTAACAGTTTATTAGAAACAGTGTTCAAGGTATTCAAGCAGAAAGAACTGCTAGAAGATGCTATTATTATCTATCGTATCCAACGTGCTCCTGAGCGTAGAATTTTTTATATTGATGTAGGTAATATGCCCAGTCACTTGGCCATGAGCTTTGTAGAGAGGGTAAAAAATGAAATACATCAAAGAAGAATTCCTTCTGCTGTTGGCGGCACTACTAATGTTATTGACTCAGCCTATAATCCTTTATCAATTAACGAAGACTATTTCTTCCCACAAACAGCAGAAGGTAGAGGTTCAAAAGTAGAAACACTGCCAGGCGGAACAAACCTAGGTGAAATTGATGACTTAAAGTATTTCACAAACAAGTTATTCCGCGGCCTAAGAATTCCAAGTAGCTATTTGCCTACCGGAGCAGACGACAGTCAAAGCCAATATAACGATGGCAGAGTGGGTACTGCTTATATTCAAGAATTAAGATTTAACAACTACTGTATTAGGTTACAAAATCTAATGACAGAAATATTTGATACAGAATTTAAATTGTATCTAAAAGAGCGTGGCGTTAATATAGATACTAGTTTATTTGATTTAAAATTTGAACCGCCACAAAATTTCGCAGCCACAAGACAGAGTGAACTAGATACTGCTCGTGCGCCAACTTATCAGACTATGAGTCAGGTGCCGACGATCAGTAAACGTTTTGCTCTTAAACGATTCCTAGGACTAACAGACGAAGAAATCGCTGAAAACGAACGTCTATGGGCAGAAGAGAACGGCAAAGCCAAGCCAACACCAACAGATAGTGTAGCAGAACTTCGAGGTGCTGGTGTAAGTCAAGCAGGTATTAGTGCTGACATGACAGCTAATGCTGACGCTGCTGCTCCACCTGACATGGCCGCAGGTGGAATGCCTCCTGCTCCAGCTGCTCCAGCCGCGCCTGCGCCTGCCGCTCCCGCATAAATATTATTATGATACTACGCGAGTTATTTTACGTTGATAAAGATTTACGTGCCATAGCCAATGACATGCGCTACCAGCCGCAACACGATTCTACAACTATAGAAAGAAGTGATACACGTAAAACAAGACTAACATTAAGTCAAATAAATGAACTACGTAAGGCCAGTGAAGCACATATTCTTGAACAAGAAAAAGAATTAGAATTCATTGAAGCCATGTATAAAACACCTCCACAGCCTGCGGCATAATTACCATTAAAAGGAAATTTTAATGCGTAGTTTTGTATTAGGAAATGGCCGCAGCCGCCTTAATATTAACCCACACGAACTAAGAAAATACGGCAAAGTGTATGGCTGTAATGCTCTGTACAGAGAGTTTGAACCTGACTATCTGATTGCTGTTGATCCAAAAATGATAGTGGAAATAGAAAAAAGTGGCTATCACAAGACGCACGAAGTGTGGACTAATCCTAACGCAAAGTACAGAAATTTTAGCGGATTTAGATACTTTAGTCCTAGTCTAGGATGGAGTTCTGGACCTACAGCACTAGACTTTGCCTGTAAACATCGACCGAGTGAAATTTATATATTCGGATTTGATTATACTGGAGCTCAGGGCTTATTGAACAATGTGTATGCTGACACTGCTAACTATAGAAGAAGCACAGATCCTGCAACATATCACGGTAATTGGGAAAAACAAACAGAGCAAGTTATAAAACAAAACAAGTCTATAAAATTTTATAGAGTTGTTGACTCTAAGTATTATAATTTAGAATGGCCCTATGCTAACTTTAGACACATGACTTATGAGGAATTAGGTAGACTAATGCCTACCTGGAATCTAAAAAGCTAAAAAACCACCATTATAGCCCAGTTTTTTGGGTTTCTCTGTAAATAATATTTGACAGCCTTACAATCTTAATAGGAGGATAAAATGACTGATCGATCAAAATTCGAGCAGATGCTCGAGCATCTTGTAAATGAAGACCAAGACGCAGCTAAAGAAATTTTCCATCAAATCGTTGTGGAAAAATCTCGCCAAATCTATGAAAACATCTTAGCCGAAGACTTTGAAATGTCTGAAGAAGACGACAAAGAAGAAGATGAAGAAATGGATGAAGCCAAAGAAGACGACGATGAAGAAGAAATGGATGAAGCCAAAGAAGACGACGACGATGAAGAAATGGACGAAAACTTTGCGTTCGGCGAAGGCGACGACGACATCGGCGGCGATCCAGCTGATGATCAACTAGATGACATTTCTGCTGATGGCGAAGACGACATGGACATGGACATGGGCGACGAAGAAGGCGGCGACGATCTAGAAGATCGTGTGGTTGATTTAGAAGATGCGATTGACGACTTACGTGCAGAATTTGAAAAAATGATGGGCGACGAAGGCGACGACATGGGCGGTGATGACATGGATATGGACATGGGCGGTGATGACATGGATATGGACATGGGCGACGAAGAACCAATGAAGATGGGCATGGCAGATGATGTAAGCTTCATGCGCGAATACATTGAGAAAGTTGCTAACGCAAAAATGGGCGACGACGGCGCAAACACAAAGAGTATAGTTGCTGGCAAAAACGACATGGGCGGCACTGCTGCTAATATCGTAGCTGGTGGCGAAAGCACTTCAGGTGGTACAAAAGGTGGATTAGCAAATCCATCAACAAAGGAAGATAACGCAGGTAACGTAAATGTTCCAGGCGGTAAAGCTGGCGTTAAGCACCTTAAGAAAGTAAGCTCACCAAAAGGTGGCGACGATGGTGATAAGAGTGCTGGTAGCCCTCTTAACGGTGTAAAGAGTCGCGCAAAATAAGGTATAATTGATGAAAAGTCTTCGTGAAAACCTGAGTTTCGACCAAGCAAAAATGGTCGTTGAGTCCGAGGAAGGCATGAACGGCAAGTCCCTTTACTTAAAAGGGATTTGCATTCAAGGCGATAAACGGAATCAAAATCAGAGAGTTTATCCTGCAAGTGAGATTGCCAGGGCTGTCAAAACCCTGAACGATCAAATTGCTGGTGGCTATTCAGTGCTAGGCGAAGTAGATCATCCAGACGACCTAAGAATCAACCTTGATCGTGTGTGCCATATGGTCACAAATATGTGGATGGAAGGCGCAGACGGTTATGGTAAATTAAAAGTACTCCCAACTCCAATGGGTCAACTAGTGAAAACTATGCTTGAATCCGGCGTAAAGTTGGGAGTTTCTTCACGTGGATCCGGAGATGTTGATAATAGCGGACACGTAAAAGATTTTGAAATCATCACAGTCGATGTGGTGGCTCAACCCAGTGCTCCTGGGGCATATCCTACACCTATCTATGAACACTTGATGAATCATCAAGGCGGATATAGAAGCTTGCGCATAGCGAAAGAGGTTCAGGATGATCCTAAGGCGCAGAAGTATCTTAAAGAAAGCTTATTGAAAATAATAAGCGGACTCCAATAAAAAAGGAGAATCACATGTTGGAAGCACTAAAAACTTTATTTGAAAACAATGTGATTTCTGAAGAGATCAAAGCTGATATTGAAAAAGCTTGGGATGCGAGAATCAATGAGAATCGCACACAAGTAACACAACAACTACGCGAAGAATTTGCTCAACGCTACGAACATGACAAACAAGTTATGGTCGAAGCAATCGATCGTATGCTTAATGATCGTTTAGCAGAAGAAATCGTAGAATTTGTGGAAGATCGTAAGCAACTTGCCGAACAAAAGGCCAAGTATGCTGTAGCAATGAGACAAAATGCTGGTCTAATGAAAGAGTTTGTTACTCGCCAATTAGCAGCAGAAGTCCGTGAGTTACACGAAGATCAAGTACAAATGGCTCAAAAGTTTAAAACTCTTGAACGTTTTGTAGTAGAAGCTTTAGCTCAAGAAATCGCTGAGTTCCATACAGATAAAAAAGATATCGCAGAAACAAAGGTACGTTTAGTACGCGAAGGCCGTCAGGCTCTTGCGTTAATGAAAGAACATTTCATTAAACGTGCTGCTAAGTTAGTTGAAAATACAGTTGAACAAACTCTTACCAAAGAGATTGGCCAGCTAAAAGAAGATATTGAAAGCGCACGTCGTAACGACTTCGGTCGTAAGATTTTTGAAGCGTATGCTAGTGAATATCAGAACAGCTATCTAAGCGAAAAATCAGAAACAGCTAAATTGCTCAAAGTCATAGACATGAAAGAATTGGAAGTTGCCGCTGCTAAAAACGCTGTAGCAGAAGCACGCCTAATCTCAGAAAGCAAAGAAGCAGAAGTTAAAATGTTAAAAGAGAGTGTAGAACGTAAGGCAATTGTTGATGAATTAGTAGGTCCTTTGGCCACAAGCCAAAAGGCTATTATGACAGAATTGCTTGAAAGTGTACATACAACTAAGTTACGTAGTAACTTTGAAAAGTACTTACCAGCAGTTATCGCTGGCGAAGCTCCGCAGAAGAAAAAGGCACTAGTAGAGGCAAAAGAAGTTACAGGCAATAAACAAACCAACAGCGTAAGTAGCAGCGAATCAGATCATAATATCTTTGATATTCGTCGATTGGCTGGAATTTAAAACATTAATCAGGAGAAAATATAATGTCAGAACTACTAACAAGCCGTTGGGCAGAAACAAAAGAAGCCCTATTAGAAGGCTTACAAGGCACAAAGAAATCTGTAATGGCATCTACTCTAGAGAATACACGTAAGTATCTCGCAGAGAATGCTTCAGGTGGTGCTACTTCTGCCGGCAACGTCGCAACATTAAACCGCGTGATTCTTCCAGTAATCCGTCGTGTTATGCCAACAGTTATCGCTAACGAGTTGGTTGGTGTACAACCAATGACTGGTCCAGTTGGACAGATCCATACTCTACGTGTTCGTTACGCAGATACCCTAAGCGGTACCTACGGTGTGAACGCTGGTGTAGAAGCACTAAGTCCATTCCAGATCGCAGAAGGTTATTCTGCTAACAATGGCGCTGCTTTCACTGCTACTTCAACAGCAACCTTAGAAGGTGCTGCTGGTAAGCGTTTAAGCATCCAGATCTTAAAGCAAACTGTCGAAGCGAAGACACGTAAGTTAAGTGCTCGTTGGACATTTGAAGCTGCTCAAGATGCGCAAGCCCAACAAGGTATTGACATCGAAGCAGAAATCATGGCTGCTTTAGCACAAGAAATCACAGCTGAAATTGATCAAGAGATCCTATTATCTCTTGCTACATTAGCTGGTACACAAAACCAAGAAGCATATGACCAGTCCGCTGTTTCTGGTACTGCTACATTCGTTGGTGACGAACATGCTGCTTTAGCTGTTCAGATCAACCGTGTTGCTAACAGAATCGCTCAGCGTACACGTCGTGGTGCTGGTAACTGGGCAGTTGTTAGCCCAACAGTATTAACAATTCTTCAAAGTGCTACAACTTCTGCGTTCGCAAGAACAACAGAAGGCACATTCGAAGCACCAACTAACACAAAAATGGTTGGTACATTGAACAGCGCAATGAAGATCTATGTTAACACATACGCTCAAAATGACACAGTACTTGTTGGTTACAAAGGTACAAGTGAAAGCGATGCGGCAGCATTCTATTGCCCATACATTCCATTGATGAGCAGCGGTGTTGTTCTTGATCCATCAACATTCGAACCAGTCGTAAGCTTTATGACTCGTTATGGATATGTTGAATTAAGCAACACAGCAAGCAGCTTAGGTAACGCAGCAGATTACCTAGGTACTGTAACAGTTGCTAACGCAGTATTCAGCTAATCTAAAAACTTTAAAAAAGTTTTTAATTTTAGAAAGGACTCTTCGGGGTCCTTTCTTTTTATATAAATACTGTGTCTAGATGATTTATGCGGAACCCACCGCGTAGGAGCCTAGAACGCTCATTAAAAGGAGAAACAAATGGGACGTCCAGTCAACAAACGCTGGTTCGGTACTACAGGAACAGGTACCGGTACTGGTTTATTCACAGGTAACAATTTACCAATTAGATTTAAATTAGGTGGTAATGTTTACGAAGGTTATATTCTAAAACAAGTTGGTTCAAGTCGTTACAAAGTAAGTACAGATGATGGCACTACTGCTGTAGGCAGAGCAGTGTTAAAAAATGCTGTTACTCCAGCTAGTAACGGTGATGCTTCTTTAGTTGGTTTTTACAACGGACAAGCAGTGCCAATTCGTAGATTGTATCAGCACAGAGCTAAAGATTTCAACGGACGCTATTTTAAATGGAACCTAAGTGATGACTCAACAGAGACATTACTGATCTTAACATTAATCAGCTAAGAGATATAAATGGCAATTAAAGGTAATAAAGTTGTAAGAGTCAGTCAAGGCAATTACAAAATAAAAGTCGAGGACGGCGGAGCAATTACACTTGACACAGGTGTAGAACAAGGTACGGTATATGTAACCGGCAGTCTTGTTGTTGAAGGTCAACTTACTTACCTTAACGTCGAGGATATGGCTGTTGAAGATAATGTTATTATTCTTAACAAAGATGATACACTAGGTTCAACAGTAACAAAACCTGACTCTGAATACGGCGGAGCCGGAGTTTCTGGAATTAGAATTTTCAGAGGTTCCGGCAATGCTGCTGAAGTAGTATGGCACGAATTAAATCACTATAATCCCCCAACTGATAGTTCAGTACAAGGTCTGTGGAGTTTTAGAACACGCAGTTTAGGCAGTCCTACAATTGCTGGTATTAGAACTAATCAGATTGATACCGCTGGCGGTGTTCTTGGTCTTATTAACACTGGATCAGGTTATGTAACTGTTAGAGGAACAACAAATTACGAACGTCAAATATTAACTTATACAGACACCGTTGGCTACGACCCGACACTAGGTGTTAGTATAACAGATGACGACAGAATTCCTAACATGAAAGCTGTAAATGATTTTACTTCTTACAGCCTAGCAGTGTTTACCGCTAAACGATTTGGTAGTTTTGATACCACAGGCGAAGGTTTTGACACTTCTAACGGAGATGCTGTCAGTCAATTAGAATTTAAAGTAGATAACATACTCGAAGTAGTAATTGATAGTGCTGGTTTATTGGCTAACAATGTTAGAATTGGCGGCAACACTATTAATACTACATCGAATGCGTTAACATTAACGTCTAATAACGGACTAATTCAAGTAGCTGGATATTTAACGCTGATCGATCAAGGCAGCGATCCCGCACTCTTAGGTGGCGCTACCAAACTTTATACTAAAACTACAGTGGGCGGCGGCGACACAGGAATTTATTATGTAAACAGTAGAACAGATACAGATGGATCTACTGTAGTTACAATGACAGAAGAATTAATAAGTAGAAAAAGAGCATTACTTTTAAGTTTTATATTTTAAGGAATTATAATGGCTATCCAAAGCACCGCGATTGGCACAAGCAACACAGACTTATATATTAGCAGTGGCAATACCGCTGTAACATGTATTTGGGTTTGTAACACCGCTACATATAATCCTCTAGATCCTACAAACGGTTCAACTTACCTTGATTTACATTTTGTTAAACAAGGACAAGGTATTAGTAACACTAATTTAATTGTTAATCAATTACCTGTACCAGCAGGAGAAACTGTGACGTTTGATACTGAAAAAATTATTTTAGACAACGGAGATAGAGTAGTAGCAAGTTCTGCAGCGCCAGCAAATCTAGTAGCAACAATTAGTGTAATCAGTGTATAATGAAATACTTAAGAAGATCACATTTAAATTCTAAAACTGTTACTGGTCGTAACAGTGTGTATGTAGATATTAGTGGAGAAGTAGTAGTAGATTCTCAGTATAGTTTACTGTTACCACGCGGCGACAACGAACAGCAAAGTCCAGATGACAGTACTGCTCCTACATACGTAAACGGAATGATGCGTTACAATACAGAAACAAATCAATTTGAAGGATATCAAGCAGGCGCTTGGCGTAATTTTAGATTTAAAGAACCTGGTAAAATGGAAGTTTTTCCTATTGGCACAGGCAACGCTGTAGAAACAAAATTTGCTTTAAACTTTGATCCTTTTACAATTACTCCACAAAGCGGCATGCCTTGGGACGCAGGACAAATCGCAAAAAATTTAATTGTAGTAGTAGAAAACGTTTTTCAAATAGCTACAGTTAACTATACTATAGAACAAAATCCTTCATCAGGTCCTGGAGCACCTTATCCAGTGGGTGTGTATGTGGTTTTCGGCACGCCAGTTCCATTATCAAAACCAATTTATGTATTGACCGGGTTCGACCAGTAATTTTACCAATAAATACTGTATAGGAGCGTGTTATGTCTAATACAGTAGGTAAAATAAGTGGTCAAATGTTGGAGTCTAACCTTGAAAGAGAAGGCGTAGAACTTGCGTTTGATACAGACTTACTATTTCTAAATACCAGTTCTAACAGAATAGGTATCAATAACGATACTCCTTTTAGAACTCTATTAGTCGACAGTTATCTAAGAACTACAGATTTAATTGTAGACAATTCTTATACTCTAGAAAATTTAACTTTTTCTGGAAACACAATTAGTAGTGCCACTAATCTTTATTTGTCAGCTAGCGGCGACGAGCCTACAATCACTGCTAGACGTATAGATACTGCTAATTTATACATAGACGGTAATTCTATTGTTAGCAAAATAATTAACGCAGATATTAATCTTATACCAGCAGGTACTGGACTGATTAATCTTGATGCGGATGTAGAAGTTACAGGCAGTTTACATGCCACAGGCGATGTAACATTTGATGGTAATTTTGTTATCGGCAGTGACAGTAACGATAACGTAAGTTTTGGCGCCGAACTAGCCAGCGACATTATTCCTGACATTAACAACTTCTACGACATTGGAACGTCTAGTAAACGATTCTCAGATGTTTACACATATCTAATTAACGGAACCAATTACTCAGCAGGCGGAAGTACAGTAGCAGGTATTGACCTAGGACTAAGAGCAGGCAATACTTGGTACGTAGCAACTAACGGTAATAATACTAATGTCGGTGACCATCCCAACGGACCATTTGCTACTATTGAATGGGCACTTAGTCAAGCTTTATTCGGTGATACTGTTTTCGTTTATCCAGGCACTTATGTAGAATTATTTCCTTTAGTAGTTCCTGCTGGTGTTACAGTAAAAGGATCTAGTATTAGAGATGTAAAGATAGTTCCAGATACTGCTAGTACACACGAAGATGTTTTTAAAGTTAACGATCAGAGTACAATAGAAGATTTAACTGTAGCTGATTTTTATTATGATAGTGGACTAGACAAAGGTTACGCATTTAGTTTTGCCTCAGGAATTAATGTTGTAAAAAGAAGTCCTTACATAAGAAATATCAGTGTTATAACAAAGGGCAGTGTTACAAGTATTGGCGATCCATTAGGTTACGACCAAGCTGATGCTGGCCGAGGCGCCAAGATTGATGGTTCTGTAGCCAACGTTAGCAGCAACGAAGCTAGTATGCTGTTCCACAGTGCTACTTTTATTACTCCAGGTGTAGATTGTATAGTGATGAAAAATGGAGTAAGAGTAGAATGGTTAAACAGTTTTATATACTATGCATACAGGGGTTTATACGCAGAGAACGGCTCAGCTGGATTTGCTAGTCTAGGTTTAAGATACGGAGCAGAACTTCGAAGTATTGGTAGTGCTAACGTTTACGGTATGTATGGCGCTTGGGCAGATGGTAGCGATACATTGATGTATCTAATTACACATAATTTTGGATACATTGGAGCAGGCAAGGATACAAGCAACGATCCTACAAATGTTATACAAGCTAATGAAGTTGTAGAATTAAACAGCGGAACAATTTATTATCAAAGTGTAGATCATAAAGGTAATTTTAGAGTAGGCGATTTATTAACAATAGAAAGTGCCACTGGCAAGATTATTTTAGATTCTATTTCAAATACTAGTACAAATTTAACAGTAACTGACGGTACTAACACAACATACATTGATGCTTTAGAAGTTACTACAGGCAATATTACTATTACTGGAAATACTATTCAGAGTAACAGTGGCGGAATCAATTTTGTTACCAGCAATAACAATTTAGATCTAAGTTCTAATATTGTTAGTACTAAATCTTTAACAATTGCCGGTACAACAAGTTTAAAGAAAAATTTAATTTTAGGAAATAATTCTTTAGATACTACTGCTCTTATTTCTAAACTTACCACAGACTTTTTACCTTTAAACAGTAATTATACACTGGGTAGTAGTTCAAGATCTTTTAAAAATTTGTACGCAGCTAAATTAGACTTTGGATCAATGTTAATTGATACAAATTTTATCGCTACAACAGAAAGTAATAGCGATTTAGAAATAGCAGCTAACGGCTCTGGAGTAGTTAGAGTTAGCGATACGCTAGGTTTAGATCAAAGTTTAACTGTGTCCAACAATAGCCAATTTGTAAATTTAAATGCCAATATTTTTACTATAACTAGCAGTAATCCAATTGGTGTTACTAACTTAATAGCTCCAGAGTTTAGTAATGGAGATATTAACATTCAAGGCAATGTGATTAAAACCACATTGTCAAATAGTAATTTAGAACTGAAGGCTAACAGTAGTGGTGGCCTAATTTTAGATCAAGCACTTAGAATTACAGATTCAACTATTAATAATATTTTATCTCTAGGATCAGAAGCAGACAGATCTATTATTATTAATCCTTATTCTAATCAACTTTTAAAATTTAATTCTACAAATGCTTTAAAAATTCCTGTAGGTAATAATACTAATAGACTGTTAATTAACACAGGCGAAATAAGATTTAATAATTTAAGTTCTACGTTTCAATCAAGAATATCTGGAACAACAAAAACATTACATGGATTATTCGATGCTGACCTGAACACAAGTTTAACAGCAGAATCTAGTCCTGGAGCTAACGATAATACTATAAGAATGACTATCAACGGTACAGTCAGAGGTACCATTACTAGTCAGTCGGCAATGTTTGATAAAGTTAGAATTGATGAAATAGAAATAGACAATAATAGAATCAGCACTACAAACAGTAATGCTGATATACAAATTGATCTCAGCGGCACAGGCGAAGTCAGCGTTAAAAACAGTATCAACATAGTTAATAACACTATTAAGAATATAGGATCTGGAGCCGCAACTTCTATCATTTCTACCGGCACTGGCTATGTCAGATTTGCCGGAACAGAAGCTGTAGGCATTCCTTACGGCACTACATTTGATCAGCCCACAGGAGTACCCGCAGGTGCTATAAGAGTGAACTACGACAGTAGTACAGGTGAAGTGTTCGATGGTATAACTTGGATTCCTATGGTAGGTAATTTCTCAGGAGTTACAGCTACTGAGATGGAAGAAATCACTGACCAGTGGAGTTTGATACTGGGCTAACAATAAATATAAAAAATGGTGAAAATATGGCTAGTAATGTAGGTAAAATTTCAGGACAAATGCTTAGAGATGATCTGTTGAGAAACGGAGTAGATCTCGCATTTGAAACAGATTTAATTTACCTTGATGTTAATTCTCGTAAAGTGGGTATAAAAACAGCTACTCCTAGTCATGATTTAACTGTGAACGGTACTACTAGAACCACAGTACTAGAAGTTTTAAACTCAGCTACTATAGATGACATTGTAATAGACAATAATCAAATTTACAGTACCACAGGTACTTTAAATTTAAATCCAACAGTTGGCGGGCATGTAGTTTATCAAAACAAATTACTAGTAGACGACATACAAATTGAAGGCAATCAAATTGCCACTGTAAATTCTAACGCAGATTTAAATTTTACTACTTCGGGTACTGGAAAAATAAACTTAAATGGCAACACAGAAGTTATAGGTAATTTGCATGCTACTGGAACAATTACAGCAGATGGTAATTTACAGTTAGGCGATTCTGATACTGACAGTATAACATTTAATGCTGATATTGCTAGTAATATTATACCCGATATTGATAACACATTTCAGTTAGGTGATAGTTTAAAACGATGGAAAGATATCTGGGTAGACACTTTACATGCTGATGCGGTTGTTACTGGCGCTATCACAGTTGCTGGTATTGACATCGCTCTTAATCAAGGAAATATTTACTACGTCGCTGTAAATGGAGATGATGGTAATTCCGGAACACATCAAAATGATCCGTTAAGCAGTGTTGGTCGTGCGCTAGATTTAGCCACAGCAGGAGATACTGTTTATATCTATCCAGGAACTTATTCTGAAGCACTGCCGTTAACTGTGCCAGTAGGTGTAACAGTTAAAGGAGCAGGCATAAGATCAGTTACTATTGAGCCTGATAGTGATGTAACAGTAGACGTGTTTCTTTTAAACGGCGAAACTACTGTAGAAGATTTAACTATATCTGGATTTGAATTTGATTCGGGCACTAATACAGGCTACGCATTTAGATTCGCTCCTAATATAACAGTGACTAGTCGTAGTCCTTATATTAGAAATGTAAGTGTGATCACTGCTGGTTCTACTGTAAGATTAATGACTAATCCTCCAACTGATCCAAGAGGGTTTTTATCAGCAGACGCAGGCAAAGGCGCCTATCTAGATGGCAGTATCGTAAACGCTGCTAGTCGCGAAGCCAGTATGTTATTTCATAGCGTTACATTTATTACACCTGGTGTAGATGCTATTACAATGACTAACGGTGTAAGAGTAGAATGGTTAAACAGTTTTACGTATTTTGCTAACAGAGGTTTATACGCAGTAAGTGGTAGTGCAGGATTTGCCGGAGATGGTAAAACAAGATTAAAAGTTTATGGAATCAGTGCGCAAACATTAAATGTTGGCGATACTATCACGGTAGAAAATGTCAGCGCCAATCCAGCAACAAGTACAACTGGCACTATTGAAAGTTTTACCTATGCCGCACCTTATACAAATATTGTAATAGACGGAAAAGTTTCTGGTTTCGAAGAAAGTCTTAGCCCTCCGGATACTGAAAATCAACAGGTGATCACATTCAGCGGCGGACAAACAGCCAGCCATCTAGCATGGGCAGATTACAGCGATTTCGGAGCAGAAATTCGCAGTATTGCCAGCGCCAGTGTTTATGGAAATTATGGTGCCTACGGCGATGGT
>Ga0315902_10007821_pt1 | contig 14537 bp, 29 predicted proteins | sample LakEriMetagenome_9_FD_203523 | JGI IMG/M metagenome (GOLD analysis project Ga0315902, IMG submission 203523) | Freshwater fungal communities from buoy surface, Lake Erie, Ohio, United States - Buoy 12 MA117 | ecosystem: Environmental > Aquatic > Freshwater > Lake > Lake biofilm | place: USA... | reverse complement strand
GGCTCGACGGTGAAGCTGATGAGTAATCTGGTCAGTGGCAGAGGCCGGTTCCCTGTCGTCAGACACAGCCGGCCCATCTGGCTCGGCCAGCAGTGCGCGGGCGCGGTTGATCCGCTCAAAGCTGGCAGCGGTGTGCTCGTCGGCAGGATCGTTGATTAAGTAGCCGTCGATCCATCCCTCCAAGTCATCAGTCAGCTCAACGCACAGGGCGCGAAAGTCAGTGGTCATTGCGCACCCCCGTCCAGCTCGGCGGCAATGGCGAGAAATTGCCGGCGGATGGCTTGCTTGTTTAAGCGGATCGCCTCCGTTGTGAAGTACATGGCTTCTTGCGGATCATCTGGCACCACCTGATCCGCAACAGCGCGAAGGGCGGCGGCGGCTATCTGTCGAGCTTCGTTGAGGCAATCTTCTGGGCCATAGGCGCTGCTGTTGTTGGCGGCATCCAACACCGCCTGCGCGGCGGGGGAGAAGTCAGTCATCGAGTTTCTCCAGTGCGCGGCGGATGGTATCTGACTGATCGGTATTACCGTAACACTCAGCCGCAAGCTCCGCCAATGCTTGCAGCGCCTGCTCCTTCAAGCTCGGCGGCTTGGGGCGGCGGGCGGCGAGGAGCATGTCTGCTGATTGAATGTCAGTCCAATCACGGACAACCCATTCGTAGCACGCCTTCAGCTCCTGGTCAGCACCCCAGCGAGCGGCTTCCGTCGCAACGTGGTCAAAGTAGGTCTTGGGATCGTCTTGGTACTGATCGGCCTCTTCCCACCACTCCTGCACCAGCTCTGGCGGTGGAATGATTTGGTGTTGATCAGTCATCCAAAGCCTCCAGTGCGCGGAGGATGGTGTCATAAGTGACATCATCAATCTTGTCTCTGTTGTATACATCATTAAGTTCAATTAGCGCCTGCTCCTTCAAGTTTGGACGTTTAAGACGCATTGCTTCTTTTAAGGATTCACCCATTGGAATAACCTGCAGATGTGGTTCATTTAAAGCATTGTGATCTAACCAATTTGCATCCATTGCAAGTTGTTGGTCGGCCCCCCAGCGGGCGGCTTGTCGAGCCAAGTCGTAGTTTGTTGTGTGTTCTTGTCGCCACTCCCGCACCAGCTCAGGCGGTGGGGTGATCGGGTGTTGGGTGGTCATTTGGAACCAAGGCAGAAGATCTGTGCAGGGCGGTTGTCGTAGAGCTTTTGGCAGGCTTGCCACTTCTGTGGCAGCCACCACCAGGAAGCGATAGTGAACAGGGCCAGCAGCAGGACTGCAGCGATTACGGTGAGTCTGTCTTCGGTCACGGGTGATTAGTGCGGGGAACTAGGAGGGCTCGGTGGCAGCAACCCACTGCTCTACCAGCTCAGGCGGTGGGGTGATCGGGTGTTGGTCAGTCATCAAGCTGCTCCAGTGCGCAGCAAATAGTATGCCAATGTTGCTGAAGCTCAGCAATGGAACAGGTTTCATCTGGCGAGCGCAGTACTGCTGCGGCAAACTTGGCCTGCTCTTTCAAGCTCGGCGGCTTGGGGCGTCTGGCGGCGCGCAGATCCTTGGACCATTGCAGCCCGAGCTTGAATTGTCGATAGGTCCACTCACAGCACGCCTCCAGCTCCTGGTCAGCGCCCCAGCGGGCGGCTTGCTCTGCTATGTAGCTTTCATAAAACCATGTGTGTTCATCGTATTCAGTGCGTTCCATCCACTGTCGCACCAGCTCAGGCGGTGGGGTGATCGGGTGGTTGTTAGTTGTCATAAGTTAGAAAAACAAACGAGAATAACCCTGTTCAGTCCATTGATCAGGTTGTTTCTTCTCCTTGGAAAACGGCTTCCCCGATAACAGGGAATTCTGCACAGAAGATTCGTTTGATTCCTTCTGCAACTTCTCGGTGTTCGAGTTGGGTTCCTGGGTCACAGCGTAGTTGTAGGTAATGAATCCATGAACGTAGTGTGCCATTCATGAATAGTTTTGTCCGTGTTGAAAGTGGCAGAATGGAACGGGCGCATTCCTTTGCAATACCAACGCTGATCATCTCAGAGTACAGATGTTCTGCCTCTTCAAACAGCTGGCTAGTGCGGCGGTAAAAACTACCTAACACATCAGGGCCAAGCTTATCAGTTAAATCATCAGTTGAGTTCTGACGATTTTTGAAATCTTGTCGGCGTAAATGCGGTATTACAGCGGAGCCAAGCTCCTTAGTATTTGCATAACGCTGGCTAAATTCCTGGAATGAGAATGAACGATGGCGCAAGATTTGCGGTGAGATAGCGCGTGTTGTTTCAATTTCAACACACATATTTGCCATCTCAAAAGGTGACCAATGTTTATTATTGATCAGATATCTTAGAAGGCGTGGTGCAGTATCCATGTTGTCTTGATTGTTCGGGGCAGATACCCGAGCCATCTTGACAATCATTTCTTCTGCTTTAGGTGTGGACCAGATGAGTTGAACATTCATTGTTAAGTTGGTTTAGCGTTCCCAATCATAGTTGTAACGGACATCGTTTTCACCTTTGATTGCCTGTTCGATTAACCAATCCAATACATCATCAACTGTATGGATTCGTTCAGTAAGATCACCACCAACTTCTGTAAGTTCAGTTGGAATGCGATCAGCAATCATGCGCATAAACTGCCCATACTTTTGACCTGGATTTGAATGCCAAGATTCATCCAGATGTTTCATTTGTATCCATAAGGGAAGAGTATTTTTTTCCATGTTATTCACCTGGTACAAGAGTTTCTTTTGATAACCTTTCTAATTCTGACACGGGGCAAATCCTGGCAGCATAATGTACTGTTGCACTATTTAAATGATCCCATTTTATTAACAAATATTTTTGGCGATTACCGCGTGAATCTAATTTGTAGTTAACACCAACAACTTCACCGTATCTTTGGTTTCGATATTGTTTAATACGTTCTATTGATTCAAGAGATGTTGCAAATACTCCATGAATTTTTGGGCGCTCGGCTATGCGATCACCAATAGAGTATTCAAATAAACGTTTAGTCATTTGAGATTGCGGTAAGTTTTGTAATTAATGATGCGTGAAATGGTACTTCGGTTATGGCCAACTCGTAATGCAATTTGACCATTACTTAAACCAGTTTGGTGTAAATGACGAATCATTAACACCTCTTGTTTTGTTAAACGTGAGTTACCATTGTCTGTGCCTTCTGGTATAAACTGATTAACTGCAATAGGTTTAGCAATTTCATACCGCTCTACGGTACGAAACTTAACACCACAATCTAAACATCTGCAGTAGCGTTTAACCACATCAGGTTTTAGTTTGTCAGTACATGTAACACGAGTGTTAATACTATTACATGAACGGCAATTCATTCAAGTTCCATAGAACAAGGTCCATCATTTGTAATAAATTCTTCTTCTTGTTTAGTTTTAGACGCAGCAATTTTATCTAGTTGTAAAGAATCAAGAATATATAAAGCAGATTCTTCTCCTTTAATCCGCATAAGATCAGGGATAATTTCCATTGGATTTTGCAGGTAATAATCAGTCAGATAAAGTTCACACATCTGGAACATGGTTTCCATAGGCAACTCATCTACGATATTGGCAACAGCTGCGTCAAGTACAGCAGGCCAAGTGTGACGAGGAACCATGTCACAGATTTTAAAAACCAAATCCATATCCACTGGATCAGGCTTAGGTATATCTTGTTGTAATTCTTCTTGATAAGCAACGGGCAGTTGGTCTTCTGTCATTGGATCTGGGTTGATTTTCATAAGAAAGAGCCCCCGCTTAAGGCAGGGGCTTGAACATTCCGTATAAATATTAGGCAGGTTGAGCGCTGGTGTCCACCACTTGATCCATTAGTCCTGCTTCTTTGAGGCGATCCAGCATGCCGCACATGATGTTGGCATGGGCATGGGTTTGTTCCATGAACAACTTGGCGCGGTCTGCAGACATGACATGGATTTGTCCCGAGGATTCCACATACTTCCAGCTACCATCAGGCTGGGGATCACCCTGGAGGGCAAGACGTTCTGAGTTTCGAACGTACCGTAGTTCGAGGTTGTGATAGTCCTTAAGACCGTCAGCTGCTGTCCAGGTTGCACCAAGATTGTACCGTTGGTCATCATCAGAGTAAGCGTGGAACTCAGGGATGAGATGGCGAAATGCAGAAAGGAATTCCATTGTTGTAATAAGTTGAAATGGAGGGTGGTACCCGAGGTGAGATTCGAACTCACGCTGGAGGACTTTTAAGGTCCCTGTCTCTTCCGCTGGACTACTCGGGCATACCTGGGCTTACCTCTACATCAATTGATGTTGAGTGCCAGGTATGGTCATGAGGTAATGGCTCAGTACCATAAGCCCACGTATCGTAGTCATCTTCATTACGAGGATCTTCCTCGATGAGGATGTACTGCGGTGAGTTGTCGTGAATGTAATCTCCGATGTTTGCCATGGCCATGGCTAGCAGTTGGTCATCGGTGTAGTCAGTCATGAGGTAAAGACCAGCCCTAGTATCGAGGCTAAGGCTAGTCAATTTAAGTTCGGCCGTTAGGACTGTAGCGCAGATTCCCGTTCTTGCAACGCAAGCTGGAAAGCTCTGGTGTACTGATCCTTTTGCTCCTCCGTCAACCGCTGGTTAGCAATGCCAGCGATTTGTTTGACGGACATCATGCCCATATCAACGGTGAGTTGAATGGTGAATTGAGGTTTGCCGTCAAGCATAGAAAGCACAATGAAGTGCTTCTTCTTCTTGCAATCCTCAGCGTAGTGTGATGCAGAGCCAACGCAATTGCGTACGGCCTGACCCCACATAGCTAACTGGTGTGTATCAACAGGCTGGAAGAATGACCATGACAGATCATCGAGTTGAACCTTGACGGGTTGCGGAAATAAATCCTGAGGCAACCCTTCATTAGGGTTCTTGATCTTCCAGGATTCTGCCTGGACATGATCATGAAATTCTACAATGCGCCAACGTTTTGGTGCTTGAAGAGTAACGCCTGCTTCTAACACACGAGAGATCATGGATAACGTGTCAGACCAATCACTAAATGAGAACTGATAACAGTTAAGATCTGAATCAAAGAGATAAGTATATTTGCTACCTATAGCGTCTTCAAGCATGCGGTGGTAATGCTTATCAATCATCTTGAAATAAGATGCAACACCCATGTTTTCACGAATCCATTCGATAGCAACATCGTTAGCATTTTGGCGCAAACGAATGTTTAGCAGTGCATCGAGATGGGTTTGATAATAATCAATCGGTGCATCAGGCCACAGTGTATGTACGGTATTGATGGTGGAACACAAATGTGCAATTTGTTTCCATGCAGCTTTAATATTTTTCTGATATTGATTGTCAGGATTGTTATAGTATTGAATTGATTCTTCACAACGCTGTTGAATCCAGCGACGGAAGAATGGTTTATCTATGATGTGACGGATGCGTGCAACATCCTTATATTCATGTCCTTCATAACCAGAGAGTGGGATATAGTAATCAACAATGCGAAAGAAGTTATCTGCTGATGGCAGCCACTCTTGCTTGTTGATTTTGTTAGTAGTCCAGTATCCCCGGAGCTTATCGAGTTCTAGTGCATCTGCAATGCATGTGCACTTAAGGCGATCAAAGATCCCCTTGGCATCAGACCAGGAAGGAATTGTGCTACACAGTTGATTTTCAAATTGTGTAACTGCTTCTGCAATATCGCGTGATTTCTGGTAGTAATTGGATACACCATTAGCACGCCAGTCGCGTCTATCATTACCGTTTGCAATATCTTCTTTAGTAACAAGTTTTGAATAATAGTAAATTTCGCTGCGACCTACGGTACGCATCTCATAGTTATCACGGTTATTCCAAATATGATTTGAAAGTGTTTTGCGTGTAGTTTCAGTATTCTTAAATGCAAATGCATAACCGTAGATATAGGCGTTCTCTTTTCCTTTGGGTGGTAGCCATGCTGCATACCAGCATTGTTCGTAGTGATACAGGATTGCAATAGGAATAGTTTTCTGATCTTGGAACTGAGTAAACAGTTGATACCTTGAAGCAACACCAACGCCGTTAATGTTGTCTGTAGCATCCTGATGCATGGATGCACGGATGATATCAGTAGGTATCAGGTCATTGACATTACCCAAAGGATACTTGGGTTTCTTGGATGTGGACTTGGGCTTGTTTTCTTGTGTCAGTTTTTTAAGCGTAGGGTCGTAAGCAAGTAGTTCAGTTTGTAAGTTGGATGGTAATTGAAACTGCATGATTAGTTTTGAGTTGAGTTGAGTTGATTAAGGCGAGCAAACTCGCCAAAATGTAACAAAGCAGCTGTGTTGTAAGCTAACGCTGCTTCTTCTTGTGTTGTATACACACCAATGTGTTTGAATTGTTTATTAACACGAATGGTTGCACGCCATCGACTGGTTGCTTTAATTAAACAAACACCTTTGTAAATGCTGCTTGTGTTTTTGCGACCGTTTCGATTATGGGCATTTTGCAGTTTAGTAACTAAACGCAAAGGTTTGTTGTTGTCTTTATCATTGTGTACATGATCTACAAACATATCTCCTGGGTCGGAACCATGTTGTAAAGCATACACAATACGGTGTGCCATGTAATCTACAGTTTTCCCTTGATACTTCCAACGGACACGCCAATAATGATCTTTGTTGCGTTGAATACCAGCAACTGAGTTGGCTTTAGTCCAAGCGCTAGGCGCTTTACGCCAACGTAAACCACTATCAGATGTTGAATCTAAATAAAACATCTGTTGTAAATATTCAAGATTTGGAAGTGGATTAGGTTTCATACATGAGTTGAGTTCGGAGTGAGTTTGTAGTGTAGGCAGTTTAACGTCATGCCCAGGACGCAGATCTACTGCAGATCTAGATCATCAATGGTGTAAGTACCCATTGCTGTCATGACTGGCATGCGTTTTGCGAATCCAGTGGCGAGATAGACTCTGCCCTTGGGACCACGCAATACAACGTACCAACGTTTGAATTCGATAGAGAAACCAATCATTAATCTAGATTCCAATCGGAGATGTCGACAAGTTGCCAGTTAAGATCGAGTGAATCAAGATAGCTACAGAAGCCATCTTCGTCAGTAGGAACTTGTTCTTCTTCATCCAATTGGAAATAAGCTGTACATAATGCAGGAACCCATTCTTCAGGGTCAAGATGAGTTGCTTTGTAAAGCAACCGCATTTCGTCAACAACTGCTGTAACAGTGACATAGGTTCCATCAATAGTGGTGTCTTCGATTGCAAGTACAGACATCAGTCGTAATCCACGTAGGAATAATCTTTAGTAATCATGCACTTGTATTTTGTCCATAATCTGGCGGTCATGTATTCAGCATAAAAACGATTGTGATCTAAAACATTTTGACGAGCACGAATCATTGCACAATTAGCAATGTTGATGCGATTAAAAAGATCAAGGTGATCAGATAGTGCAGACATGAGTTGAGTTAAAAATCAAAAGAGTTTGATGTTGCGCTTGGACAAGCCGGTCCCTGGGATTGATATAGATCCCAAGAGACCAGACTTACGGGCGTTCAACGTTAGTTGAAACGGCCCAAGCTGAATTGATTTGGTATACGATTTGATGCCATTCTCGGTGATGTTGACACCGTGTATGGTGCGGTCAAAGTTGAAGGCTGATTTGTTAGTCATCGTAAGAATCAGAATGACATAAGATAAATTTCAATTCAAAGAACTCTGGATTACTATCCACCTTGGAATGGTATCGAGCTTCGAATCCGCCACTGCCAACGATCTTGTTGTTCATGGATTCCATGAGCAAGACTCGTGCCATGGCTTTGAGTTTGGGTAATGATGGCACTGCGTGGCCATTACCTTCTGTTGTTTGCCATTGCCAATCCAATGCTGTCATGGCAATGTGCACACGTTCAAAATTAAATTTGTTGATAACTTCATCAATGAGAAGTAATCGATCATTCATGGAATTGAGATGACTTAAGAATTACAAGTAAAATAAATAATTCACTTATTGTCATTTCAAATCTTCTGGTAGAAGTTTATTGGTGTCATCTTCGTTCATGTTTGTCATCATAAACTTTTGGCCGTCGGGGCTAATAAAGCCCCCGACGAAACCAACGCCGTACTTATCTGCAGATTCTTTCATCTTGGCTACGAGCTGCATTGCTTGCAGCCGTTGAGCATCGATGGCATCTGGGATGCGTGGCTTAGGTGCGTCGTTGAGAAGTGACATGGTTGATGTGGAGTGTGTTAACGGAATAAGTGTGTAGTCTACCAGGGTTGTCAAGGGCTGGCCAAGGGCATTGCAATATGGTTACAATGAGCACGTCTCCTGCAGGGACCTGCTGGCCAGCAGTTTGTTTACTAGGGATTCCGTTAGTTTGTTGAAGGCCTAACGGATGTTCTGGCTTTCGCCAGTTCTCACTTAAAGTATGGGGCGTCCAGCCGTACTGGACTTAGGTTCTAATACGAACCAGCCCCTACTTACTTCATATTCTCTTAAGATTTACGAGTGTAATTCTCGGTGTTGATTCCATGCAGCAGTGTGCATTTCATCAGCAGTCATAGGTGGTTCACCACCCATATCGTCAGTTGGATCATAATTCAGTTCGTTTTCAAGAACTGGAATGATTTCTTCTTCAAGAAGAGCACGCATTGATGGAGTGAGGTGTTCATCCATCTCATGACGTTTATCCTCTCGTGCTAAAACTTCTTTCAGTTCTTTGACGATACGTTGAAGGTGAGTGAACTCACTGATTGGAAATTCAGGGTAGGTAGTTGGAGTTGTCATGGTGATGAGATGGTAGGTAAGTAGAGAAGACTACTACTAATAAAAGGATTACCTGCTGGTACTCCTTTGCGGGGGTCTGGGGGGAATGCTTGGTATTTATCCAAGAGTTCCCCTGTATCGGTTATAAGTAAAACTTATATGTGTAGGTTAGATCAATCCAGGAATGCTGAGCCAGCTATCTGGATGATCAGAATTACAATGTTAAAAACTAATAAAATGATGTCGCCTTTTCTAAGTAAACTTGCAGGTAGGTTAAAAGAACCAGTGCAAGATGCACTATTGAATTATCAACTGTATAACCCAACAAGTCCTAATGAAGTTCAAAAATTAGGTAATGTGTTTGGCAGTTTAATAGGTAAAGGACCTTTGAATGTATCAGATGATACAGGATCTTTTTCAGTTAATCCGTTAACTGGCCAGTTTAATTTAATGGGTAAAAATTTTGGAATAGGTGTTAACGCAAATGTTTTTGATCCAAGTGCCGAAGTTAACTTCCGTTTCGGCAAAGCTGCAGAACCTGGAAGTAATCCAGTAATGATGTCATCTTTCTTAAATGAAAGTATGCCAACACAAAGTTTGTCTGCAGGCAGAGCCGAGATGGAAGAGTATTTAAATAGGTATAAAACTAATAATCCTTATTACTATAGGCCTTGAATGGACTGCAGTTGTACAAAGAAGTGTACTTAATGCAGTAATAAGTTTGCGTTTTAGTTGTAAGAATAAGTTCGTTTTGAGATTGATAAAGTAATGTGCCTAGCCCAAGGTATTGAGTTAAGCACACTACTGTTGAACACATAAGTTGAAGCATTTAAATAATGTTAAAGATGTTTAGAGCTGTTATGGATCTTGAATGATCCAAGACGTGTAGTGTTTGTCGGTCTTGTTAAGTTTGATCCAGCCGTGTTTATCCAAATACTCAAGAGCTTTCGGATAATCAGGAGCTTTGCAGCCAATGACTGTTACGTGGGGTGCATAACAGTCGGTGTCTGGATGGGTCTTCTTGTACCAGTTGTAATACCTAAGAATGTTTCGATGATTAATTCTTAAGCTGGCAGTTTGTGTAGTCATTGTCCTTAAATACTGTTGAGAAGAGTTCTCAATTAAATAAGGCCAAGAATACTTAGCCAGCTATCTGGATGATCAGGTTCTACTTCGTCGTCACCTGGGGTAAAACAGACGCTGTCGAATGTCCATTCTTCAATGTCTTCGAGGCAGGGTACGTCGTACCAGCCTGTGAGTTCGTCCTTCTCCTCTGACGAGTAGTTGCCACCGGCTGGAATCCAGTAGCAGCGAAGGACTCCTCGTTTGTTTCGGAAGACGTTTCCGGTGCAGGGGATTGCACCTTTGGGCGCGTCTTGGAAGTCAGCTTCGGCTGGGTATTGTTCCGAACCTTCTTCTGTGGTGAGAGGTTCGTAGCCAAAGGCTGAGGCGATTTCTTGAGTGATGGGGTGAAGCATGAGATGAATTCTGTAATGAGGATTGAGATGAGTGTAATAATGACGATGATTATGTCGTCAGTTGTGTCGGGTTGTTGGCTATTAGCCGTCTTCATCGTCATAAATGACGCCCTCCCATTCAATTCGTTGGTTAACGAGATCAATTGATGCGATTCCATCGGTGCGATCAACGTAACTCCAATCGCTTTGCGATGATTCACGCATGGCTTGCTCTTGTTCTGTTGCCATATCGGCCATGGCATCAAGCAAGTCAGCGTTGTAATTGTTGTCAAGCTGAGGTTGAGTCATGAGTTGAATGAAGTAAAGATTGTATTCGCTATTCGGAAATAGCGAATGGAGGAATTAGGCAGTTTAACGTCATACCCAGGACGTAAGTAATACCACCCTAGATTTGAATGGTGGTATATATGTACTACGTCTGTTGTTACTTAACGCTCCTCCAAGCGATGCCACGGGCAATGTTGGAGATGCTGCAGCCAGTAACACCGAACTTACGTCCGATGACGTTGTAAAAGTTTGTGACAGTACCGCAGGATTTACGGAGGTTTTCGTCTGCAAGATACATCCGAATCTCCTTGACCTGCTTTGTATCAAGTTTGGATGGACCATTCCAATAACGGAAATTTCTTTTGGAAGATTTCTTAGGAATGTTCTGGTCTTTAGCAGCCATTTTTTCAAGAAGAGCTAAAGCTGCTTGTTGTTGATACTTGGATTGAATTTCAGTATCTTCAACAGCCTTCATCTGTGGTGCTGGCTGTTGGAGCGGGGGACGGGGGGTTGTGTTAAAGATGTCTTCCTTAGTTTGGAAACCAAGGGTTACAGAAGTTCCGTCCTTTATAACAGAGACGGTAACTCTGCCATCCCTGGTAATCACTGAAACGTGATCAGGGTTGGCGACATCTAGTTGACTAATAGATTCCATGAGTTGGGTAGTAGTTAGGTTTAGTTGAATACCAATGAGAGTGCATTGGTTGGAGTGTGTGGTGCCCCTGCTGTGCAGGGTGCATGTAGAGGATAGCCGGTACCTGCAAGAGTGCAAGTACCAGCTGTGGTGTCGAGACTTTTTAGGACACTAGTTGTGGGGTACGAAGTCAGAATCGTGTATGAGCTGGTGAACTGACAAACAGTCAGCTTGGATCTCTTCGTTGGTGTAGCCGTCCCAGTCTTCAGTTTGCTCTTCAATCACCTCGCAGCCAATGTCTTCGAGTTGATTTACGAACTGATTCCAGGAATAAGGACTGCCCCAGACGTGGGCATAACGCCCAGTACGATCAGCGACTAATGCGATGCGCATCTTGGTTACTCCAGGTTTTAGGATCTGTGATGTCGACACCGACCATTGCTGCTGCTGTCATGGAAGCAATAGCTGCCACGACAAGAGATAGCAGAAAGGTCTTGAAGTTGATAGGGTGCGTCTCATGATTCTCAGGATAAGAATCCATATGAACGTACCCTTTGTCGCGAAAGCGATAGATGTGTTTCATGTAGGTTGAGATGTTAGATAACAGGATGTTAAGTCCTGCAGAAAACCCACCGTCTGATACGTTCGCGTATCAAACGGAAGGATTAAGTGCAGGAGTCAGAAAGCAACTTCTTCCAGCGTGGGCTGGGCACTGACAGCTTGAGGCTCCATCTTAGGTGCAGGCTTACGACCGAACTCGTAATCCTTTACGATCAGCTGGATCTCAGGTCGCTTGAGTACCTGAAGATTGCTTTCGTTATCCATGTAGGTTGTACGGATACCGTTGATACGGCCGTAGACACGAAGCTCTTGTCCAATGACAAGATTGCCATTGCCAAAAGCTGTGTTGAGACCGTTGTTGTTGGTAAAGGTAAGTGTGACGCTGACCATGGAGTTCAAGTTGTGAATCATCTTCACAGCAATGAACTCACTGTTATCTTCCTCGTTAACGAACTGCTTGATAAAAGCAATCCGTCCTTGGAATTGAACGTGAGATGAGTCAGCGTACTGCTTGAGATCAGTAGTGTTGGAGACAGGAGTAGTCATTTGAATTAAGTTGAGTTGAACTGTGAACAGGATGTTGAGTCCTGCAGAAACCCATCGTCACCTTTGGTGATGATGGGAAAGTGCAGAAATCAAATCAATCACACATCAATTCCTCTTCCCACATTTGCTCAAGTTCATGCTGAAGCTGAGCAGTGTGATGAGCGAGGTGAATGTAGTGAGAGGCATAGCGTCGGCTCTCGCACTCACGCTTGAGTTCCTCTTGCATGCCTCGATTGCTAGTACAGATGTACCAGAGATCTAAGTTCTTGTACTGAATCATTTGAGGTAGCTCTTGTGGATGCAGTAGTACGCATCACCCAAGAAACTATGGGTGTGTATGAGATTGTGGCTGGGCTTGTTCTGGCATGTGGCCTGGTAATGCTTGTTCAGCATCTTCTGTCCAAATACGGACAGCAGCAGTCCTATGCCAGTGCCCATCACAATGGCGAGCGTTGCATCCAACATGTAATGTTTGGTCATGATCTAAGTTGAAGTTGAGGTGATTAGTTAGCAAGTTGGTGTTGACGCATCTGAACCAGAACGTCAACTAAAACTTGGTTGTAGGATTTGCCAAGATCCTGGTGGGCATGCTCGGCAATGATCTGTGCATCATCCAACTCTTGGTTGGTGAAGGTGCCCATAAACTTAAACAGTTGAGCGTAAGTAAGTTTCATGGTGTTGAGTTGACCACCCTCGGTGGGTGGTAATACTGAGTGGGAGGTTCGACCTCCCGGCTCACGCCTGGTACTCAGTGTTTGATTGGTGAAATCTTTGGCATAATCGCATTGGCTAGACCAACGCGTACTGCAAAGATGGTTGCGCCAATCTTCTCCTTGCTCTTGTCTGATTCCAACGCTTTAGCTGCGTTGGTTAGTTGCTGTGCAATGGACTTACGGATAGCCATGGTGTGCTGCGATGTGCGGTGCCTATCTCCGCTGAAGGCAATGTTGGGTGGGGGATTCGATCCCCCGGCTCACGCCTGTTACCCAACGATGTCTTCTGGATCCAGTAGATACAAGTGACACATTGTCACGTATATCTTGTCTTCGTCCCATGCTGCTGCCTCCGGCTTCAGCCTGATGACTTCCTGGAATTGATCAACAAACCATTGTGCGTCAACTCCGTGGACTGGAATGGAACCAACTTCGTCTGTTCCAAGAACAATGTTTGCGATGTCAAGTAGCTTCATTGAAATGAATTGAATAATTGATTCGTGAGAATCAAGGCTGTTAAGTGTAAGGTCTCTGAACGTTCAGTGCTTCACTGTTGCGTTACAGTTCTATACCGCGTACTCGGCGCGGGGGAGCGAAACCTAATTGCGAGCGCGATATGAATTCGTATCACGGCAGATTTAGGTGTGGAATGTGGGGGTTCCATGACATTTCCTGGTATATAAAATGTACTCACCCCGCAATTCTTTTTTTTCTTCCCATATTCCGCGGCGCGTAGCGTATGTGAGAAGAGTCAGGTAATTTTGAACCCTATTGGGGCTCTATAGGAGGCCCCCTTAAACAAAAAATGGGTATATAAAATGCGTTTTTGTAATTATTTTCCCCAATTAGCCCAAGAAATTGGACAAAAAAGCCGGGGTAGTTAGCCCCGGCATTTAAGTTGAATCAGGTTTAGCTTTAGTCCTGGGTTAATTAATCCTTTTTGCGTTTATATGCAATCACTGCACGCGCTGCTTTTGTAAATGCGTCCTCATCTGGAAGCTCATAAGCCAAATTTATTTTCGCATCAGTGATAAAACTGCGTACGTCACCGGAATCGGCGCCGTTTGCAGCCATACCCATTGCCTTCTTTTTAATCGCCTCTAACGCTTCGACCCGTTTTTGGCGTGTGCCAGCGTCCATAGGAAGCTAAAACCTGATCAATTACAAATATACATCCAGTAGTCCTTGAGTTACAAGCAATAGAATGTGTGAAGGTAAAAATACAAGCAATAAACGTAAATGGCGATTTCTCAAGCCGACTTTTACGCCTTTAGTCAAGCCACTGGTGCCCCAGTGCCTGAAGATCCGGAAACTAGGGCCAGGATTGCGCCTCAAGTAATGGAGTGGCGGCGTAATCAGCTTAAGCAACCCAAGGAAGAAGGAGGATTTGTCGATACTCTGGGTAAAATTGCCCTTGGTGCCGGCACCTTGGCCGCAGGCATCGCGGGATTCCGTGCTTTACGCGGTAGACAGGCCGTAACCCCGGTCAACGTGCCGGTGCAGGAGGATGTGGTGCGGCGTGCAGCCCAGCCCGTGCCTCAGTTCAGGGGTGTCACCCAGCAGTCCGGAGCCCAAACCGCGCGGCCGCCCACACCCCCG
>Ga0315902_10007818_pt1 | contig 14543 bp, 16 predicted proteins | sample LakEriMetagenome_9_FD_203523 | JGI IMG/M metagenome (GOLD analysis project Ga0315902, IMG submission 203523) | Freshwater fungal communities from buoy surface, Lake Erie, Ohio, United States - Buoy 12 MA117 | ecosystem: Environmental > Aquatic > Freshwater > Lake > Lake biofilm | place: USA... | reverse complement strand
GTGATCTTTCGCAAGTCGCTTTGCCAATGTCAAATTCGGTGTACTGACGAACTTGCGGCAAAGCTCTTCGGCCCACTCCCTACCCTTCGTTCTTTTTGCCATCGCCTTTACTCCATTGCAATCTTGCTTCTTCGACGGTCAGCTCAGGCTTACCAAGCTTGCGGTTAACGTGATTGTGTAGGTTAAAGCCCCATAGCCAATAAGCTTCAGGGCTTGAGAAGTCCGGCGGTGTTTCGTTGCAATAGTCCGCAAAGCTTTGCTTGCAAGTGCATCCGAAAGCCGGGATAAGTAGTACCCAGATTTCGTGCCATTGCGGATCGCATCCAAGGTATCCATGCTTTTTTGACCAGGCGAATCGACCATGCTGAGCTTTTCGATCCTCAGCAAGCTTCTGGTAGTCAATTACCTTTTGCTCGTGCGAGACTGGAAGCTGTACAACTCTTTCGCTAGGTTCTCGCTTGACGTGTTGCGTTGCGTTGAATTCGATTTGCATGTTACGGATTAAGCGTTAGCGTGACGTTTGGGAATGGTATGCAGTAGCTACCGATGTATTCTTCGGCGGTGCTAGAAAACGTGTAGGCGTCTACGGTATTAGGCAAAGGCTGTAACCTTGGCACAAAAGGATCGCTACCCGACAAGCAGTCCGCACAATCAAACCAATTGCATTCAGTTCTTTCGCTCGGCGGTACACCTTGGCCGACTAGCATAAGAGGCGGCACGAAGCATCCATCGCAATCGCCGTAATTGTTCGTTGCGGTGTAGTCTACAAGCCGTGGATACAAGCAAACTCCGTTACTGACTGCGTAGGGATTGTTGACGTAAGCAAACGAATCAAACCCTGTTGAAACGCCCTGCATGTTGTTATGCCTCAAAGCCCTATCTGGATCGCAAGAGCAGTAGTTATCCTGTAGCGGTGTGCATTCCGAGCTAAAGCAAAGCGGCTCGGTTTGAATGCAATAGCCGCAACTAGCTTGGCTAACGACCGTCACCAAGTTGCCGCCTACAATCGGATCGAGATTATCGCCGATGATGTTGAAGCACAACTCATCCGTCCCATCTTGGCAAGGTTGGTAAACACAATCTGACGTGTCGCTGTTCGTCAGGTTGATAACTGAAGGTATATCTTCGGCGGTGTCGTAAATCTTGAACTTGCGAATCCAGTATGAGGTTGATGCACCCCATGAAATGTCGTCATCGTCTGTTATGCAGTTAAAAGTTGGCTCGGCTTGCGTCTGATTCCAAAAGCAATCTGCACCTGCCGGATTGTCAGTGTTATCGCCTGGAAGAATTGTCCACCCTGACGACGAATGACAACAACCGTCGCCGCTTGCGATTGTCGAGTTCTTTGTGATTGATTTCTTCCGCAATCCGCCTAGCTGAACTAGCGTTTCAATTGAGCACTCAACGATGTACTTGCACTGCGGCTCTTCGTACTCTGGGCACTGAATCAAACGCTTTAAAATGCTCGCCCTTGTTCGACCGTACTTCCATCGCACAAATCCAGCTACCTTTTCGATCTCTGCGTAGGTCTTTGTAGTTGCCCCGCAGCTTCCGACGTCTCCGCAAACTTCGCCGTATTCCGGCTGTTCAATAAAATCAGTGGTAACGCAATCCTCGATAGGCGTCGGCGGGGTGTAGACTTGTGATCGAATAAACCTTGCCCGCGTTGTGATCGACTCATTGACGCGAATATCATTCGTCACAAATCCATAACACTCGGTATCGTAATCGTCAGGATCGCCGATTTCCGCGACGTGGCAACAATCGCCCTCGCTGAATGTTGCTGTTTGATCGTATATTGTATGCTCAATAGTTACGCTGCTTGCGATCTCGGCTAACTCCGCATCGCTCATGCAGCATTCTTCGCATCCACACTTGCCAAAGCATCCCATCTAGCAAACCTCCACTGCTACCCACTTCGCATCGATAGGGAATATCATCACCGTAGCGTTAGCGGCAATTGGAGTTGATGTCGGCGCCCATGCCGTATATGTCACGCTTCCACTTGCCCAATTGCCCGACGTTGGCACCTTCGCCGTAACCGTACCGCTTCCGTTTGCCGGTATTCCGCCGGATCCAGCGACCGCTATCAGTGGAGTCTCGCAAGCTATGACGCGGATGACATCTTCTTCAATGTCATCATCGCCCAGGCAAGTGAACAAACATCCCTTGCCGACCTCGAAACTGCTTGCGTTAGGCCCTATCCGCGTTCCGACCGCTAGCGTTGTGCCATCGGTCTTGATTCGGTAGATAGGCCCCCACTGAGCCGTGCCGTAATCGTCCGCAATTACTTCACGATCTCCATTGACAAGAAACGGCCCCATAACGCCCGCGTAATCAAAAGGCCGCTTGACCTCAAGATAGTTACGACCGCCAGTCTCTTCGGTGCCGGTGATCTGGATGCAACCATAGGGCGGTATCGTTGCACCTGACTTGTTGACAAATGAAATCGGCGTCGGCGTAATAGGTCGATCCGTCTTGGCACCGACCGACGCCAGCTTTTCAAACGCCAAAGCATTTCGCCACACGCGATCCGCTTGCTGTGGCGTAAAGTACCCGATCTCAGTTGCCATAAACTAGCCCCTTGTATCGCACAACAACGCGACTTTGTAGACCGCTGGTGTTACGGCTGTACCTGTTGCCGCATCGTTGCAAACGATGGTTAAACGGCATTCAATCAAGTCGCCGGGTTCAACTGATCCAGTGGACAAGGTAAAGTCGTAGTTAGCCGCCGTCAAGCTGTTCATTGATTGTGCGGATGTCGCGACTAGATCGCTTGTTAGCGTGCCATCGTTGCCGATGTATGCTTCTAAATCGACCGTGCAAGAGTTGTCGGCAATGGTCGTTTCCATCTTCGCACGAACGCGAATTTGCATCGTTTCGCCATCGTCGTAATTCGGCGGAACAGGGATCGAAAAATAGATCCGGCGAGTAGTCGCACCGATTGCTTTACAATCCCCGGCGGTGATCCGAACTGGGTTAGTCCCCCATGTCCCAGTAAGTAGCCCTAGGTCGTCGCTAGACGCACTTGAAACGGGATTAGATGCTACTGCATCCCATACGCGAAAGTTTGTTACAGGCACCTTGTATTCGGCCAAAACGCGCTGCCGCATCTTGCTCGGTTCGATGTTAGCGTTAGCCGCTAAATCGTTATTGGTGATCGTCGAATCAGGGAGAATGAGGATAACGCCGTTATGTGTTGCCATTAGTCAAGTAATCCTAGTGCATTGAAGGGAAGTGAATCAAACCGCTTAAATTCCAACCAGTGAGCCGTAACCGCTTGCCCTGGTTCGCTTGCTGGTATCCTGTATCCGTTGGCATCAAGTAAAACGGGCTTAGTAACAGGCTCTTTATTGCCGTCTACCGCTCGAACAATCCTTGATCCAAGACCCGGCCCGCTTAAATCAATTCGCTCGTAATAGCCCTCGTGCCTCGCCCTAGCGTACCAAGCTTTTTCGGGTGTGGTGCGATACGGAAAACGGAACTGAATCTGAGCCGTGATTTCCCAGTATGCTTGATCCTTCGTCGTGACGTTCGACGCGGAAAACTTAATAAGCCGAGCCGTACCGGGAGGCCAACCTAAAAACAAATCGCTGTTGACCGCTCGGCGGTATCGAGCCTGGACATAGCTATTGAATAAAAGCATGTTCCGGCGGATTGTAACCGTCTGATCTGGTATCGGAGTTTTGATACCTTCCATTGGCTCGCCGTTTACCGTTTGAATCGGGTTCCCGTCCCAGTCTTCATCTATTTCCTCTTCGCTCTCAACATCGTCCCAGTCGATTCGAGGCGGAGCAAATAGCGGGTTCTCTGTGTTGTTGCCATCCTTCGCCGCTAGTTCGCCGCTGTAATCGAAAGTGGCGATGTAGTAGATAGGGCTAATACGCTCGAGCGATACGCCATCGCAATAGACGTATTGGTACTTATCGCTAAACGAATCGCCTTGAGTTGGCAACCGCTCATCCATAAAAATATCATACTCAACTGCTTCCGGCTTGGTAACAACCTGATAAGCACGTTGAAACTTGACTGTTAGCTTGCGAAAGTTATCCGTTAGCCTCTGGTCGTACGATGGACGCGACCAGCTTTCGGTAACTTCGAGAACGTTTTCATTTTGCATCATGGCCCCGTTCCGCTAAATGTGATTCCCGGCCCGGTCTGTAGCGAATTCTTTAGACCGTCAATCGCTTCCTTGACCTTATCCAGCTTACCGACCGTTTGAGCCGTATTCTGTTCGATCTTCTTTTGTGAATCATCTTGCTTGCCTCTAGTAAGCAATCTCGACTCCTTCGCCGCAATATCAGGAGCGGCTTGCATCTGCTTTTGTTCGCTAGCTTTCATTACCGCATCCGCTTGAGCTTGAGCCGCTGCGATTGCGTCCGCCGTTGCCTTGTCTAGCCCTTGCTGTTGAAGTCGATAGGAATGGGCCGCCTCTTCGCCTTGCTCCATCGCTACCCGCTGTTCTTCAAGTCGCTGCAGTTCGGTTTTGCGAATGTCGTCGATCTTCTCTAATCGTTGCTTTTCTTGCTCTTGTGCTTTCGCTTTAGCGTCGGCTAGTTCCTTCTCTTTTTTCAGCGACTCTTCAGCAAACAAAATACGCTTCTGATCCGCTTCGCCTACGCCCTGATCTGTTAGTTGTGCACGCCTAGCCGCTTCCGCTCCTTTGGTTAGTTCGATGTATTGGTAGTTCGTCGCTCGCAGCGAAGATATAACCGATTGATCGATCTGTTGTTTTCTTGCTGCTGCTGCATCTTCTGCGGCTTGCTGCTCCTTGATTAGCCGCACTTGCTGAGCGTGTGCACTGTACTTTTCGCTAAGTGCGTTTTGTTGTTCGCGTAAAGCTTGGGCTACCTTCATGTGCCCCGCAGCTTGATCCATTAAGTGCTGGGCAGTCTCTTCGCCCTCCGAAAAGAAATCTAGCCCTTTGTTCTTCTGTGCCTCCTCCGCCGCGTTGCTGTAGTGCTGGAAACTTGCGACCGCCTCATCGACTTGCTTGTTTATGTCATCGAACAACGCTTTAGCCGCTTCCTGCTTTTGGCCAGGATCGCGGATGAGCTCGATGTCCTCCATCTTATTCGATACGTTGGTGCTAGCGATCCGAACTAGCGAATCTGCAAACCTGTCTGCATCTTTCGAAGCTTGCTCCATGCGGCTTGCTACGTTATCAGTGCCGAATACCATCTCGCCAATCGACTTGCCAAGTTGAAACGACATAACGCCAACCAGAGCACCGATGCCCGCTTTGAAAGCTAGTGCACCCGCTCCACCCGTCTTCATCACCTCCGAGAACTGCCCTACCTTTTCGGTGATGCCTGCGATACCTGCCGCTGCGGATGCAAACTCAGTCCCGCCGAGTTGACCGGCCAGCACCCCGATAAACTCGGTTGACGCTTTAGCTTTACCACCTACGTCCTTGATCTTGCCGACCGCCGCTTCAATGTTCTTGCCTGCTGCTGCGGCTTGCCCTGACGCTTTGTCCTCGGCTTCGATTAGGATTTTCACGCTTTCGCTAGCCACTTATACCCGCCTCCGCTTTTAGTGTCTGCTCTTCGTGCTTTAGCCTATTCGCCGCCTCTAAAAACCAAGCCGCCTGATCGAGTGCACCGCCTGCTATTGGCGGTAAACCTCGCTCGTAAAGATCGCACAAGCCAACCACGTCAATCATTGATCGACAGTATTGATTCGGGCAACCTTGGACAGCTACAGAGCCTTGATTGCATTCGCTGCAACCTTGGCCCCTGCATTGTGGGCATTCGATCTCGATTGGCTCTTGATCGCTGCCTATGTCCCTACACTCTTTGTCGCTGCAATTACGGCAAAGCAAACCCTGCCGAATCATCGCCGCGACTCTCAGTCTTTTTTTTCGTCGCCGCTCATCTTTTGATTAGCCGCAACTTTGCGAAGCACTTCCCGAATCTCCGAAAAGCTTAAAACGGATTCGACACCATCGGCGGTAAATAAATGCTCGCCCATGTTTTTCCATCCGCTGCAAGCCTCTAGTAAGCACTTGACCGCTGAATCAAATACGTCCGGCACCTTAACGCCATCCTCAAAAATCATGTCAATAACGCGATGGATTTCGCGTTGCTTGCGTAGGCTCTGAGTCTTCGCGATAAACATCGGACGCGACGCGATAGGCTTGTCCTTGTCAGAGTCAAGCCACACGTCAAAGGTTAAATTCGGCTCAAGTGCAATAGGCATGTTAGCTCGATGCGGTGAATGTAATGGATGCTTCTTGATCGACGTTCGACCCGTTGCGATTGCAACCCCATTCGATTTCGTCAACTACCATGTTTTCGCGGTCTGCTTCACTGATCGAGATAATCTGTGCCTTAGGTGCCGCAATGGTAATCTTTGAGTTAGTAGGCCCGTCTAAGTCAAAAGTCAGAGCGTGTTCGCTCATGTCCAACAGTTTACCGTACCTGTCTTGAGTGGCAACCGTTTTGGCTTCGGGGTTTCCAGTGATCTTGACTACCCGATTCGTAACCAATCCCGCTAGGAATCCGCTTACGTTGCTGGAATCCTCCCGAAGTATCATCGTGTTACCGCTATCAAGCGTCATGTTTTCAACTTGCAACGCAACGCTATTCCAAGTCGTAGTTGAGGATGCGAAGCGTAGGCCCTTCGTTGTTGGATACGTCGGTGCCAATATCGTTTGATCGGTGACGCCGTCCCATACGCCCATAAAGTCGAATTCAAAGACTCCATTTTTCCCAGACGGGCAAGCTAGACGAAAAGTTCCGACGCAACCACGAAGTAATTTGCGGACGCCATCGATGTACACGCCAAGCGTAATCGTCTTAACGTTGGTTCCAGGTGCTTCAGTACGAGGTGTAAACACCCCGCTATTATTCACCCATCCGCAAGCAGGTAGGAATGTGGTGGCCCATGTCGGCACAGTTGATCCATCATAGGACGCATCGAGCTTGAACTGAACGCGACCTTTGTAGCCTCCAACGACGCTCGAATCCATGCCGAAGGCACCTTGCCCCTCGCGTGCTTCAAGTTCGGTTTCCGTCTGTGCCATAACGTCGTAAACGTTAAACCCAGCATCCGCCGCCGTCAGTGTTGCCGCTGTCCCTGGAGTCGCTTCCAACTCAGCCGCTAGCACTCGTTTTCGCTTCAGTAGTGTCATTCTATTCTCCTAGTTTTGGGGATGCTCTAAGCTTGATTTTACCGCTAGCTGCTAGTGTAACTTCTCGCAGTCTTCTTTTGATTTCGATTGGCAATCGCTCCGCCGCTTTTGCCGCTGCTTTTTGTGGTACGCCAGCTTCCGCGAAGTAATCGCCAGGTGCCTTGGATTTTATTTTGCGAAGTCGCGTCCCGCCTTCAGGCTCTCGTTTGTAAAAGTTGCCGCCGTACTGCTTGACCATAAAGCCTTCGAGTACGGTAATCCAACCTCCGCCCATGTTGGGCTTATAGCGAACGCCGGATCGAATTCGCTTACCCTTGCGGGACTTCGAGTATTCTTGGGCCGAGTGCCATCGAATTGGAAATGGCGTACCGCCCCAAAGCTTAATCACCGCTTGCGGTTCGTCTGGTTTCGCGACCTGCTTCATCAGCACCGCTTTTTTGAGCGTAGATGCTTTTGTTGGCCGCTTGTTTGTAAATGGCTTAACGCTGCTATGCAATGCGAAGTTAATGACCTTGCCAAGTTCCTTCGCTGCGTCCGCCGCAACGCTCTTAGCTGTGCGATTGATCGCTGTTGATAGATGCCGCTTCATGTGGTCGTGCATCATACCCAAAGCTTCTCGCATCGCTCGCAAACTTGCTTGATCCACGTCGATCTTGATTTGCGTCATGCTCTCACCGAAGTCGGATCGCCTTCATCCGTCCGAAAGGTGATTGCGATAGGGACGTTGACGCCATCTAGACCACCGTCAGCGGTGACATATTCAGGGCTTCGGAATTCTGCGTCAATGGCATTATCGTCCATTGTGTGCCATACGTTGCCATCGCCGTAAACAGCCTTAACAACGTCGGCATGAAACTGATTGATTACCGTATCAATTACTTCTGGATTTCGCTCGCTACCCATGATGTGGCAACGGATCTGATACGTCTGACGATACGCCGTAGCGGGCGGGTTCCCGGGATGCGAGAGTTCCGGCACGATTTCCGGCTGACCTTGCACCAAAACAACTTGCCTATCTGCGGGGGTGAAGTCGCCCATCCGAGTTGGCCGTATCACCTCCATAACGTCCGTAGGGTACGTTAAGGAATCGCCAATCATCGCCTCTAGGCGTGATTTCAAGACAAGTGCGATTTCCTCAGCGACGGCTAGCGGCATTCGAGTTGCAGCATCCCTTCATCGTGTGCAAGTAACTTCATTACAGTTCGTCTAGTCGGCTTCTCACCAACCCTGACAGCAAACGCGATGCAATCGCCACCTAGGTCTAGTTCGTCGCTTGCGATGCCTTTGATGTTATCGTTGGCAACGTGTATTTCGAAGACGGGTGTAATCGTGTCCCCGTCTTCAGGTAGGATCGAAAGCATATCCCGCACAACGATAGCGTTAATGGCCCTCGCCTTGCCGGTTCGCTTGATATAAACGACCGGCTCGGCGAAGTCATTTTGATTGGCAAATACGTTGACCGCATCCGCCTCTATCATGTCGTGCAAGCTCATTCGATTATCGCTTCGAAGTCACCGAGACGTAGTCGATAACAACGCTATCGACGTTGGTGTTAGCAGCTTTTTGCAACTGGATGATTGGTTGCAAACCGGAGCTGTAACCGCTCATATCGAAGGTAGTGCTAGCCGCAACACGGATGCCATCGATATAAAACTTGACGTTGGACTTGCCGCCGGTGAAATCAATCACAAATTCGCGGTAAGTCGTGCCAAGCGTTAGCCCGGTGGAAACGTCGTTGTTATCGCGTACTCCGTCGTCAGTCTCGACGTAAACGAGCGAAGTGCTGTTCGCACCTTCCATGCGGAACCAAGCGTTAGCATCAACGCTATCGGCGGTATCGTTGCGAGCCGAGCCGACACCGAAGCAAAGGATGCTTCCGCTGGTGAATGCAGCCGCACCGAGCTTGACCCGCATCTCGATTCGTTGAATCAAATCGATATCGAAGTCCAAAGCGTCGTTGAAGTGCAAGCAAACGTTTTCGACTTCGCTGGTTGCGGCAAGCGTCAACGTTGCTATCGAAGTCCCCTTCGTGTAGACAGGTGCACCCGCTGCGGAGGTGTCATCGACCATCCAAGGGGTAGCAGGATCCGCCGACGTTGGGAACGTTGCTACGGTTCCATTGAAATCGTCGGAAAGTAGTTCAAAGTCACGAATTCCAGACATAGTTATTCCTTTCAAATTGTTCTTGTATTGCGAAAAGCCCCCAACCCGAAGATCAGGGGCTATAAGTCAAAGCGACCGAATTAACGGTTGCCGTAGATGCCGCGATGATCGATGACCGCTGCGGCAAAGCATTGACGTACCTTGTATCGGTAAACGTCATTGCTCATGATCCATTCGCTTTCCAGCACTGGCGATTCTTCGCCATTGAGGAAGGTGATCTCGACGGTATCAACTTGGGCATTGTCGGCGATTGCGTACCAGTTAGTTGCACTGTTCGCATCAAGCAAAGCAGTCGTTACCACTTGCAAAGGACGTACGCCGTTAACACCGTAGATGTTGACTACGCCCTCGTTGCCGTTGCTTTGTGCGTAGGATTGGCTGTTAACCAACTCCAAAGCGGTGCCGCTGTACTTGAGTGGAACAAGCAGAGTTCGAGGAGCGAGGTTCAAGAAAACGTCGCTCGACAATCCCTTTTGCTTGCCCATGAACTCGAAAGCTTCGTTGAGCGTTGTCACGCTCGGAGCCGCTGCGGATGCCGAGTTGATATTTCGTCCGCTTGGGTGAGAAGCAGAGAACAAGTTGAATCCGTCAGGCATCACAGGATTGCTCAACAGGGCATCGTACACAGCCTTCTCTTGAGTCCGGCGAGCCGCGTTGCCGTGCATCGCTGGAATCCGCGAAAGTGCATCAAGGTCATCGTTTACAACCGTTTCCCAAGATACGGTAAATTCCTTACCGTACTTTTGCACTTGGTACGACACCTTCGAGTCGCTGACCGCTCCCTCTGGATACGGCTTGGTTTCAGGGACGATTTCCAAGTTAGGCGATTCTCCCATCTGGATTCTGTTGATGTTTTTGAAGTCATCAACGCTTTGCCCTTGTCGTGCCCAAAGCGACCAAGTGTAGGGGGCTTCCTCGTAAGCCGCTCGCAAGGTCTTGCTAGCCGCATCGAGCAGCAAGTTGGCGAATGATCCGGTCGTATGGTACGCCATGTCGGATCGCTGAATCCGCAAACGGCTCATCGTCGCTTCCGATCCGAGAGCGATTCGGGCAACGTCTGCCTTGGTGTATCGATCTGGATTGATGCCCATTCGACGTACGCAAAGTTCGGCAAGTCGGTACAAGCCGAGATTCGCAAAATCGGACGCACCGTCAACTTGCGGAGCTTGCGAACGCTTTACACCCCCCCCCCTAAAGCAACGCTGAACCAATCCGGCTCCCGCTGCTTGCAAGAACTTGTCTTGCTCGCTTGCTGTGATCGAAACATTGGAGCCTTCGACGGCTCCCCCTAGTGGTTGTTGAGCCATCTTTCGAATGATCCTTTCGCGAGCGACCTCAATTGTTACACCTTCGTCAACGAGTGAGTCAGCAAAGGATCGCTCCAGCTTTGCAAGTTTCACGTCGTTGATAATTGCCGTCCGGCGAACTTTGTCGGCGTTCAATTGCCGAGCAACTTCCGCTTGCACTTTTTCTTCGATAGGCTCTTCGGGTGCTGCTTCACCCTCTGCCCTCATAGCTTCGCCCTCTGGCTTTTTGTCTTCGCTTGCCATGTTTTCCACTTCCGGCATTTCCGGCATTTCGACTTCACCAGCCGACGCCTTGCCCGCCAAAAAAGTGATGATTTGAACTGGATCGGTCATACCTTCCGGCACGCCGAGTTTTTGAACTGCGGCTTGAAGTGCCTCGTCCATTCTCGTGATTCCTTCCCGGTCGTATGACCGTCTAACAGTCGAATTCGGATCTGCACCCGTTGCACAGATCGACGCATTGTGAGGTTCCCACTCGGTTACAATTTCCGCCGGCCCCGCAATAACAACGCCACTCGGAGTTGTGTATGATTGCCCATCAGGGATGTATTTTCGTGCGATGATTTGGGCGTCGATCGAGAAGTCGTTGAGATGCCCTTCGTCGTATCGAGTCTTAATCTTTTGCGACTCTTCGTCACTGGCGAACTCAGCGATGCCTACTAGCTGATCGCCTTCGACAGCCAAGCCGCGAACGCTTCCGAATACGTTGCGGACGGTCTTATCGTTATGGCTGTCCACGATAGGCAATTGATTGCGAGACTGGCGAAACTTCACGCCGTCCATCAATAGCACTTGAGCAACCCACTGACGGCGAGTCTCATCGTAGACCATCACCGGCGTCTCAGTTGCTACGACTGCTTTGCCGTCCTTGACGGCTCCGAATTGGCGTTGGATATGCTTGACTTGACCCGCAGCATCAAGCATTCGTTTTCGCTCTGCGTTTCGCTCTGCTAGTGTCATGCTTCCCCCGCTGGTAACGTGTCAATCGATCCATCTTTCGCGTCGTCAATAAACGCTTGCACGTTGGCTTCGCTGAATCCGATTGACGACAAAAAGACTTTAGCCGCTGCTTCGCTGATCGCACCGCTTGCGAAGTCACCAAGCGTCTTAGCTATCGCCTTGCGATTGCGATTGAATTGAAGCGTTGACAGCCCCATCATTTCGCCCGTTCCGGTTTGCACTTGAGCTGTAGCACCTGGAGTCTGTGCCGCTGAAATAGCAAGCTGCTTTTGTTCCGCTGTCTGCAATCCGAGTTTCTCCATCAAGCGATTCTCTTTCGCCCTCTGGTAGAAAACGGATCGATACGACAAGCCTCTAGCCCCTAAGACGTTGGCATAAGTGTCCGTAAAGCTATTAAGTGCGGATTCGCTTGCTTGCTGTTCGCTCTGAGGATCGACCCACTCCCACTCTGGCGTCTGCCATTCAACAGGGGCGACCCCGCGACGGTTATCAAGCAACTCGGCCGACGAAGGGAATCCATCGACTCCACTCAATGCCGCCGATGTAAAGAACTCATCCCAAACGGGCTGTAGAAAGTGCCGAATAAGGTATTGTTGCCAACAGCGAAAACGTCGGCGGTCTTCAAGTTGGCTAGTTCGACTTGATGAATAAGATGTTTGCGAATAGTCGCGGGCAACGGTTTCGTAACTCAACCCAGTCCCTACCGCGATGCCGCGAAGGATGAGTTTGATCCAGGTTTCTGCCCCGGTGTTAGGACGCCCGGGATTGATGCCTACAACATCTTCGCCGGGTGCAAGTTCCATTATCATGCCCGGCTCGAGCATCTTTTCGCGATTACCTGCGCTGTCCGTTCCGCTTCGTCCATCAGGATCGGCCAATCCACCGATTGGCGTATCGGTCTTGATTGCCATTGTGAAACAGGATGCAACCGCCGAGGCTTGTAGTTCGTTGTCAACGTACGTTCCTAAGTCACGCAACCAGCTTAAAGCAGGGGCGAACCACGAAACGCCCCGCGACTGCCCAACCCGTTCCCGGCGGAACAGATGCAGGATTTCACTAGCTGGGATTCGTTCAGGCGTGCGAGTGAATGCGTACGGTTGCAACGGGTGATCTTTGTAGACCCAGTATGCAACGGGCTTGCCTAGGTCGTCGATCTCGACGCCGCGAATGATTCGATTTCCATTGTCGTTGCTCAACCTTGCCGCGTAAGTATCCTTGTCACCGGCAAGCCTATCCGCTTCGATGATTTCCAAGGCCAATGGCACTGGGCGATAGACGCCAAGATACTCGTTGCGAGGTAGCTTGAGCACACGGATAAGCACTTCGCCCGCTTCGACCATTTCACGCTGGGCAATGCCTTGGATTTCCTCAAGCGTGTACTGTCCGTTGATATCGCATACTTCGCACCACTCCGACCAAATCTTATCGCGTTGATCGTTTACGTCTTCGACGTCATCGCCTGCCGGTGTTTCGAATACGCTCTGAGCTTTGATGCCGCAACCAACAACGCTAGAGACAATCGTGTCAACAACGCCCCAAGCGTATGCATTATTGCGAACTAGTTCGCGTGCCCATGCCCTCATCCGGTCGGCACCGAATGGCCCCGTCAGTTCCATGTCTGCCGGTTGGTTTTTCGGTTGACGATTCGATGACACCCGGGAAGGCTCTGCCCCTTGGTAAGATCGCAATACGCGACGGGCTTGCATTCGCCGCAATGCCGAAACTGGGCTAACCGCTGAAACTACGCTATCGATTAGACGTTCGATCATCGGCGGTTCCTCGTTAATCTTCCGAGCGATACGCCTCCGCTAGTTTCGCGTTGCACTTGACGAAGCAGCTTATCCCGCTGATCCATCAAACTAGCTAGGTCGAGCTTAGTAACCGACCTGGAGCCGATAGAATACGAAGATGCACCACCGTTCAGGAGGGCTTCGATAGCTGCTTCAACTTGTGCCAAAAGACTAGCGGATGATGCCATGCGTAAAGATTCGCACGGATGCCGATTGCAATCTAGTTGCACTTACCACGGCTATATTAAAGCCGCTGAGAATTATTGCCCTTCTTGGCTCCAAGTGTGCCGACAGAATCCGCATCGGCAGTATCTGATCTTGCCTTGCGTTGAGTAGACGCGGGAAAACGACATTCCCTTTGGTCTATACGATTCGCACATTGGGCAATCTTTCGGAGTGAATCGACGCGGTGTAGGTTCTTGATCTAGCTGTTCGTCTACCTCCACCACTTCCGCAACCTCGGCAACAGTTTCTACCTGTGGCTTATCGCCCTTTTTCTTCGCCATCTTCTAACCTCGTCTCCTAGGAATCCATCCGCCTTCACGCTTCTTAAATCGCGTTCCGTGTTGGTACGCTTTTTCGACCGGCTTTTTCGGTTGTTGCTGTTGTTGTTGCTGGACTTGCCTAGCCTCGACTGCAATCTCTGAAGGTGCAATCAGCTTAACGCCGCAAGCCTCACCCGCTGCCGCTGCCATGTAGGTAGCGTCTAGCCAGTGATTGTTTTCGTTCTTGACGCTCCAGTATGTCTTGCTTCCTTTGCCCTCTTTGAACTCGCTAACCAGCTCTTCCGCCGCGACGTGTTGTGAATAGCTTCCGTGCTTCTGATTTCCGTCGAGAGTAAACAGCGAAAGCGACCCACGCCGAAGCATGTTGTTTTCGTCGAATGTCGGCGTTAGGAATCGCTCGTGAACAAACTGCTTCCAATAGTTCGTGTCTAGCTCGTACAACCAAACTCCGGCAGATGCAAGCCGGACAGCGTGCATATTAGCACCCGCTAAAGTTGTTGCTGTACTCTGCTTTTTTGGCGTGTAAGGATTGATACCTTTTGAGACATGGAAGATCCCGCCAACCTCACGCACAAACTGATACGCGGCATTTGTAAACGTACCGGAATCGACCATGCAAAACTGCACCTGATGTTTGTTTCCGCCAGCGTCAACAAACTGCTTTTGGAGCAGTTCATCCCGC
>Ga0315902_10007815_pt1 | contig 14548 bp, 14 predicted proteins | sample LakEriMetagenome_9_FD_203523 | JGI IMG/M metagenome (GOLD analysis project Ga0315902, IMG submission 203523) | Freshwater fungal communities from buoy surface, Lake Erie, Ohio, United States - Buoy 12 MA117 | ecosystem: Environmental > Aquatic > Freshwater > Lake > Lake biofilm | place: USA... | reverse complement strand
GGCGGGAATTTCGCCACGATGGAGGAGCGCCACCTCAGCTTTCAGCCAAACGAAGGCATCCAGGAGGGAAACCTCTCCCTCATGACCGCCAACGCCCTCGCGGAACGCCTGAAGGAGCTCGGCGCGTATGTCTCGCTCGTGCGGGAAAACCATGAGCCGGTCACCAAGCAGCGCCCGGCTGATTTGCAGCAGGCCGCGCTGAAATTGCTGCAGGAATCCGGCTTCCCCACGCCGGTGGAGAGCTACAACGGCCTCACGGGCGATGCGAAACTGCTCACCGTGCAATGGCAGAGCGAAAAGCTCTTTTACCGCGTCAGCGAGATCCACGCCCGCGGCCAGAAGGTGAACCAAACCATCAAACCGGACCTCGTCATCTGCCTGCACTACAACGCGGAGGCCTGGGGTGCCGCCACCGCGCCGCAATACTCGCCGCAGAACCACTTCCACGTGCTCGTGAACGGTTGCTACTCGCCGCTGGAGCTGGAGCAGGCCGACGTGCGCTTTGAGCTGTTTCGCCGCCTCTTCTCCCGCATCCATGAGGAAGAGATTCCGCTCGCCGATGCGCTCGCTGGCGGTCTGCGCGTGGCCACCGGCCTGCCGTCCTACGTTTACACCACGCCGAACGCACGCCGCGCGGGCAAGGATGAGGCCGTGTATGCGCGCAACCTGCTCGCCAACCGCATTTACGACTGCCCGGTGGTCTATCTGGAGCCCTACGTCATGAATCACGAGGAAACCTACCGCCGCCTGCTCGCGGGGCACTTCCTCGGCCGCACGCTCATCGCCGGCCGCCTCCAGCGCAGCGCCGTGGCGGACTACGTGCGCGGCGTCGTGGACGGCCTCGTCACCCATTACCAGAAATTCCGCAAGCCCGCCCAGCCATGACGCCGATGACCGTTCTCATCGCCGGATGCGGCTTCGTCGGCGAACGCGCCGCCGATTTGCTGCACGCCGCCGGGCACAGCGTCATCGGTCTCACGCACAGCGCCGCCTCCGCGGAACGCTTGCGCGCCGGAAAACCGTGGCGCGTGGAGTCCTGTGACATCAGCAGCGCCGCCTCCGTGCAGGAGCTCGCGCAAAAACTCGCTACCACACCGCCGCAGGCCTTCATCCACTGCGCCAGCAGCAGCCGCGGCGGTGCGGAGATGTATCAAACCGTCTATGTGAACGGCATGCGGCACCTGCTGGCCGCCTTTCCCACCGCCTTTCCGCTCTACACGAGCAGCACCAGCGTCTATCCGCAGATCTCGGGCGAAACCGTCGATGAAACCAGCTTTGCCGATCCCAATCGCGAAACGGGCCGCCTGCTGCGCGAGGCCGAAAACCTCGCTTTGGCCGCGGGAGGCTGCGTCGGCCGTCTCGCGGGCATTTATGGCCCTGGACGCTCTTTTTTGCTCAAAAACCTCCTCGAAGGAAAAGCCGCTATCGAAGGAAATGACGGCGAAGGCCGCTTTTTGAACCAAATCCACGCCGATGACGCCGCAGCGGCCCTCGCGCATCTGGTGACGAACAAGCTCCCCGGCATCTACAACATCGTGGACGACCAGAAGGTCACGCAAAAGGGCGCTTACCTCGACATGTGTCGCCTTTTTGGCCTGCACCTGCCTCCGGAGCGCGATCCCGATCCCGCGCGCAAACGTGGCTGGAGCCACAAACACGTCTCGAACGCCAAACTGCGCGCCACCGGCTGGCAGCCGCTTCACCGCACTTACGTGGATGCGCTGCAAAACGATCCCGATCTCGCCAGCAGCATCCTGCAGGCCGTCATCGACAGTGGCGAAGTGTCCCTGCCACGGCAGCCGAACATCATCCTCATCGGCCTCATGGGCAGCGGCAAAAGCACCGTCGCGCGCATCGTCGCGCAGATGACCGGCTTTCAGTGCGTGGACACGGACCACCTCATCATCGAGGCCGCCAACAAGCCGATTCCGGCCATCTTTGCCGCGGAGGGCGAGTCGGGCTTCCGCGCTCGTGAAAGCACCGCGCTGCGCAGCCTGCTGGGCCGCCGAGGAGCCTGCATCGCCACCGGCGGCGGTATCATCACCCAGCCGCGAAATCTCCCGCTGCTGCGCCACCTCGGCTACATCGTTTGGCTGGACGCGGACCCGTCTCTGCTGGCCCGCCGCACCTCTCACAACAACGACCGCCCGCTCCTCGCTGGCGAAGAGGACCCGCAGGCGAAGCTCACGCGCCTCCTCGCCGAGCGGAAGCCCATTTACAAAGCGCTCGCCGATCTGCGCATCCAGACCAGCGACCTCACGCCGCAAGAAAGCGCCTACGGCATCATGGAAAGCGCGCGCGTGTTCTTTTCCAACATGCCGCGCTGATCCGCGGGCTCACTTCACCGGCCGAAAGAGCTCTGTCTGGCCTTTTTCGCGGATGCGCCGCTGTCCGAGGCTCTGAATCTCGTCGATGAACTCGCCCACGTCCTCAAACTGGCGGTAAACGCTCGCGTAGCGCACGTAGGCCACATGATCCAGCGCCTCGAGGCCGCGCATCAGCTTCGCGCCGATCACCGTGCTCGGGATTTCGCGGTAGCCTTCCTCGGAGAGCTCGTTCGCGATGTCATCCACGAGCTGCTCGATGTCCTCCATCTTCACCGGGCGCTTTTCGCAGGCCTTGCGCACGCCGGAGAGCAGCTTGTCGCGGTTGAAATTCTCCCGCGCGCCGTTGCGCTTCACCACGCGCAGTTCCTCGCGCTCCACGATTTCATACGTCGTGAAACGAAAGCTGCACTTCATGCACTCCCGCCGCCGACGTATGGCGGAGCCTTCACGCGCCTCGCGTGAATCGATGACTTTGTCCTGGGAACTGCCGCATTTGGGGCAACGCATGGCTAAGGTTGGTTGGGGGTGCACGACAGTGCTCCCGCGCCTGCGTGAAGGCAAGCTGTTCGTCATCCGCGCTTTCACCTGGCGCTTTTCGTGATTAAGATCACCGCGCATGTCACGCATCATCCTCGGCATCACCGGTTCCATCGCCGCCTACAAAGCGGCGGACCTCGCCAGCCAGCTCACCAAAGCCGGCCATCGCGTGACGTGCGTGCTGACCAAGGCCGCGCTCGAATTCGTCACGCCGCTCACCTTGAGCACGCTGAGCAAGAATCCCGTCATCACCGATCTGTTCGCCGAAAAGGAAGGCTGGCAGCCCGGTCACATCCAGCTCGCCGACGAGGCGGAGCTGCTGCTCATCGCCCCGGCCAGCGCCAACGTGCTCGCCAGCATGGCCCACGGCTTCGCCAATGATGCGCTCACCGCCATCGCGCTCGCCACCCGCGCCCCGATTTTGATCGCGCCGGCCATGAACGGCAAAATGTGGCAGCATCCCGCCACGCTGCGAAATGTGGAGACGCTGCGCGGCTTTGGCGCGCGCTTTGTCGAGCCCGCGGAAGGCCTGCTCGCCTGCGGATACGAGGGCGTGGGCCGCCTTGCCGAGGTGGACGTCATCCTCCGCGCCGTGGAGGAAACGCTGCGCGCTCCGCAAAGCTGAGCCGAAGCTGATTTTCAGGCTCTGGCGCATTCTAGGCCATAATTACGCGCAAATGCCGCGCTGGACGCGCGCTGCACAAACCGGGATGATCCGCCGAACCCAACTCATTGGAGGAAAGCCTATGAAACACCTCGCCATCCTCATCCTGCTGGCCTGCGCGCTGCCTGCCAGCGCCGAAACCATCACCACCCTTCGCGGCAAGAAATTTTACGGCTGCACCGTGAAGCAGGTACACCCGGACGGCATTTCCTTCACGCATCGCAACGGTGCCGCGAAGATCCTCTTCACCGATCTGCCCGCCTCCGTGCGCCAGCAATACGGCTACAGCCCGTCCAAGGCCGCTGCTTACTCCAAACAGATCACCGATGCGCGCAAGACTGCCGAAAAGGAACGTCAGGAAGCCGCCGTGCGCGCCGCTGAGGAGGCGGAGAAGGCCGAGTTCGAGGCGTTGCAGGAGCAGTTCAAAGAAAACATGCAGCAACTGCAGTATCTCGCGCAGATGCAGCCGCAGGGCGGCCCCGAGTGGCAGAAACTTTACGCCGTGACCGTCTCGCCGAACTCGCTCATCGTCCCGCCGCCGCTCGGCACCGTGCACGATTGCAAAGAGTTCAACCACGGCTCGCTCTACGGCTGGGACAATCTCGGCATCGCTCCGCTCGTGCCCGGAGTCGGCGGTGTGTATGTGCCGCCCAGTGGCGGCCATGTGTTTTATCCGGGCGTGGTTCCTTCGCTCGGCTATGCACGGCCTGGATTTGGCGTCAGCGCCACCGTGCGTGCCGGCAGCGTCTCCGGCAGCCTCCGAGTCGGCGGCATGAGAGGTTCGATCATCGGCCGTCGTTGATGGGGCTCCGACCTCATGAAAACGGCCCTCGTGCTCCTTTTGCCGGTTCTGGCGCTTCACGCTGAAGAACCGCATTGGAGCCATCAAGTGCCCGTGATGCCGAAAAATGCCGCGCAAGGCATCGATGGCTTCATTCGCGAAAAACTCACCGCCGCCGGTTTGAAGCCCGCAGCGCCTGCGGATGAGCGAGCGCTGCGAAGAAGGCTTTCTTTTGATTTGGTGGGCCTTCCGCCGTCGGACTCGTCGGACTACGAAAAGCTGGTCGATGAGCTACTCAAGAGTCCGCGCTTCGGTGAACGTTGGGGCCGCCACTGGCTGGATGTGGCCCGCTATGCCGAATCGAATGGCCGCGAGTCCAATCTGACCTTCCCGCATGCGTGGCGCTTTCGGGACTACGTGATCGACGCGGTGAACGCTGATGTGCCGTATGATCGCTTCATCACTGAGCAGATCGCCGGGGACCTTTTGCCGGCCAAAGATGACGCAGAGCGTGCACGACTGCTCATCGCGACAGGTTTTCTCGCCCTCGGTGCGAAGGGGCTCAATGAGATGAACCCCGCGCAGTTCGCTGCGGATGTCGCGGACGAGCAGCTCGATGCGGTGACGCGTGCGGTGATGGCCAGCAGCATTGCCTGCGCTCGCTGTCACGATCACAAGACCGATCCGTTCTCGATGGAAGACTACTACGGCCTCGTGGGCATCTTCAAGAGCACGCAGACCTTCTACGGAAACTGGATCGACAGCGAAAACAGCAACCACGGCCATCTCATCCGCCTGCCGGAGCTGCCTAGGCAGAGCATCGTCGGCAAATCGCTGCCAGAAGCTCGCGTGAAGCAGCTCAAGGCAGACCTCGCGAAGCTCAATGCGGATGAGAAAGAGCAAAACGACTACATCGCGAAGGCGAAGGCCGAGAAACGCGACATCAGCGGCGAATTCCACAAACTGCTCACCAACGCGCTGCGCATCATCTGGACACGCGGCGGCTTGGAAGGCGCGCTGGAAGCAGTGGACGAAAAAGGCCGCGCTCTGCCGCTGTGCATGGGTGTGAAGGATGCGAAGGTCGTCGATTCCCCACTCTACGAACGCGGCGAGCTGGCGCAGCCACGCGATGTGATCCCGCGACGCTTTCCGAAGCTACTCGGCATCGAGATGAGCGTGCCGAAAAATCAAAGCGGCCGCCTTGAGCTCGCGAAATGGCTCACGAGCCGTCAAAACCCGCTCACCGCCCGCGTGATGGTGAATCGCATCTGGCGGCATCTCTTCGGCGCGGGTCTGGTGCGCACGATGGATGACTTTGGTGCCACCGGCGAAGCTCCGAGCCATCCGGAGCTGCTGGATTACCTCGCCGTGAAGTTCATGGACGGCGGCTGGTCGGTGAAGAAGCTCATCAAGGAGATCGTGATGTCGGAGACGTATCGGCAAAGCAGCAGCGGGCGAAGCGACTCCGATCCCGACAACCGCCTGCTCAGTCATGCAAACAAGCGCCGACTCGATGCGGAAGTCATTCGTGACTCGATGCTGGCTGTTTCCGGTTTGCTCGAAACCTCTCGCCGTCAGGGATCACTCGTCGCCGAGCTGGATGGGCAGTCGGTGTCGTTGATTGGATTCAACGCCAAGCTGCCAAAGGACCTCGATGGCTCGCATCGACGCTCGATTTACCTCCCGGTGATCCGCGATCATTTACCGGACGTGCTGGAGCAGTTTGATGTGGCGAATCCGAGCTTGGTGACCGGAGATCGCGATGTGACCAACGTGCCGCTGCAGGCGCTGTATCTGCTGAATGGCCCGTTTGTGCAGGAAATGGCCGCTGCGCTCGCGAAACGGGTCGAATCGGCTCCGAATCGCGTGAAGCGGGCTTTTGAGCTGTGCTTCCATCGCGAGCCCGATGCGACTGAAGCAGCACTGGCCGATCACTTTCTTCAAAAAGCCGCTGGTGACGATTCGAAGCGTTTAGCTGCGTTTTGTCAGGCGTTGCTTTGCAGCGCGGAATTCCGTTTTGCCGACTGAATCATGATCTCACGCCGCCACATTCTTCAAAGCACCTCCTCCGGCATCGGCTGGCTGGCGTTTTCGGCGCTGGCACAGGCGAAAGGCGGATTGGGGGCAAAAACGGCTCATTTTGCGCCGCGGGCGAAACGGGTCATTTTTCTCACCATGCGCGGTGGGCCGTCGCATGTGGATCTTTTTGACTACAAGCCGGAGCTGGCTGCCAAAGATGGCAAAACGGCCACTTTGGGCCGCGATTCGGCCGGAGCGAAGCTCTTCAGCGCCGTTCATCCCTTCCATCAATACGGTCAATCAGGTCAGTGGATCACGAGTCTCTATCCGCACCTCGCGAAGCACGCGGATGACCTTTGCATCATCAACTCCGCTCACACGGACCTGCCAAATCATGCGCAATCGTTCGTGCAGATGCACACGGGCAGTTTTCAGTTTGTGCGGCCATCCGTGGGTGCGTGGACGCTTTATGGACTGGGCACGGAGAATGACAATTTGCCCGGTTTCATCACGCTGAACCCGCCTGCGGACAATGGCGGGGCGCAAAACTACGGCAGCGCATTTTTGCCGGCGATTTGCCAAGGCACGAAGATCGGTGGATCGCAGCTTCCTGACTTGTATGCGGCTCTTTTGAAGAAGGATACGGCGCCGGGGCCGCCGATGAAGAACATCGAGAACAAGAACGTGCCGCGTGATCTCCAGCGGGCGCAGATTGACCTCATCCGCGGCCTCAATGAGCGCAAAATGGAACGTGATGGCCATCACCCGGAGATCGAGGGCATGATCCAGTCCTTTGAGCTGGCGTTTCGCATGCAGAGCGAGGTGCCGGAGGTGCTCGACATGCGCGGCGAGAGCGAGGCCACGTTGAAGCTCTACGGCATCGGCCAGGGGAAGGATCAGTTCGCGCGGCAGTGCCTGCTGGCGCGGCGATTGGCAGAAGCGGGCGTGAGATTCATCGAGATCGCCTCGCCGGTGCAGTGGGATCATCACAATCGCCTGCGCGAACAGCTCGCGACCTGCTGCGGCGCGACGGATCAGCCCATCGCGGCGCTTTTGAGCGATCTGAAAGCACGTGGCATGCTCAAAGACACGCTCGTGGTCTGGGCGGGCGAATTTGGCCGCACGCCATATGCGCAAAGCGGCGACGGACGCGATCACAACAACAAAGGCTACACGATCTGGATGGCCGGCGGCGGCGTGAAGGGCGGCCTGCGCTACGGCTCCACCGACGAGATCGGCTATCGCGCCGTCGAGAACCGCCTGCACATCCACGACTGGCACGCCACGATGCTGCACCTGCTCGGTCTCGATCACACCAAGCTCACCTACAACCACGGTGGCCGGAATTTCCGCCTAACGAACGTGAGCGGCGAGGTGGCGACAGGGATTTTGGCATGAAAAAAGCCGCGCAGGGTCGCTGCGCGGCTTTTGGGATCTGATGAGCCAGTTGCGGAGCAACTGGGCAACTTTACTTCGCGGCTTTCTTGAGGGCGTCGGCCTTGTTGGTGAGCTCCCAGGTGATGTCCTTGTCGTCGATCTTGCCGAAGTGACCGTAGTTGGTGGTCTTCGAGTAGATCGGGCGGAGGAGGTTGAGCTGCTTGACGATATCGGCAGGCTTGAAGGAGAACACTTTGAGGACGGCGGCGAGGATCTTGTCGTCGCTGATGGTGCCGGTGCCGAAGCTGTCGATGTGGACGCTCACCGGAAGCGGGTGACCGATGGCGTAGGCGAACTGCACTTCGCACTTCTCGGCGAGGCCAGCGGCGACGACGTTCTTGGCGACCCAGCGGCCCATGTAGGCGGCGCTGCGGTCCACTTTGGACGGGTCTTTGCCGGAGAAGGCACCACCGCCGTGACGGCCCATGCCGCCGTAGCTATCGACGATGATTTTACGACCGGTGAGGCCGCTGTCGCCCTGAGGACCGCCGACGACGAATTTGCCGGTCGGATTGATGAGGTACTCGGTGTCCTTCGTGAGCATGTTCTTCGGCAGGACCTTCTTGATGACCTGCTCGATGCAGAACTTCTCGATCTCGGCGTGGCTCACGTCAGCGGTGTGCTGGGTGGAGATGACGACGTTCACGATGCGAGTGGGCTTGCCATCGACGTATTCGACGGAGACTTGGGACTTGGCGTCCGGGCGCAGCCATTTGGCGAGTTTGCCGGCTTTGCGGATGCGGGTCAGCTCACGGCCGAGGCGGTGGGCGAACATGATCGGCGCGGGCATGAGCTCGGGCGTTTCATTGCAGGCATAACCAAACATGATGCCCTGGTCGCCAGCGCCCTGTTCGCCGTGCTTTTTGCCTTCGGCTTCCGCGGCGTCCACGCCCTGAGCGATGTCGGGGCTCTGGATGGTGAGGTAGTTGTTGATGAAGATCTGGTCGGCGTGGAAAACATCGTCCACATTCGTGTAACCGATGCCACGGATGGCGTCACGGATGACCTGGCCGACGTTGATGACTTCGTCGATGGGCTTGGTGGTGCCGAGCTTCTTGTTCTGGAGCTTCGGGATGGTGATCTCACCACCGACGACGACGACATTGCTCTTCACGAAAGTTTCGCAGGCGACGCGGCTTTTCAGGTCGATCTTGAGGCAGGCGTCGAGGATGGCGTCGGAGATGGTATCGGCAACTTTGTCAGGATGGCCTTCGCCGACGGACTCGGACGAGAAAATGTAACTGCGGGACATGTGGATGGTGTTGGATGAGGATTGGGCCTGCCGGGCGGCGGGAGGGGCTGAGAGTATTTCCCAAAGAGGGGGCGTCAATGCCGATTTCCCGCCTGCAAAGCCCGGATTACAGGCATCTTACGAGCATGACACCTCATGACGATGACATCCCGGACGTGGTGGAGCATCCGATCGGCCCGGAGCTGGATCTGCACACCTTTCAGCCGCGGGAAATCGGCAGCCTGATCCCGGAGTATCTCACGCAGTGCCGGGCGAGAGGTCTTTTCCGTGTGCGGCTCATTCATGGCAAAGGCAGCGGGGCGCTGCGCAGCGGCGTGCACGCCGTGTTGGCACGTCTGCCGGAGGTGGCGCAGGTGATCTGGCCCGCGGATGAGGCCGGTGGCGGCTGGGGCGCGACGTGGGTGATTCTGAAACGATGAGCGTGATGCTCAGCGACGCCACTGCGGGCTCGTCCACGTGACGGGCTCCGCATTCGGCAGCGATTCGAGATCCAGCGGCGTCTCCGCCTTCACCTCCACGCTCTGATCCCGGATATCGAGGCGCAAACCAGCGCGCAGGTGCTCCTTTTCCAGCCAGAAACGCAGCCGCAGATCGCTGGAGGCACCTTCCGCGATGCGGGGCGGCCTTTCGCTCGGCAGGATGAAAACGGGCACTTCCTTGCCAGCGGTGGTGAGCAGCCTCACATCCGGCGGCTGCATGAAAAGCGGCCTCGGGCTCGCATTCCGGTAGTGAAACTCGATGTCCAGCCGCGCATTCCCAAAATCACGCGTGAGGGTGCAGCGGTGAATGCGCAGCGTGGCATCCGGCGCGGTCGTGGTGGCGATCTCGGCCGCGTCGGTGGCATACGGCGCGGGCTCGCGCAGCGCCCACCACGCGGCCACGCCACTCGCGAGGATGAGTAGCCAGACTTCCGGACGAGAGAGCAGTCGCATGAGATGGGTGGAGCGAGATTTCGATCAGGGACAGTGGAGCATCACTTCAGCTTCACCTTGGCGTAATAAACCGCCGCTTTGCCGCCCTCGTGACTGCTGTAGTAGGTCACGTGCAGGGAGTCATCGTGCCAAAGCAGGCCGGGATAGCTGCAATCACCACTGCTCGGCAGCTCGATCAGCGGCTCCAACGTGGTCGGGGTGAGTTTGTAGATGACCATGTGCGGTCCCGGCTGCGCCCCAAAACCGCGCGAGCCTGCGATGAGGCGGCCATCCGGCAGCTCGATGAAATTCGGGCCGCCGAGCGGCTGGCGCAGCGGCGTCCAGGTCCACTCACGATACGGTGCCTTCGCGTGGCCGATCGCGCCGAGGCGGTTGCCTCCCTCGCGGTTCACCAAAACGAGCGCGCTGCCGTCTTTGAGGAAGCGCAGCGTCGTCTCCGTCGGCTGACCCGGCACATTCAGGATGGAGGCCAGTTGCCAAACGCTGCCGTCCTCACTGGCGTAGCCTTTGAGCGAGTATTCCTTCTCCGCGCCAGGGCCGCCGGAGTTTGGGTGGATGTTGTAGCTCACGCCGTAGAAACGTTTGTCCGCCTGATTCACCGTCACGCGCCACAGCGTGTCCCCCTTGGCCAGCAGCTTTTGGAAAGGCGTCCACACCTTGCCATCGGTGCTCGTCGCGTAGCGCGACTGGCGGGCCTGCGTGGCCGTGTCGATCCCGGCGCAGAGGAGGTAAAGGCGTTTGCCATCCGGCGTGACCATCAGCTTCGGATCGCGGAGGTCGCAGCCCGGTTCCTTCAGCGTGATCTGGTCCACCCAGGTGTTTCCACTCGAGGAGAGCATCAAATGGATGCTGCCCTCGGGTTTCGTGGCCGTTTCGCCCTCGCGGAAGCAGCAGTACATCAGGTTCTGGAAGAACGCGATATCCGTGAAGCCCTGGTGGCCGGATTTGTCCCAGAGCTTTTGCGTGGCGACGATCTCCGCGGTCTGTGCGCGGGCGGCGGTGGCGGATGCGAGGCAAAGAGCAGCGAAAAGCAGGCGTGCAGTCATGGCGGCGGATTCATGGCATGGAACGCGTCGCGCGCCAGCATTCAAACAACCGCAAAAAGCCCGCCCGGGTCACTTCTGCATCTCCTGCTGCATGATCTGCATGATTTGCGGCACCGCGGCCTTCATCCGGTCCTGCGTCACCTTCACCATGTCCGGCGTCACGGCGAGCTGCTTGGCGAGGAAAAGCTTTCCAGCCTCGCTCTCGAGCATCTGCGTCACCTGCGTGGCTTCCTGTTCGGTGTAGTTCTTCGCGTAGGCCGCGATGACCTCGTCCTTGATCTTGTCCCAAGACAGGGTTTCCAGCATGAAAGCCTTCACCTTGGCGATTCCTGCGCGCATTTTCACCTGCTGCGCCTCTGGCATCGACTTGATCTGCTCCTCCGTCACCCCGAGGCCGCCGTCCAAAGCAGGCCCCATCGAGGCCTCGATCTGTTTTTCCACCTGGGAGGCGACGAGCAGCTTTTCGACCGCCGCGCGATGGCTAGCAGTGATCTCGGCCTGAGAGGTTCCAAGCGTGAAAAGGAGGGCGGCAAGAGTGAGTAGGTATTTCATGGCAGCAGCGGTTATGCGATGAAACCCTTCTCTCCGGCAAGCCTGTTTTATGAGCCTAGGCCAGCCTAAGCCCGTAAACCGCCAAAAAAAGAGGAAGGCCGGAGCCTTCCTCGATCAGGGAAAAGGATGGAAAACTCACCCTTGCCTCATTTCGGCGTCGCAGGCGTCGCCGGAGCTGGCGCGGCCGGTGCAGGAGCGGGAGTCGGCGTCGGAGCAGCGGCAGGGGCTGGGGCTGGAGTCGTCGGCGTCGGGGCGGGAGCTTTCGGCACTTCGGCCTTCGGAGCATCCGCTTTAGGGGCTTCCGTCTTGGCCTTGTCGTCCGCTTTAGCAGGGGCGACGGCGGCTGGAGCCGGAGTCGGCGTCACCGTGACGGCCGGGGCCGCAGGCGCGCCCGTGTTTGCCGGGGCAGGAGCCGCAGCGGGAGCGGCCGGGACTGGAGCAGCCTCCGCAGGGGCATCACCGAAGATTTTTTTGCTGGAACCGCCCTGCTCGCGAGCCGTGAGGATCGCCAGTGTGAAGGTCAGCCCGAAAAGCACCACCGCGAGGCGGACGGTGAACTTTTGCAGCACGTTCGTGGTCTGCGCGCCCCACACCTGGCTGGTCATGGAGTCGCCGAACGAAGCACCGAGACCCTCCTGCCGCGGACGCTGCATGAGGACGATGAGGATAAGGAGGAGGCAGACGATGACTTCGACTACCGTGAGAATGCCGATCAACATATGGGTGGGGGGAAAGGGGCGGCGAATATGGGGGCGCTTTCTAGCTTGGCAAGCGGCCTTTCGGGGCCCCAAGAGCCGGTTTTGCCGGTGATTATGACCGCTTTAACCATGGATGGCTTCGACGAACCGCCTCTCTCATCCTTCTGAGCGGTGAAAATCCGCTCACACGCCCGCCGCATCCACCAGCGTGCCGATGTGCTCGCCGGTGAGAGCGCGGCGGATGTTATCGGGCTCGTTCATGCTGAAGACGCCGATGGGCATGTTGTTCTCCATGCAGAGCGAGAAGGCGGTGGCGTCCATGACCTTGAGCTGGCGCGTCAGGCACTCGTGGAAGCTGATGCGGTCGAATTTCTTCGCGTTCGGGTTCTTCGCGGGATCGGCGTCGTAGATGCCATCGACCTTCGTGGCCTTCAAAACGATGTCGGCGCTGATCTCGCTCGCACGCAGCGCGGCGGTCGTGTCGGTGGAAAAGAAGGGATTTCCCGTGCCAGCGGCGAAAATGACCACGCGGCCGAGTTCCAGGTGACGCATGGCCACGCGGCGGATGAAGGGTTCGGCCACGTTGTCCATCTTGATGGCGCTTTGCACGCGAGTCGGCACGTCCATGGCCTCCAGCATGCTCTGCACGGCCAAACTGTTCATCACGGTGGCCAGCATGCCCATGTAATCCGCCGTGGCGCGCTCCATGCCTTTGTTCGAGGCGCTCACGCCGCGCCAGAAATTGCCGCCTCCGACCACGAGCGCGATTTCGAGGCCCGTTTGATGCGCGGCTTTGATCTGCGCTGCCATGTCCTCGACGATGGGCGGGCAGATGTTGTCCGTGCTGCCGGGCTGCCTCAATGCCTCGCCGCTGAGTTTGAGAAGAACACGACGGAATTTGCGAGGAGTGGTATCGGACATGCGGAGAAGCGAAGTTGAACCATAAAGCATGCCGCGCGGAGCCTTGCAAAGGCAATTCTGACGCGCCATGCATGCCGCCACATGAAGGACGACCCCACCATCCCCGCCGACGCCCGTTTTGAGACCCGTGCCATCCACGTCGGGCAGGACTGGCGCAGCGAGACCGGCGCCGTGATCCCGCCGATCTACATGACCTCGACCTTCGAGTCGGGAAATCCCGGCGGATTCGACTACACGCGCAGCGGCAACCCGAACTTCCGCAATCTCCAGGCCACGCTCGCCTCGCTGGAGAATGCGAAGCACGCCACCATCTTCGCCAGCGGCATCAGCAGCATCAGCGCCATCATGTTTTCGCTCAAAGCGGGCGATACCATCCTCAGCGAGCAGCAGATCTACGGCGCGACCTACCGCCTCTTTGAGCGCGTGCTGCGCCGCTTCGACATCCGCATCAAATACGCCGACCTCACCAATCCAGCGAACTACGCCCTCATTAAAGAGCTCAAACCCGCGCTGGTGTGGCTCGAATCGCCCACGAACCCGCTTCTGAAGATCCTCGACATCAAAGCGATCTCCGATGCCGCGCACAAAGTCGGCAGCATCGTCGCGGTGGACAACACCTTCGCCTCCAGCCTGCTCCAGCAGCCGCTCGACCTCGGCGCAGACCTTTCCCAGCTCAGCACCACCAAATACACCAACGGCCACAGCGACTGCCTCGGCGGTGCGGTGTGCACCAACAACGACGAGTGGCAGGAAAAGATGATCTTCGCCCAAAAGGCCCTCGGTTTGCAGCCAAGCCCGTTCGATGCTTGGCTCGTTTCACGCGGTGCAAAGACGGAAGCGGTGCGAATCGAGCGCCACAGCTCGAACGCCCTCGAACTCGCCAAACGCCTGCAGGACCGCAAAGGCGTGAAGAGCGTGAAGTATCCGTTTTTGACCAGCCACCCGCAATACAAGCTCGCGAAGAAGCAGATGAAGCTCGGCGGCGGCATGCTGCTCGCCGATTTCGGCCTCAGCTACGCCAAGACACTCGATTTCATCCGCCGCCTGCGCCTCTTCACCCAAGCCGAAAGCCTCGGCGGCATCGAAAGCCTCGTCGCACATCCCGCGAGCATGACCCACGCGTCTTTCCCGAAGGATGTCCGCGAAGCCGCCGGCGTCACCGACAGCCTCGTGCGCTTCTCCGTGGGCATCGAGCACGTCGAAGACCTCTGGGAGGACATCGATCGGGCGCTGAAGAATAAGTGATCCGTCAGATCTGTCCGATCAGACGGATCTGACAGCGCAAACACCGGCTCCCAGCCCCAAGCCCAACGGGCTTCCGTCATTAAGCCCAGGGTTGGCACAACCCTGGGAATCGCCCGGACAACGTGCGCCAACCCCGA
>Ga0315902_10007814_pt1 | contig 14551 bp, 12 predicted proteins | sample LakEriMetagenome_9_FD_203523 | JGI IMG/M metagenome (GOLD analysis project Ga0315902, IMG submission 203523) | Freshwater fungal communities from buoy surface, Lake Erie, Ohio, United States - Buoy 12 MA117 | ecosystem: Environmental > Aquatic > Freshwater > Lake > Lake biofilm | place: USA... | reverse complement strand
TTTAGCGCAAGCAACAAAAACGGAGTAAGTTTAGATGGAAAATAAGATAATTGATCGAGCCACTTTAAGGTGTACCGTCCTCCGGTTAATAGCCATACAGATAGTACAAGTGCAACAAAAACAATTGCCGATAGTATAAGAGCAACAAGACGTTGTTTCCAAAACGAACGCTTCTTTTGGATTGGCCGGTATTTATCAAATGCTTTCATCAGCGAGACAAATCCGTTGGTAGAAAAATACACAGCTATTACAAAACCCAGTGATAGCAATCCGCCACGCTGATTTCTTAAAATATCTTCCAGTGTCGATTCAATAGCCACAAATGTAGAATCCGGTAAAATATTTTGAAAAAAAACGAGCACATCACCGGTTCGGGTTACGGGTATATAGGCCAGCAAAGTAAACAGGAAAATAACTGTAGGGAAAAGTGCTAGTACAAATGTGTAGGTAAGTGCTGCTGTACGTTGACTGATGTCGCGGGTATCAACCCAACGTGAAAAAAACTCGATAACGGCATACCATGTAATTTCCGGTGAACCCGGAAACGGATGGTGTTTCACGCGTTTAATTATCCATTTTACAGGTTTTAATTTTAACAGTATGCGGTACGCTAACTTCACGTATTCTATAAAAGTGCTTGTAATTTAGTATACAAAAAATCAGGGCAACGCATAGGTCGCTGAGTTGCTCGGTTAACAAAAACGAGTGTCGTTTCACCTACTGCCAGCAATACACCCGCTTCGTTGATAATTTCGTATGTAAAATACATTCGAACCGTTGGCAGAGTTGAAATTATGGTTTTAATGGTAATTAAATCATCGTATAAAGCCGGTTTAATAAAATCTGTTTTCATATGTACTACAGGCATCATCACTCCATTTTCTTCCATATTGCGGTAAGTGTAACCCAAGCTGCGCAATGCTTCTACCCTGCCTGTTTCAAAATACTGTGCATAGTTTCCATAATACACGTATCCCATCTGATCGGTTTCGGCATAGCGCACACGTAGTTGTGTTTGGTGTGTAAACATCAGCTTAGTCGTTTTAAGGCCAGTTCGGCAATGGTTAATCCGATAGAAAGAGACGATGTAGCTGCAGGTGATGGAGCATTCAATATATGAATAAATCGTTCACGTTCTATGATTTTAAAATCATCAATAAGTCCTCCGGTTTTATCACACGCCTGAGCACGTACACCTGCTTCGGCAGGTATCAGGTCATCTTCCTGCACTTCAGGTATAAGCCGTTGTAAGGCATGGGTGAAAGCAGCTTTGCTAAATGAGCGGTAAAATTCTCCCATTCCTGTTTTCCAGTATTTCAAGGCTACCTTTTGAAAACCCGGCCAAGTAACTGATTCAACCAATTCCTGTACATCTACATCTTCCTTGTTATAGCCCTCACGTTTAAATGCAAAGACAGCATTGGGACCGGCTTCTACACTGCCATCAATCATGCGGGTAAAATGCACGCCCAGAAACGGAAAGTTAGGATCAGGAACGGGGTAAATCAAATTCTTTACCAGGTAACGTTTATCTTCACGCAACATAAAGTATTCACCTCTGAATGGAATGATTCGTGTATCGGTTTCCTCACCTGCCATCTGAGCTATTTTATCGCAATACAATCCGGCACAATTAATCATCATACGTGCAGAAACTGTTTGCTGAGTTGTGGTGATATAAACTGTAGAATGCTCTTCGTGAATGTGCTCCACCGGATAACCGGATATAACTTCGCCTCCGGCTTCATTTACCAACTTGTGCAGCATGTTACATACCTGTGTATAATCTATGATGCCTGTATACGGAACATGAATAGCCTTCACCCCATTAAGGTGTGGCTCGTACTCTGCGATTTGTTGTTTGTTTACGTAGTTAATTTCGGTTAGTCCATTCTCATGTCCGCGTGCATAGAGTTTATCCAATTCAGGAATCTCCTTTTCATCCAGTGCGACAATTAACTTCCCGCATTTTTCATAAGGCACTCCGTACTCGGTGCAGAAGTCAATCATCATCTTATATCCGCGAATACAATTCAGCGCCTTGAGGCTACCGGGTTTGTAGTAAATGCCTGAATGAATTACTCCGCTGTTATGTCCGGTTTGGTGTGCGGCCACTTCCTTCTCTTTTTCAATAACGGCTAAGCGAATACCGGGATTTAACTTTAGCAACTGCCAAGCACTGGCTAATCCTACAATTCCTCCGCCTATAATTACTATGTCGTATTTATGTGTAACCTGTATCATACGGCTGCAAAATACACGAATAGAAAGAGTGTGATACTAAAATTTTTCCCCAGAGAAACTGCGAATACGTGTAACCAAATAAATGGTAAACAATGCCGACACGATGGATATAACTCCAACCCAATTGTAGTTCAAAAGCATTCCATTAGGCGTTTTTACAATTATGAGTCCGGCTACATAAGCAGCTAATCCGGCACACAATTGCTGCATTGAAGATACTATGCTCATAAAACTTCCACGGTTCTTCGGGTCAACAGTTGCTGTAACCATTGCCTGAGCAGGTATAAAGCGCCCTCCCGACATCACAAAAAACACGGTTGTAATGCTCAATGCCACCCACAAGGGTACCTGCCATAGGTGTGTGATAAAGAATACCGGTATACAATTAATGAGTACGAACCATTGAAATACTTTTCGTTTGCCTGCACGGTCAGCTAATTTGCCTATGAGTGGTGATGCAACTATATTTAAGGCTCCGCCAAAAAAGTAAATATATGTAAGTTGATGTTCACTAAATCCAACATTGGCAACCATGTACGGACTTAAAAAAGGTATGATGGAAAAGTGACCAAACATAAGAACCATCATCAGGGTTAAAGCCTTGCGCTGATTGGCATTTGAGGTAATGTTGGTAATAACCTGTTTGACACTTATGGTTTGGCTATGCTGTACATGACCGCTCATACTTGGAACAAACTTCCATATCAGGTAACTAACCGGCATGGCCAACACTCCTAAAAACAAAAAGGGTGCATGCCATGTGAGTTCAGTAGCAATAAAGAGGCCGAAAGGAACACCAAATACAGACGCTATGGAGAATGCGGCCATCACAAAACCCATTGCCTGACCTCTACGTTCAAAAGGTATTACATCGCCCACAATAGCCAGTATAACTGCTCCCAGCACACCTCCGAACAAGCCGGTAAAAATGCGTGCGGCCAGCAAGGCGTAATAATCGGCTGCGAGTCCGCATGCGAATGTTCCCAGCAAAAATCCGGCATACAATAGTTGCAAAAATCGTTTTCTGTCGAAACGGTCAATCATAAATGCGGTGAAAAATCCGGATATGCCTGCGCTAAGTGTGTAGGAAGAAACCACCAGACCAAATTGCTGCGGAGTAATCTGAAACATGCGCATCAATTGAGGCCCCAGTGGCATCATAATCATAAAATCCATGATATTGGTAAAGTTTATGGCAGCAAGAGTGATGAGCAGCAGGCGCTCCTGGGTTGTAGGTTTCACGTTGCAATGTTAATCAGAAATTAGGAACAAGGTGTATAAAATATGCGCACACATGTACTTAAAATGTGAGCGTCATTCCGTCAAATGTTCCTGAACTCATCAGCAACATATTCTCCTGTCCGGTGTAGTGCTCCAACAAGTATTTGTACATTCGGTTTTTATCGGTAAATACCTGCACACCGTCCCCAAATGCCTGTGCCACTTCATCTTCATTCAGCATGGGCATTTTTTTCATCTCTAGTGCATGTTTGCTAAATAAAACCGCCTTTACATCTGCTGCGTGCATACTTCCTGCGTAATGTGGCAAAAACGCTTTGTTCAGGCTGCTGTATGTATGCAACTCGTATGCAGCAATAAGCTTGCGTTCAGGGTATAACTGACGTGCTGCCTCGATGGTGGCTTTAAGTTTTGACGGTGCATGGGCAAAATCCCTGTAAATAATGCTCGTGTCTGTTTGCTTTAATACTTCCAGGCGCTTGGCAGTTCCCTTAAAACCTGCAATGGCTTCATAAAATTGACTCCGGCTTATGCCGGCTTCCTCACAGGCGTGGCAAGCAGCCATCATGTTTTGTAAATTGTGTTTACCGAACACCTGCAGCGGTATTTCTTCACCCGCTTCGGTTATCAGTAACAGCTGTCCATTTTGTACACGGTGTGCAGGTGTATGGTATGGGATTTTACGTGCCCGGCACGGAGTTAGCTCACAAAGTCGCTTTACTTCAGGGTCATCGGCACAATAAATGAGTGCACCGCCTTCAGGAAGCTGACGTATAAAAAGTTCAAACTGCTCTACATAATTTTCATAAGTCGGAAAAACATTGATATGATCCCATGCAATACCGGTGATAATTCCTACATGTGCGTGGTACAAGTGAAACTTGGGACGCAGGTCAATAGCTGAACTCAAATACTCATCTCCTTCAAATACGGCCAGGCTTGCTTCTTCCGACAATCCAACCATAGTATCAAAACCATCTATTACGGAACCTACCAGGTAATCAAACGTATGCTTATGGTAGTTTAATACATGTAAAATCATTGCGGTGGTACTGGTTTTACCGTGGCTACCTCCTACCACAATTCGTTTTTTATGGCGGGTTTGCTCATACATGTATTCGGGAAATGAGTAGATACGAACACCCAGTTGTTGAGCTTTCAGCAATTCGGGATTGTCTTTGCGTGCATGCATTCCCAAAACCACCGCATCCAGGTCAGTCGTAATTCGATTTTCATCCCAGCCCATCTTTTCAGGTAATAGTCCCTTGGCCTTTAAGCGAGAAAATGCCGGCTCATAAATTTCATCATCGCTTCCTGAAACATGAAAACCTTTGTTGTGCAATGCCAGAGCCATGTTGTGCATAACTGCACCTCCAATAGAAATAAAATGTATACGCATAGTGGGTATTTGTGAAACAAATTAAATGGCCGAACACATTGGGTGTAAATGTATTTATGAACAACTGGCGGGTAGTATGTCAGCGAATGGTTGAATTTGCTGCTCATATTGATTGAATATGTAGGTATATACGTAAATTCACAGCCTATTACCTATGAAAAATAATATTCTGATTGTTTTTGCTCATCCGCTGTATGAGAAGTCGAGAATTCACTCAGCGCTGATTTCGAAAGCGAATTCATATCCCGAGTGGAAGCTACACGACTTGTATCAACTTTATCCCGACTTTAATATTGACATAGAGGCGGAGCAACAGTTGCTACGGAATACCGATTTAATCGTATGGCAACATCCGGTCTACTGGTATAGTATACCACCATTACTCAAGCAGTGGATTGATCTCGTGTTTACTTTCGGATGGGCATACGGCAAAAATGGAAACGCGTTACAGGGAAAATATTTACTTCAGTGTATGAGCTCGGGCGGCAAGCAGGAAGCTTACCAAACCGGTGGACGAAACATGCACACTTTACGTGAATTCATGGCACCACATGAGCAAACAGCCCGGCTATGCCAGCTAACATATCTACCACCTTTTGCAGTGCATGGAACACACGCATTGAGCACTACCGAAATAAACGAACATGCCGACAATTGGGTTAGGATACTTAAAGACCTTAGTGAAACAGACTTGAAAACAGTTAACTGGGATAACTTGGTGTATATAAACAACTGGAAAAAGGAGAACTAACTATGGAAGGTAACTTTTTGGAACAAGCCCTTATATTTTTAACTGCAGCCGTACTATGCGTTCCACTTGCTAAAAAGCTAGGCATGGGATCAGTACTCGGCTACCTGCTGGCTGGAGTTATTATTGGTCCTTATGCACTGGGCTTTGTTGGCGATGAAGGCACGGATATTATGCATGCTGCTGAATTTGGTGTTGTCATGATGCTTTTCTTAATAGGGCTGGAACTCGAACCTTCGCATTTCTGGCAGATGCGAAAAAGTATTCTTGGACTTGGTAGTATGCAGGTAATTTTAACCATCGTTATTACCGGAACGGCTGCGTTTGCATTGTTTGATTTGGATTATGCTGCGGTGCTGGCCGCTTGCATGGGATTAGCCATGTCATCCACAGCCATTGTATTGCAAACTTTAAAAGAGAAAGGAATCAGCAGTTCTTCAAGCGGTCAGGCATCATTCTCGGTTTTATTATTTCAGGATATCATGGTTATACCTGTATTGGCATTTTTACCCTTACTGGCAACCAGCGAGTATGCGCGTAATACAGGTTACGGACAAAATTTGTTGCATGGCATGCCCGTTTGGCTACAAACAGGTATCATTCTGACGTCAATTGCATCTATATATTTTGCAGGTCGTTATGTGTTCATACCTCTCATGCGCGTTATTGCACGTACTCGCTTACACGAAATGTTTACTGCCACTGCTCTTTTACTCGTCATTGCGGTCGCTTATTTAATGCAACTCGTGGGTATGAGTCCTGCACTTGGCGCATTTTTGGCAGGTGTGGTTTTGGCCAATAGCGAGTTCAGGCATGAACTGGAGAGTGACCTCGATCCGTTCAAGGGCTTGCTGCTCGGTTTGTTTTTTGTGGGAGTAGGTGCAACCATGAATCTGAAACTGATTACCGGAAGCGCACCAACTGTATTTGGATTAGTCATGCTTATCATGACAATTAAAGCAGCTGTACTTTTTGTAACCGGAAAAGTATTTGGCATCAAACACGATCAAAATATGTTATTCGCCATCATACTCTCGCAGGTAGGTGAATTTGCTTTTATCATATTTTCATTCAGCAATCAGTTAGGTATTTTTGATAACCACACGAATGAATTGCTGATGGCAGTAACGGCATTGAGCATGACTATTACCCCTATTCTGTTAGTGGTATATGAACGTATTCTGGTTCCTTATTTTGGCATAAAAGAACACGTAGAAGAACGTGAAGCCGATACGATTGACCAACAGCACGATGTTATTATAGCTGGTTTCGGGCATTTTGGAAGCACCATTGGGCGCTTTTTGAGGGCCAATCACATCGAAGCTACGATTTTAGATAACGACAGCGACCGTGTAGATATGCTGCGTAAAATGGGATTTAATGTGTACTACGGTGACGCCACGCGGGTATCGCTTTTAAAGGCTGCAGGAGCTGAAAAAGCACGTATACTCATTGCTGCGATTGACCACCCGGAAACCAACCTTAAACTCATAAAAAAAGTAAAAAAACATTTTCCCAACTTACGCATCATGGCCAGAGCACGAAACCGTTTCGATGCGTATGATCTTATAGATGAAGAAGTAAAAAAGATTTACCGTGAAACGCTTTACACATCGGTATACATGGCCATTGATGTGCTGAAAGAACTTGGCTTTAGAAGTTATACTGCTACACGTAAGGGTTTCGAGTTTATTAAATACGATGAACAGGCACTGGAAAAACTAGCCAGACATAGGCACGACATGAAAGATTATATTTTGAATGTGCGTGAACAAATTGAACAACAAGAAAAAATGCTTCAGGATGAGTTATACCTTAATTTAAGCATTGACGACCATTCGTGGGACAGTGAACCTTTGCGACAGGCAGTTACCGGAAAGTAATTATTTATATTCTGTTCGTGTAGGAAAACAATGTAAACTTGCAGGATAGAAAAGGCTAAATCGAGCCTGAATGACTACATAAAATATATGCAATTTCAACTCACTTCGCATTACACGCCCACCGGTGACCAGCCACAGGCTATAAAAGGCTTGATTGATGGAATAATGCGTGGTGACAAGGCGCAAGTACTGCTGGGGGTGACAGGTTCAGGAAAAACATTTACTGTAGCCAATGTTATAGAAAAGGTACAGCGGCCTACACTCATCATCAGTCACAACAAAACACTGGTAGCTCAGCTATACGGTGAGTTCAAGCAATTTTTTCCTGATAATGCCGTAGAATATTTTGTTTCATACTACGACTACTATCAACCTGAGGCATATATCCCTTCGAGCAATACTTACATTGAAAAAGATTTAAATATCAATGAAGAGATTGAGAAAATGAGGCTCAAAACGACCTCTTCGCTATTGTCGGGTCGCAGAGATGTGATTGTGGTTGCCTCGGTAAGCTGCATATACGGGGCGGGTAACCCCAAAGACTACGAAAGCAGCATCATACGGCTGCATCGTGGACAAAAAATAGCACGTAACACTGTTTTATATGCGCTTGTAGATTCACTCTATTCAAGAACTACAGCCGACTTTGGTCGTGGGAATTTCCGTGTTAAAGGAGATGTGCTGGATATCTATCCGGCCTATGCAGATTTTGCATTCCGTATCACCTTTTTTGGAAATGAAATAGAAACGATTGACATAATCGATCCGGTATCGGGGCGCAAAATGGAATCCACTTCGGATATCGCTATTTTTCCTGCCAATATTTATGTTACTCCAAAAGATCAGTTGAACAGAGCCATACATGAGATACAAGATGACCTGACCGCTCAGCTCGACTATTTTAAGTCTCTGGGAAAATTCCTGGAGGCCAAGCGCCTGGAAGAACGGACCAATTTTGATATGGAGATGATGCGTGAGTTGGGTTACTGCAACGGCATCGAAAATTACTCACGCTACATGGACAAAAGAAAGCCCGGTGACCGACCATTCTGCTTGCTCGATTATTTTCCAAAAGATTTTCTGCTGGTCATTGATGAAAGCCATGTAACAGTTCCACAAATCAGGGGCATGTACGGAGGCGATCGTTCAAGGAAAGAGAATCTTGTAGAATATGGATTTCGGTTGCCATCGGCACTGGATAATCGTCCGTTGAAATTCAATGAGTTCGAATCCATGGTGGGACAAACCATTTACGTAAGTGCTACACCTGCCGAATATGAGATACGTGAAGCAGAAGGTGTGGTGGTACAACAAATCATTCGTCCGACCGGATTGCTGGATCCGCCTATTGAAATTCGTCCCTGCGTGAATCAGGTAGATGATTTGCTGGATGAAATTGACCTTATTGTTAAACAGGGTGATCGGGTGTTGGTAACGACTCTAACCAAACGTATGGCAGAGGAACTCACGAAGTACCTGACCAAATTGAATATCAAATCCCGTTACATACACAGTGAGGTAAAAACGCTGGAACGGGTGGAGATTTTACGCGACTTGCGTTTGGGAAAATTTGATGTGCTGGTGGGTGTAAACCTGCTGCGTGAAGGGTTGGATTTACCGGAAGTATCGCTTGTTGCCATTATGGATGCCGACAAAGAAGGATTTTTACGCAGCGAAAGTTCACTTACACAAACCATAGGTAGGGCTGCTCGTAATGAAAGAGGCAAAGTAATAATGTATGCTGATAAAATTACGGATAGCATGCGTAAGACGATAGAGGACAACGAACGCAAACGTGAAAAGCAAATAGCCTATAATATTCAGCATAATATCACACCACGAACCATTCGTAAATCGACAGATGAAATCATGAAACAAACATCGGTTGCTGATGCGAATCAGTCGGCTGATGTTACTTACTATGTTGAACCGGAAGAGATTCAGCTGGCCGCTGATCCTGTTGTACAAATGCTGAGCAAACCAAAGCTTGAAAAAATGATAGCGGAGACTGAAAAGAAAATGCTAAAAGCTGCCCGCGACATGGAATTTATGGATGCCGCCCGTCTTCGGGATGAACTGTTCCTACTGAAGAAGCAACTGGAAGAAATGAATTAGTCACTCGCCTTCTATTTATTGCTCATCCATAAATACGATACCATACTTTTTTAATTCATCCAATACAGGCTCGTAGAGTTCTGCATGAATTGGAATCTGCACACCGGAACCGCGAAGTTTACCCTCCAGCAAAAGTCTGGCAGCTATGCCCATTGGCAAACCCACCGTTTTTGCCATAGCCGTAAGTTGTTCGTTTTCGCCTTTTACCACCAGCGATGACTCGTGTATTTTCAACTGGCCGTTGATTTCATACTGTATGCTGTGAAGCATGACAATCTGATCTAAGTCGCCTTTGTTTAATTTCCATTTCTGCTGAAGCAGTAGTTGAAGTATTTGTGCCGGAGTACCTTCACGTATAGCTATGGGCTCATCTGCAAAAAGCCCAAGCCAATACAATTTACTGAATGATTCACTGCTTTGTGAAATACTCAGAAAGTCACACACACGCTGCTCCAGTTTGTTCAAATCACTTCCTGGTGTAAATGCACTCAGCAGTTGACGATAAGTTAAGCGGTGTGCATCTTTGACGGCAAATGTATCGTCTGTTAACCCCAGCCTAACTAAGTGATTCCAGCTTGAACAGTATCCGTTAATGCGAAGTGTGCCACGTAAAACAGTGTGTGAACTTTCAATGCCGTACGGTTTTATGTAACTCAATGAATCACGGTTGGCATAGCCTTCATATGCTGTGCCCTGCACCTTCACCGACTGTGTTTGTGTAAATATGCGTGAAGGAGGAATGTACTTCAATTCTCCATTTTCCATATAAGCTGCTGTAGCTTGCCCTGCTAAAACAACATTGCGCGGATTCCACGTAAACTTGTAGTGCCATGGATTATTATCAAATTCGGGAGCAATAAGCCCTCCTGTATAGGAACGGAATGATTTAACAACACCTCCATCTTTTTGTATACGATGTATCAACTGCATGGCACTCATGTGATCTATGCCGGGATCTAGTCCTGCCTCGTTAAGCAGCAAAACATTTGCCTTTATAGCTTCTGTATGCAATTCACGCATTTCATCCGTAACGTACGATGCCGTTATTAAATTTCGTTTGTGCTCAATACAGGCTTTTGCCACACGCACATGCAACGCAGGAGGCATTAATGAAATAACTACATCGTGCTCTTTTACCAGCAGCGAAAGTTCATACACATCATTAACATCAATTGCTACGGCCTGTGCGTTTGTAAAGCCCGTCACTTTTTGCTGTGCAGCCTCTGCACTTGAATCAGCAACCGTTATGTATAAATTTCCGGATTGTGCGTGCTTCAGCAGATAGTGAATAAGATAGGAAGAAGACAATCCGGCCCCTAGTACAAGAATTCTTTGCATAAAATACCTGGTTAGCGGTTGCTAATCTAAACTGATTTTTTTGTAATCTTGGAGTATGACGAAAGAAATATCGAGGGTGAGTACAGTATATGTCTACAACTCAGCAGATGAACTGGATAATGAAGACAAGGCGTTACTGGCTGAAGCTAAGAAAGCAGTTGAAACAGCGTATGCTCCGTACTCTAAATTCAGGGTTGGTTGTGCACTTAAGCTGGCAAACGGTGTTATTATTCATGGAAGCAATCAGGAGAATGTGGCTTATCCATCAGGTTTATGTGCCGAGCGAGTGGCTATGTTTTATGCGGGTTCAAGCCATCCGGGTATTGCAATTGAACGCATCGCTATAACCGCCCAATCAGGCACATTTGACTTAAACGAACCTGTAACCAGTTGCGGTGCCTGCCTGCAAAGTATGTTGGAGTATGAAAACAGGCAGCAACACCCCATGAGGATTATACTTCAGGGCGAAACAGGACAAATTTTAGTTGCAAACGGTTTGCAAACATTTATGCCCTTTCAATTTAACCGTGACGAACTAAAAAACGAGTGAATGCCACGATTGCCAATAGATGTAAATGACTATTTGATAAATGGCTGCGGTCGGTGTAAGCTTGGCGGAACACCTCAATGTAAAGTCCATTCCTGGCACACCGAAATTCAAATGCTGCGCGGTATAGCGCTTAATTGTGGCTTGACAGAAGAAATTAAGTGGGGATCACCTTGCTATACGTATAATCAAAAAAATGTATTGATGATTAGTGCGCTCAAAGAGAGTTGTGTTATCAGTTTTTTTAAGGGTGCAATGATAAAAGACTCTAATGAATTACTACAAAAAGCAGGAAAGAACTCTCATGTCGGACGTATTATCCGATTTACGCAAGCTCAGGAAATTATTGCTAAACAGGATGTGCTTAAAGAACTCATACTTCAGGCCATTGAACTAGAAAAAAAGGGAGTAAAAACTGTACTTGAAAAACCGGTAAATACTGTGCCAGCTGAACTCGAAAAACGTTTTCAGGACATGCCTGAACTTAAAGTGGCATTTTATGCACTTACACCAGGTCGACAGCGTGGCTATATTCTGCATATTTCCTCCGCTCAAAAATCAGCAACACGAGAATCGCGCATTGATAAATGCGTGCCGGATATTCTGGCGGGTAAAGGATTTCATGACTACTGACAAGAGCACATTCCAGCATTCGTCTATAACAATTTCGTGAAGAGTGTGCGATACGAGCAAAAGCTTTAGCCTGCACTGCGTCAGGTTTTTAGCTTTTTCTTTTTGGCAGATGGAAACAAAATATTGTTCAAAATAAGCCGGTAACCGGGTGAGTTCGGAAATAGGTTTAAGTCTGTAGGCGGTTCACCCACCTGATGCTGATAGTCCTCCGGATCATGGCCCCCAAAAAAAGTCCATGTGCCCTTACCGGCAGTTCCATGTATATAGCGGGCTTCACCCAGTGTCTTATTTTCACCCATAATCAGCACCTCACTTTTTACAAATTGTTTTCTGAACGCAGTCGTTTGTCCGTAAAAACCTTTGATGGTCTGTGTATGATTTTGACACAGCATAGTTGGTACCACATCCCATTTGGCAGAGAAATCGAACAACGTAAAGTAGTCATTGCTTTCCATCACCGGACGTGTTTCGGGCGTTGCATCTATGTATGAATACTCATATATGAACGGATCCATGATGAGGTTGAAATCTTTAAACGCGAATGTATTGTCAAAATTCAACTTACGGTTTGCAGAGGGATCAGCGGGGTCATTGTCGAACATACTTTCACATATATCTACTCCATCGGCTGCCAGCGCTATATCGTAACTGTCAGTTGCTGAACACATCGCAAACAAAAAACCACCGCCAAAAACAAACTCACGAATTTTTTTTGCAACAGCCAGTTTCAGCTGGCTTACTTTGGCAAATCCGTTGCGTGCGGCTGTAGCTTCCGCCTCACGCACTTCAGCTTGATACCACGCAGCATTTCTGAATGATGAATAAAACTTTCCATACTGTCCGGTAAAATCTTCGTGATGCAAATGAAGCCAGTCATACGTTACCAGTTTTCCCTGCAATACTTCGTCATCAAACACTACATCGTAGGGAATTTCGGCATAGGTTAGCACCATAGTTACGGCATCGTCCCAGGGCTGTTTGGTTTTAGGCGAATAAACCGCAATTTTCGGTGCCTTGTGCAACTTCACCAATTCCATATTTACATCCGGTTTGGCTATTTCCTGCAAAATCTGACTCACCTGGCCTTCGCTGATAACCTGATAGGACACTCCGCGTATACGGCACTCACGCTCGGCATCATCGCTGTATGACAGCAGGAAACTACCCCCGCGGTAATTGAGCAACCAATCAACATCCTGTTCACGTTTTAATTCACGGAAAGCAATGCCGTAAGCTTTTAAATGGTTGCGCTGTTCATCATCCATGTGTATGAGTATACGTGATGCAAACAATGCATGCATTCCAAGCACCGAAAAAAGCGCTGCAAGAAATAAACCAACTCGACTCATAAATTAGTTATTGATGCTTTCGTGTTCAAATTTATGCCATGTACCCTGAACTTTCATTACCCGTTCTATCACATCCCTAACGCAGCCTTCTCCGCCTTTTTTATCCGAAACATAGCTAGATAAAGATTTTATTTCATTCACTGCATCAGCCGGACAGCAAGGCAATCCAACCGTTTTCATAGCCTCAAAATCGGGAAGGTCATCACCCATGTAAAGTACCTGATCTGAATTTATCTGCAGTGCGGAGCATAATTGCTGAAGTACCGGAACTTTATCTTTTACACCCAGATAAATGTGTTTTATTTTCAAAAACTCCAAACGTTTTCTTACGCCTTCCTGTTCACCACCCGAAATGATGGCAATGGCGTATCCGGCAAGCAAGGCGCGTTCAATGGCATAGCCGTCTTTGATTAAAAATGTTCGGGCCTGCTCGCCCGAGGCTAACGCGTAAACCGTTCCGTTGGTAAGTACACCATCCACATCAAATACGAAACACTTGATGTGATTTAATTTTTCTAGGTAACTCATGCTTCAAATATGCGCAATGTGAGCGACATATTAATACACTTAACGTTCTATGCTGATTCTACACCCAACGACTCGATGATGCTGCGGCTCATAATTTCGTAGAGCTGCCTGTACTGCGAATGCTGCCTAAGTAAGTCTACGTGTTTTTCAATGGTTGCTGAATCGCGCCTGCGAGCCGGACCCGTTTGCGCTTCGTGCGGGCTCATGCATATTATTTTGGCAGCCGTTTCCTGAATGAGGGGCGTAAGCAATGTAGGGTCAATATTGTGCAGCTGGGCTATTTCAAAGGAAATTTCATACAATCGGTTTGTAAAATTATTGGCAAACACAGCTGCCAAATGAACGTACTGACGCTGTTCGTAATTAAGAATATGGCAAGGAAGATGCAGAAGTTCGGCAACGGCTTGCAGCAACTGCTCATCTTTGCGATTGGTTGTTTCAATGAACACCGGTACATTTTCCCAGTTTGTTTCTTTGTTTTTACTCAAACTTTGCAGCGGATAAAAAACACCTCTACGGGCGTGAGGA
>Ga0315902_10007813_pt1 | contig 14552 bp, 18 predicted proteins | sample LakEriMetagenome_9_FD_203523 | JGI IMG/M metagenome (GOLD analysis project Ga0315902, IMG submission 203523) | Freshwater fungal communities from buoy surface, Lake Erie, Ohio, United States - Buoy 12 MA117 | ecosystem: Environmental > Aquatic > Freshwater > Lake > Lake biofilm | place: USA... | reverse complement strand
CTGACAGGCACCACCACCGTCACCGGCAGCGGAGCCATATCAGATGCAAAGGGAGTGACCATCGCTCAGGCATGCCAGGACGGAGGCAAATGCGGCATGAATCAAGACGATGCAATTTCCTCGAATGTACCGGACAGGATGATGCGGCCGCGGTCGAGACGGTAGAGCGCGTCGCACTTTGCCACAGTACTCAATCGGTGAGCGACAATGATCAGCGTCTTCGTCCCGTGCAGCGAATCAACGGCCTGCATCACATCACGCTCCGTTGCAGTGTCCAACGCGCTGGTAGCCTCGTCGAGAACGAGCACTTGCGGGTCGTGGTACAGTGCTCGAGCGATACCGATGCGCTGCCGCTGGCCACCCGAGAGTCGCACTCCCCGCTCACCGACCAGTGTGTCGAGCCCGTCGGGAAGTTCAGCCACGAACCTGTCGAGTTGCGCAGCGGCGACGGCCCGGAGGACGGCAGCGTCATCGACACATACTGGGTCGATACCGAATGCAACATTTGCACGAATCGAGTCGTCGGACAAAAAGATGGATTGGGGGACGTAGCCCACGAGTTGTTGCCACCCGCGAGGGTCTGTGGTGATGTCAACCCCATCCACCAGGACACGCCCCGTCGTCGGCACGAGCAAGCCGAGCACGATGTCGACGAGCGTGCTTTTACCGGCGCCACTACTGCCCACGATTCCCACAGACGAACCGCACGGTACGGTGAGATTGATTCGATCGAGCGCGTTCGTCGTCGTGCCCTCATACTGAAAGCTCACGCAATCCAAAACAAGCGATTCGCGGAAAGTGACAGGGATCCCAGCGGATCGAGCCGGTGGAGCGGGCAGTTCCCGAGACAGTTCCTCGACTGCTGTTTCCACGGTGGGCGACCAGTAGCTCATCATTTGCATGGCAGCTGAGAGCCTATTGACGGAGGGAAGCATTCGGAAGCCTGCTGCCGCAAATACGCCGAGTGTGGGAATGAACGACTCGAGTGGCTTACCTTGAATTGCCATCGTAATTGTAAGTACGCAAAGCGCGGTGATGCCAGCAAGCTCGTGCCACAGCCGTGGCACCACGAACACGAATGAGTGCCGCTCGCACACTCGTGCCACGAGGCTGGCCTGCTGGGAATATCGGTCAATGAAGTACGATTCACACCCAAGGATTTTGAGTTCCTTCACCCCCGCGAGGCCCTGTTGCACGGTTCTCATCATGGCGCCGTGGTATTGGTGGCGAAGTTGACCCCAGCGGAGTGTCCGCCTGTGAAAAACCCAAGAGAGAAGCAGAGTTGACGCCGTGGCCAGCACGACCACGATCATCGTGGCAAATGGATCAAGCCACACAAGCACCGAGCCGATCCCGAGCAGAATGAACACTTCGGCAGCAGCGCCCAGAGTGGCAGAGCAGGCGTCTGCCAGCCCTGCCATGCTGGTGAGATTTCGAATCATGTCCGCCGAGTTGTGGCTGAGATGGTATGCCCAAGGTTGGGTCAAGTAGCTTGAAAACAGGCGTTCGCAAAGGTTTCGATCAAGTTGACGAACGAATCGTGCTGCGTGATAACCCGTGAAGAGCACAACACACGCCTTCAGAAGGTAGATCGCCAAGAGGCCAATGGCCCCCAAGACGACGACGTTCATTCGCGAGGGGTTTCCTAGGCGATCGAGGATTGCTTGGAGAAACGGGGATTGCGAGCCAGCCTTCGCGCCGGAGAGAACGGCGAGTCCGGGCAGGATGAGGCCGATGCCGAGCATCTCGCAGAGCGTGCTGCAGAGCATCAGCACAATGAGCCCGAGGGCTGTGCGCTTCTGGGCCGCTGTCAGGATCGACCAGAACTTGAGGGCGAGTTTCATGCTGCGGACGGGCAGGGAAAGTTCACGAAAGTCGGTGCAGTACGGGCCAGTTTCATTCGAGCAACAACTTTCGCTCGTCGGCTGAGAGGCTACGGCTCAGCACCGCGATCTCCAGTGGTTCGGGAGGGATTGGGTTCCCTGCCCAGCATGTGCCGAGCGAGCCTCCGTTGATGACGACACCAAAACCCCAGCCCGACAACGCCTCCGCCGCCTCGACGACCGCGACCTGTCCCGCCTTGCCTCGCACATCGGCTGAAGCATCAACGATCCCCAGCAGGGTGGCTGAATACCGCGAGGGCTTCGAACCTTGAAAGCCATAACGTCCTGTTCGCGAGTATTTATCGAGCGTCGCCTTCGTGATTGGGATGATCACGGATAACCCATTTCCCCGCTTGATCCGCAGGTATTTGACCGTCGCGGGCACGCTCGCGAGCGACACAGCATAGTTCTGGGCATTTTGTGAATTGTCTGTGTTCCAGATCTTCGGGTCGGTGGAACGGAAGACGACGAGCCAAGCCCCCACGTCTTTCCCTGAGCCGTTTGACGCCATCAGTACGTCGTCGATGACCTTCTCGACGCGTATCTTCGCGAGCCCATCAAGATTGGGAAGGAGGGCCGTGAGGATCTCCACAGCGTGATCGCGGGCGGGTTGGCGATCAGCAACAGGCGCTTTCTCCGCATACGCTGCCCATCCTGCGGCCACGCCGAGCCGCTGATCAACGCCCCTGGCGTTGTTCTCGTTGCGAGCGAGGTCGCGAAGCACAGCGTCTTCGCCGCGCGCCAGGTACCCAAGCCCCTTGGCCCAATCGCCGCGGTTGAAACAGAGGAACCTTCCGTATTCCGTCACTTTTTTCGGGTCCGCCCCTGCGCCGTCCGCTGCCGCCGCCAACTCGGCTGCCTTTTCAAACGCTTTCTTGCTCTCGGCAGCGGACTTCCGCAGCGTTGTGGCCGCGTTGCCCGCCTTCGTGTCTTTCGCCCTCTTCGCCAGGGCTGCGACGGCGTTGATGAGTTGCGCTGCCTCATCGAATCGCCCGCGTTGGACGCAATCCTGCGCCAATGACTGCAGCCGTTCGGAAACGGCGGGCCATGTGGAAGGGTTGACCGGGCCCGACACCCCCCCGATGCGGGCTGCCACGAGCGCGACTCGATCCACCGCGAATTCACGTGAGATTTCATCGACGATTGAAAGCAGCAACGCAGTGTCTTCGCCGTCGGCTGCAAAGTTCAGGGCCACGCTCAGGAGTGCGTATTTCTCTGCTGGATTTCCGGCGGATGACCGCTTGTCGAAGATCTCGCCGGCGAGGGCGGTCTTGTCTTTTGCGGTTCGGGCCTTGGCCGCGTCGTCCTCGAAGATAACGCGAATCGCATCGTTAGCGCGCTTGAGTTCGGATGCAGAGGGCACCGGCTGCCGGCTGTCGCGGCTGCCCTGCTCGGCCGTTTCCGCAGCCTCCTGCGAAGCGTTTTCATCGGCTTGGTCGACGAGGTATGAAAGGCCTGCTGGCGCCTGTGCTCGTGCGACAGAAGCCCCGAAAACCAGCGCCGCTACCATCGCCACTACCCACCACCGGCCGCCATTCATCAGTTCTCGCTCCCTTCTTTGCCGGCTTCGATCTGAAGCAGGGCATGGACGCGCCCGGGTACTCCATACACGAGCGAGTCTTTCTGTACGTCGGCCAGAGCCGAAGAGTTTGCACTCACCTTGCTACGGGGACCGACGGTCTTCCCCGGGCCGACTGAAGCATGGAGGCCGAGGAAGACGTCGTCGCTGATCGATGCCCCACCCCCAAGGGTGGCATAGGGCGAGAGCACGGCGAACTCGCCCGTGGACGCGTCGTGGCCCAGCGAACTGTGGTAGTTCATGAGCGTGAAGCGACCAAGGCGAGTGGCGTCGCTTGCGATTGCGTAGGGGCCGAGGATCGAGCCCTCGCCGATCTCAGCCGTTGGGGCGACGATCGCCGTTGGATGAATGAGCGTGAGGAATCGGCCGCCGCGGGATTCGAGGTCTTCGGCGACACGGCGCCGGGTTTCGGGGATACCGATCGCCAGCAGCAGGGCGTCATCGGGCTGGGGAAGGTAGTCTGCCGGACTTCCCACGATCGGCAGTGGGACTCGTCGCGACGCATCTGACGAGAGGAATCCGGCAATCTGCCCGTAGCGATCTGGCCACGCATATCTCGCCATGTGAAGAACTTCGCGTCCAAGCCCCCCCGCGCCGACGATGAGAATTCGCCGGCAGCCAGGAGGGAGTTCAGGGCGGTTGGAAGCCACGGGAAGCGGGCCGGTTCGCGAACGATGCAGATGAATGACTTGAACAGCAGTTCGGGCAAGGTCGGCGCGCACTCCGTTCCCCTGGGTGACGCCCCGCACAGTCCGATCCTACGGCCTCCCGCAAATATACCGCTTTTCAGTGCATCTCGGCGTAAGGGCGACGGCTTTTGGGTGCTCCGGAACCGGGCTGTAGCGGTCGTAGGGCACGGGCCTCTCCGTGGGCTGGGCCTGCACCCTTCCGCTAATCCCCGCTCGTTGCCGGTGCACCCTTTCCGGGGGATACTGCGACTTCACGTGGCTGCCCATCATCACCCCCCATCTTCCCCCTCGCTGCTCCGCAAGACGCTGAGGGCAGCGGCACGGTTTGCGCATGCTCAAGGCATGGGCTGGCTGGCCAACGACGGGAGTTGGCTGTTGGCTGGCATCCGCGAGCGGGGATTTGCCGGCGGCGTTTCGGCGCTTCGCCGCCGCGTCGTTGCACGGCAGAGGCTGCAGACGGCGCTACGAGGCGAGCAGCGATCCACGGGGGCCGTGCGCGTCGCCACTCCCCTTGCCGACCATCCCTTGGAGCTTCGTAAGGGCACGAGCGATCCGCTTGTCTACGCACAGGTTTTCATCGAAGACGAATACGGACCTTTTGCCACGGACGCGATCGAAGGCCTGGTGATCGACTGCGGCGCGAATGTCGGATACTCAAGTGCGTTGTTTCTCAGTCGGTGGCCACGGTGCACCGTCGTGGCGGTCGAGCCTGACCCGGACAATTTTCGGATGCTTGCCGACAATCTTCGGCCCTACGGCAGTCGCGCCGTGGTGGTGCACGGGGGTGTGTGGAACAAGACCGGACGCTTGGCCCTCAGTTCCGCCCACTATCGCGACGGCGACTTCTGGGCGCGTCAGGTTGTTCCGGCGAGTTCTGAAGCGCCCGATTCATTTCCGGCCTTCGATATTCCTTCATTGATGGTGCTCGCCCGAGCGGATCGTGTGGCTCTTTTGAAGGTCGATATCGAGGGCGCCGAAGCGATTGTGTTCGACGAAACTTGCTCACGATGGATTCATGCCGTCGATCGGATTGCGATTGAGATTCATGACGACACTTCTTTCGGAGATTGCCGGGAAATTTTTGCTGCAGCGATCGCGGCCGAGGGCTTTACGGTGACCCATAGCGGCGAACTCACGCTGTGCCGGCGGCGAAAAGCCATGCTCGGTCAACACGCCGCGGGTTGAGGCGCAAACTCAGCTGTGATTCGGCGGCGTTTGCGACGGGGTCGCGCCTCTGCAGGCGGCTTGAGGGGCGAAGGGCCGCTGGCCCATGGCAAGCGGACGCTACACCGCTACGTAGTCGGCAGGCGGGCGGCGACGGCTTGCATCACCGCGGCGTGGGCCGGAAGGCGGCCGAGGATGACTGGGATCAACGCTTGCTTGTCGATGTGGCTGCAGGTTTTCGTAGCCTAGTTCGCCGCTCGCCATATCTCTCGATCCTGGTAGGCGTGCTGCCGAAACTTCTCGTCGTTGACTAATCCGAAGTCGATCACCTGGCACCGCCAGGGCACGTCGGATTCGTTGAGCGCTCCAGTCAGCCGGAGCACCGCTTCGGGAATCGGCTCCGGGCCGGCGATGCCGATGTCAACGTCGCTCGAATGCTCGCAGTGGCCCCGAGCGCGGGAGCCGAAGAGAAAGATCTCGTAGCGCGGGTCGGGGATCATCATCAGGCAGATCTGTTTGGCGAGGGCGAGATACCGCTCCTCGAACGGCGTGCGCGGCGCGGGCGCAGGTCGGTAGATCGCGTACAAGACGGCTAAGTGCCACGGGGCCGACAGGCCTGGAGGCCTGTCGTTACGCGAGCCGTTTACCCCCGCGGTAGACCGCCTCGAGGCGAAAGGGGCGGGCAAGATCCGTGTTGTCGAAGATCACCACCACCGGCAGCACGGCGATCGCCCGCTCCAGGTTGGCGAGGGTGCGGGCGAAGCGGGCTTCGAGTTTCTCATCCGGCACGTCGTGGCCGCCCTGCATGGCCCGCATGTCGGCCAATCCATGCGTTCCCTCAGCGTGCCTCGACAAACACGCGGTTGATGAATCGCCCGCGGGTGCGGGTGCCGTCTTGTTCGATCTTGACCAGCATCCCCGGTTCAGTTGGGCAGGCTTCGAAATGGGGGAAGGGACGCGCCTGGAGGTAGGTGCTCACACGCTCTCTGCCTTGATCCGTATCGACAGACTCGATGATCTCCGCCAACGAGCGAGCTGCCCCGGATCGCTGCAGGGCCAATGCCCGGTCACCGCGCAGCAGGGGTTCGATCGACTTGCCAAGCCGGGCCCAGAATTCGACCTGCCCGGCAATCGAGCGACGGGCTGCCGCCCCAACCGTCCGCGCTTCGAGCACCAACTCATCGCTGAGCTTCACCGGCTGACTCATACCCCAAGGGTGGCATTTTGCTACCAGTAGGGCAAGCCTGTCGCCATGGGGCCCGAATGTCTTTTCTTAATGCTGAACGCGTGTATATTCTTCAGGCATTCCGACAATCCTGCGAGTTCGTGGCTTTGCGGATCATGAGTTGCGAGAGATAGCACGTATCCTCGTGGCGCATCAGGATGCGTTGCTGGCTGCATGGCAATCGGAGGAGAAAAACTGTGGTGACAGTTCAGGCGAAAATCCGGGCAGCTGATGGCAGCGAATCCGTTTTGCCGGTGGTCATTCCCGATCTGAACGATGTTCGCGAGTTGGCCGTGGATCTCCACCAGCGCGGGTTGGCCTGGGAAGGCGATGCATTCGGCTGGCACGCGGAATACGTGCCACAACGGGCTGAGCCGCCGGTGCAGTCGAACCTGGGGTTTACGCCTGCGGAGTTTTGTATCGGTGAGAGCGGCGTGTGGTTTTTCTCTGTTGTGTGGGAGCAGGGCCCGGCCTCCGCTCCGGTCGAGTTTCTCGATGACTCCGGGCTCGTGCGCGATTGAAGAGCAGGCGAGACGCCTGGCTTATGTAGGGACAGAGCTCCAGGTCTGTCCTTCGACAGGCCTTGAGGCCTGTCGCTACAGGGCGGGGAGGGGTGGCGATGGGTGGCCAGCGACTGTTGACACGAAAGTAAACGGGCGTACACTCTCTTGGATTGCCGTTGCAGTGTGAAAAACGGAGGTGGCCATGACGGTGGAGCAGTTCCGTAACGCTTTAAGGGCCCAGCCATTTCGGCCGTTCGTGATGCATCTGGCCGATGGTCGAGCGATTCCCGTGCAGCACCCCGAGCTTGCCGTGTCGACATCCACTGGCCGGACCACGATCGTCGTGCAGCCCGATGACACGTTGAACATCATCGATCTGCTGCTCGTGACGGATCTTGAATATCGCGAGCCCGCCGACGCGGCCTGATGCGGCCGAGAGATGGCGGCCGAAATCCGGGGTCTGTCCTTCGACAGGCCTGGAGGCCTGTCGCCACGGGGTGGGGATCGCTTGACGGGCACATAAACACCCGTACACTCTACGGGCGGTTGGTGGAATGGATCCAGTCACTACAGGAGCCAGGCCATGAATGTCGAAACACTGCGGGAGTTTGTTCGTCGGCAACCGTTTGAGCCGTTCGTGATTCGAATGTCGAACGGCGAGGTTCACGAGATCCTCCATCCGGCGTGCCTCGCGATCGGAAAGAATCGTGTAGTCGTCACCGATCCCGACACGGATCGAACGGTGTATTGCGCGTTGATTCACATCAACACCGTCGAGCCGCTGCAGGCCGCTTAGGGCCAGAGCTCCAGCTCTGTCTCGACAGGCCCGGAGGCCCGTCGCCACATGAATGGACAGGCCTGGAGGCCCGTCGCTACAGGGCGCTACCGCCACCTGGGAGCCGGCGGCGGAGGAAGTTCATCCGCTTTTCAAGCGGCAACGCGAGCCGACGGCGGATCAGTTCCTCGAGCTGCCGCTCGCTCTCAGCCTTGAGCGCAGCCAGAGCCTTTTCTCGCTGGCGACCGACGGCGGTCGAGTGATTGCCTTTCCGGGCCACGGCTAACGCTTCCGAATGGACTTCAGGGTTTTTTCCAGGATCGGGAGCACGGCCTTGTCGCGATCGCGCCCCGCAGCCTTCTTGCTGGCAATGATATCGTCGAGCAATGCCACGCGCAGAAGCAGTCCATCCACGTCCCTCTCGGCCGACCGAGATCGTAGGCCCTCAAAGGACCGCACCCCGTGAATCTGCGGCATGAAGTTCGCCTGCAGGCCGCTGTCGTCGTCGACGACGCGGTAGAGCCGCGACACGGGATAGAACGGACGGAGGATCATCGCGTGCAGATCAGCGGCCACCGCCTTGAGCTTCCGCAGGTTGGTGGGCGTGTCGCGGAACATAAAGTCGAAATCGAGCGTCGTCACGGGGGCGCCGTGCATCGCTGCCGCCGCGTTGCCGATGAGCACCGCTTCGAGCCGATGCTCGTGGAGCGCGCGCAGGATGCGAGTGAGAAGAGGCGTGGCGTTCATGCGACCAGCATACCCGGCCGACAGGCCTGGCGGCCTGTGGCTACGGGGTGGGGTCTCGTCGTTACGAGGCGCCGCCGTCGATCGTGAGAACTTGGCCCGTGATGAAGGCCGCGCGGGGGCTCGAGAGGAAGTCGATCGCGCCCACGACGTCGGCCGGCAGGCCCAGGCGGCCGAGCGGCGTGCGGCGGATGATGCGGCTGCGGTTGTCGGCTGAGAGGGAGGCCGAGAGGTCTGTTTCGAGAAAGCCCGGAGCCACGGCGTTGACGCGAATGCCTCGGGGCCCGAGTTCACGGGCCAGGCTCCGGGCGAAGCCCTCGAGGCCGGCTTTCGTGGCGGCGTAGACGGCAAGGCCCGGGCTGCCGTGCGAAGCCACGATCGATGATACGAGCGTGACCGACGGCTGCTCGGCCTTCACGAGCATTTGCCGCACCGCCTCGCGCACGAGCACGATCGAGCCGCGCAAGTTGACTGCGAGCATGGCATCGATCTCGGCGTCGGTGGCCGTGGCGAGCACGCCCTCGTGGGCGATTGCCGCATTCGCGATGCAGTGGTCGATCGAGCCGAAGGCGGCCGCAGCCCGCTCGACGAAGCCCCGCAGGGCCGACGCGTCGGCCGCGTCGAGCGATTCAATGAGCAGCCGGCCCGGATGCTTGGCGGCGAGCTTTGCGAGAGCGTCGGAGCCTGAGCGAGAGAACGTGGCCACGCGATCGCCCCGCTCGAGCAGCCGCTCCACGACGGCCAGCCCGAGCCCACGCGATCCGCCGGAGACGAGTGAATGAGCCATCAGCGGTAAGCGTCCTTGCGATGTGAAACCGCGACTACAAGTACCGCCTTTGTGTCGTCGCTGATTTCGTAGATCACGCGATACGTGCCGACACGAATTCGTTGGGCGTCACGGCCAGTCAGTTTGACTGAGCCCTGCGGCCGTGGTGATTCAGCCAGGGCTGCCATCGCTTCAGCAACCCGATCCTGGGCTTCCGCAGGAATGCGTTCAAGCTGTTTCTGTGCAGTTCGCAAGATGCTGACGGAGTACGTCACGCCGAGCGGCTCTTGCGGAGTTCGTCGATCGCTTGTGTGAGCGGCACCGCATCCTGAGGCCCGGTCTTGGCACTGTCGTACGCCTGGATGTCTTCGAGTTCCTCGAGTTGCTCGAGAATCTCATGCCACTGATCGATCGTCAGTACGACGTCCGTCGGCTGCTGGTTTTCATCGACCAGAAAACGGGGTGTTACGGTAGACATCAGGACAGGCTCCGGAGGATGGCACTAAGTCTAACGTTCGCGTGGGACAGGCGGGACGTTTGTCGCACAGAGGGCAATGGCAAGCGGGACGCTTGCCCCACAAAAGCAATGGCAAGCGGGACGCTTGCCCCACATTAGCGGCGGGGGATTTTGCCGGCGGCGGTGAGGGTGAGCTTCTTGACGACGTCGACGACCCGCGGCACGCCGTGGGCTTCGAGCCGCTCGCGGCAGACGGCAAGCGCCGCCGCACGGACCTGGTCGGGCGTGGTGCCCGCCGGCAGCGGCTCGTGGATCACGATCTCCGCCGCCACAAGCTCGCCTGTGATCGCGCTCGGCAGGCCGTAGACCCGCGCGTCGGCGATGCCGGGCACGCCGCGGAGGATCTCCTCGACGCGCTTCGGAAACACTTTCGCCCCGCCCACCACGATCACATCGCTCCGCCGGCCCGTGAACTCAAATCGCTTACCCCGGCGCTCCACGAGATCGCCCGTGGCCACCTCGGCCGTGTCGCGCGAGAGCTGCACGAGCAGCTCGCCATCGCGCCGCGTGGAGATTCGCACGCCCCCCGGCAACGGCCGGCCCAGCCACTCCACCGGAAACCCCGCTTCACCGTCGGTGACGCGAAACACTTCGCCCAGCTCCGTGGTGGCATACACATGCGTGATCTTCGCGTTTGGAAACAGCTCCTTGGCCTGCTGCAAAAGCTGGGCGTCGGCAGCCTCGCCGCCGAGCGTGATCCGATCGAGCTTCATGGTGGAGACAGCCGCGAGGTCGCCCGACGCGATCAGGCGGCGCAGGAGCGTGGGCGTGGCCGGCAGGATCGAGACTTCTTCATCCACGCACGCCTTGGCCACGAGATCGGGATCGCGCGAGGCCGGCACCACGAGCCGGCCCGCCGTGAGGAGCGCCTGGAGCCAGACTTGGAGGCCAGCCCAGCGCGTGGCGTCGTAGACGAGCAGCCAGCCGCGGCCGTGCCACTGCTCGGCCAGCCGTGCGGCGGCAAGCAGCGAATCCCACGAGTGATCGACGAGCTTGGGCGGGCCGCTCGTGCCGCTCGTGGCCACCACCACCTGCGGCGGCACAGTTTCAAACTCACGCCGCGGGCCGGCGGCCGCCGCGGCGGGGAGCGTGAGCGAATCGTCGAGCGGCACCCAGTCGCGCAGCTCGCCCACGAGATCGCGGGCGTCTTCAGCGAGAAACGCCACCGGCACATGCTCCCGGCCGCAGGCCGCGGCGATCACCACGAGCGATTCAACGCGCTTGGCCCGGGCCACGATGCCCACCGGCCGTGCTGCGGCCAGCTCGCCTTCGAGCTTCGTGATCGCAGCGGTGAGCGTGGCATAGTCGATGACGCGGCGGGCTTCGCCGCCGGCATTCGCGACGATCGCGGTGCGGTCGGGAAACTGGCGGGCGACGAGGGCGATGGCCGAGGCGAGCCGGTCTTCAGCCGGAGCATCGGCGAGGTTGGCGATCGTGGTGGCGTTGGCGGCGGTGGTCATGGTGATGGCGGGGTTGCGAGGGCCGTGGTGTAGATGGAGACGAGATCGGAGACGGTGCGGATCGTGGGCCGCGGGGTGGCGGCGGCGGCGGCCCGAAACGGATCGACGCCGAGCGATCGCTCGAGCAAGACGATTGTCTGGGCGAGGTCGAGCGAGTCGAGGCCGAGATCGGCGGCCAGGAGCATCTCAGGGGCGATGGTGCGGGCATCGCGGCCCGTGTCGCGAAGCACGGTGCGGACGGCGGCGATGATGGCGTCGAGGGGTGGCATGGGATTGGGCGGAGAAATGACAGGCTGAAGCCTGTCCTACAGTTCAGTCATCGTGGCGGAGTCGGGGGCGGCGATGCCGCGGCCCGTAAACGCCTGCCAGGCGAGGAGTGCGACCGTGCTCACGGCGATCCAGAGGTCGAGAAACGGGGCATACCAGCGGTTTAGCATATCGACATACTGCACATCGAGCTCCAGGCGGGTGGGCCAGTCGAGCGAATTTCGGCCGTGAATCTGGGCCCAGCCCGTGAGCCCGGGCAAAACCTCGAGCCGCCGGGCCTGCCGCGGGGAATACCGGGGCAGATAGCGAAGCGGCAGCGGCCGGGGCCCGATCATGCTCATCGACCCGGCGAGCACGCTCGCGAGCTGCGGCAACTCGTCGAGGCTCGTGCGGCGGAGCAGCCGGCCGAAGGGGGTGAGCCGCTCGGCGTCGGGCAGGAGGGCGCCGTCGGGGCCTGTGGCATTGGTCATCGAGCGAAACTTGGCGATCAGAAACGGGCGACCACCGCGGCCGGCCCGCTCGGAAAAATAGAGCACAGGCGCGCCGAGCGCGAGCCGGACGGCGATCCACACGAGCACGAAGAGCGGCAGCGTGAGGGTCAGGATCGCGGCGGCGGCCACGAAGTCGCAGCCGCGCTTGATGAATCGGGCGTAGAGCATGTGATTGGTGGGACAACCGTCTCGGTTGCCGAAATTATGGCAAGCGGGACGCTTGCCCCACGCGGGGCCCATACTCCGGCACGAGTTCCTGGAGCCGTGCGCGAATCGCGTCGGCCCGTTCATCGAGCACCTCTCGGAGCGCTTCGAGCAGGCCCTCGACTGCGGACAGCTCCGCTGGTCGGTGCAAAGCGCAGAACACCTTCGGATGCGGCGTGCCCACGCGGCGCTCGTCCTCGAAGTACAACTCCTCGAAAAGCTTTTCGCCTGGTCGCAGGCCGGTGAACACGATCTCGATGTCGCCCTCCGAAAACCCCGAGAGCGCGATCAGGTCGCGGGCCAGATCGATGATTTTCACGCTCTCTCCCATGTCGAGCACGAAGATTTCTCCACCGCGGCCCATTGCCGCCGCCTGCAGCACGAGCTGCGACGCTTCGGGAATCAGCATGAAATACCGTTCGATCTCCGGATGCGTGACAGTGACGGGCCCGCCGCGGCGGATTTGCTCCTGAAACGTGGGCACCACGCTGCCGTTGGATCCGAGCACGTTGCCAAACCGCACGACGATGAACTTCGTGTCGGACTCCTTCGCAAAGGCCTGCACGTAGCGCTCGGCGATCAGCTTCGAGCACCCCATCACGCTCGTGGGATGCACGGCCTTGTCGGTGGAGATCGACACGAACGTGCCCACGCCGTGACGGTCGGCGAGCCGCGCGAGCAGCCGCGTGGCGAGGCAATTATTCTTGATCGCCTCGGCGGGGTTGCTTTCCATGAGCGGCACGTGCTTGTGGGCCGCGGCGTGGAAGATGACATGGGGCCGCGTGGCGGTGAGGATGCCCTCCATGCGTTCTTCGTCGGTGATGTCGGCGACAAGAAACTCTGCGGCAGGGCTGGCAGACAGCCGGAGGAATTCCTGCTCGACCGTGAACAGTGCATTTTCCGAGTGGTCAACGAGCACGATTCGAGCGGGATGAAATCGCACGAGTTGTCGGCAGAGTTCGGAGCCGATCGAGCCGCCGGCGCCGGTGACGAGCACCGTGCGGCCGGCCACGAGGCTGCCGACGGCCGAATCGTCGAGCCGCACCGGCTCGCGCCGCAGCACGTCTTTGATTTCGACCGGCCGTAGCCGCATGTGCGTGCGATCGTCAGCCGTCACGCCCAGAAGCTCGTCGATCGCCGGCATCACCTTGACCGTAGCGCCCGCCTCCGTGCAGTCGGCAAGCAGCTGACGAAACGCCGGGCCAGTCAGCGTGCCCGACTGCACGAGCACGTCGTCGATCCGCCGCCGAGCCACTTCGGCCCCCGCGCTCGCCACGTTGCCAAGCACCTCGATGCCCGAGAAGCGCGTGCGCTGCAGCAGCGGATCGTCGTCGAGAAAACCGCTGATCACATAGGGGCTGCGCGAGGTGGCCATCAGGTTGCGGGCCAGGAGTTCACCGGCTTGATTCGCGCCGATGATCAGGGCCGAGCGGGCGGGCTGCCGGCTGAACAGCGGCCGAAGTTCCTCACGAATGCTCCGCCACACGGCACGGATTCCGCCGATCACGAGGATCGTGCCCGCCCAGTCGAGCAGGATCACGCCGCGGGGCACGTGGCTCACGCCGCCAAACCGACCGCTCGTGAGAAACAGGCCGTCGATGGCCGCGAGCACGAGCATCGAGAGCGTGGCCGCCCAGAGCAGCGTGGGCAGGTCGCCGAAGGCCACACGCCGCCACGACACATGGCACAGGCCTAGCCAATAGAAAATGATCGACTTGAGCAGGACGAGGCCTCCGACCGTGGTGGCATAGACCGCGAACCACTTCCAATCGAACGTGAAGTCGTAGCGCGTGTAAAACGCGAAGAAGTAGATGGCCGCAAACAGCATCGCATGGATGCCGAGCAACACGGCGGCCTTGCTCGAGAGCGGTCGCATGCCGACGCGTGGTTTGGAAAGGAACAGGTTCATGCGGGCTTGGGCGAGTGTTCGGAGCCGCCGGCTGGCGCGAGCCCCACCTTGGAGCACCGGTATTCAACGCCGATCGTGAGCCCCGCAGCGAGCAGCACCGGCACCAGCGGAGCCAGGGTTCGAAGCTGCATCGGCACCGCCTCCGACAGCATGGCAATTCCGGCGAGGCCGCCAAGCGCCGCCAGGCATCCATACAACAGGCTCACCCAGGCATGCGACACCCCGCTGCGGACGAGGCGGTGGAAGAGAAACTCTCGATGGGGTTCGAGCGGATTATGGCCACCGACTGCCCGCCTGATCACGGAAATAAACGGATCGTAAATGTAGGGCCAGAGGGCCATTGCGATCGGGACGATCACCACGCCTCTGAGCTGCT
>Ga0315902_10007812_pt1 | contig 14552 bp, 12 predicted proteins | sample LakEriMetagenome_9_FD_203523 | JGI IMG/M metagenome (GOLD analysis project Ga0315902, IMG submission 203523) | Freshwater fungal communities from buoy surface, Lake Erie, Ohio, United States - Buoy 12 MA117 | ecosystem: Environmental > Aquatic > Freshwater > Lake > Lake biofilm | place: USA... | reverse complement strand
ACATGCTGAAAAGCAAAGCCGGCAAAGTGACCCATATTCCTGCCGATTCAATGGTGGACTTGTCGAGTGCGGAGATGGATGTATTGGGCAAAATGAATGAAGACGATTTGGTTCAACTCATTCAGCGAATGCCCGAGGGATACAGAACCGTGTTCAACCTTTTCGCAATTGAGGGCTATGCACATCAGGAAATAGCCTCGATGCTAGACATCAGCGAAAGCACTTCCAAAACACAATACCACAAAGCCAAGGGATGGCTAAAATCCCGCATAAACGGATTGCCCGACGACCATACAGCGAATGGATGAGCAACTAAAACATATTCTGCAATCGAAGCTGAAGGAACACTCCAGTGTTCCCCCTGAGCATGTGTGGAAACATGTTTCGGGTCAGATAGCAAGCGCTCCGGCCTCCACATCATGGTTTGCCGGCAAGTCCCTGCTTGTGATTGGAAGTTCTGTTGCTGCACTCGTTGCTGCCTTCATTTGGCTATCGGTTCAGAATCAGCCCGAGAGCAACCCATCGGCCGATGTTGCGCCATACACTGCGGATACTGCGTACTCAGTAGCGAACGCCGATACAATCGCGTCAAAGCAGAAAACTCAGGTAATTGCTGAACCCGAATCAACAACTTCGAATACGCTCGTTCTCGAATCAGAAGAGACTACAACCACTTCAGAGATTCGGAACACCATGAACCCTCTGCTTGAAGGAAAAACCGATTTGCCCGAAACTCAACAGAACCAGCCAAAGACGCCTACACAGCAAGCCGGCCCGATCGTCGATGCCCAATTAGCAGAAACTCCCGAAACAGCTGTTGAAAGACCCACCTTCAGTTCCATCGAAGCTACTTCGCAACCGCTGCTGTATTTCTTCATCCCATCGGTGACCAACGCCTCGAGCTATTCATGGAACTTCGGTGATGGAGAATCATCCACCGAAATGAGCCCTCAGCATTCATTCGACGAACCCGGCGCTTACCGCGTAACACTTACGGTGAATGCTAATGGGAAAAATGAGTTAGTTGAAAAGCGCATTGAGTGCTTCCCGACTCCTGTGCTGATAATTCCAACCATCTTCACCCCGAATGGTGACGGCAAAAACGACCGGTTCGATCCAATGGAAAGTGCCCGATTTATCGAGCTGACCGAACTACAGATTTTTGACCAAGGCGGAAACCGGGTATTTCGAGGGATGGCCTGGGATGGCTCAAGTGAAACAAACGAAAAACTACCTTCAGGTAATTATCTCTATCAAATTACAGGTCTCGATCTTCGACAAAAGGCAGTGGAAAAGAGAGGCTACATTTACCTGCAGCGATAATGTACCGATTATATTTGCAACTCGCGGTAAATGACCGCAAAACACTTTGTTCTTACCAATCCAACTTATGAAGAAATTTTTACTTTTTGGTCTGTTCACTTGGATGATGTGTGCCACCAGCGTTGCTCAAGAGCGCACACAAGAGCACTACTACACGGCTCCATTCAATGCACGTTACTCTCCGAAGATGACGGAGGAAGAGTTGTATAGTAAACCATTCCTTCAAAAAATGTCGAAGCAAGATTGGGTCCGCTTCACCAAAGACCCTCGCTTCAACGCCGATCGTGTTGCCCAACTGAAAACAGAATGGAAACGCGAAAGCCAGCAAGCACGCAAGCAGATGCGAACCAGCCAAACCTCAGGCGAATCGAACTGCTATTGGATTGAACCTACGAGCGAGTACACACACCCAAACCCGATTCAATGGCCGGGAAGTCCCGGTAACAGCACCGATAACTTCAGTGCTCCTATAAACCTGGGCTGGAACTTCAACTTCTTCGGAACGAACTACAACCAGATTGTAATCACTACCAAAGGAACTATTGTACTCGGTAACACCGGCTACATCGACTTTACACCTTCGGCGTTTCCGGACCCACTGGGCACCGAGACCAATCAACAATACAACCACATTGCAGGTTTCTGGACCGACTTCGATTTTGGGGCGAGTGGTGAAATCTACTATAACCTTACCCCGGAAGCCCTTTACATCAACTACATCGACGTAGGTTACTGGCCGAACTTCTCCGACAAAACGAATTCCTTCCAGATGATTATTACACCAGATGGCAGCAATGTCATTGGCGGTGGCAATAACGTGCAGTTCGTTTACCTCGACATGCAATGGGTGAATAGTCAAATTAGCGGTGCAACCGGCGGATGTCAAGCCAACAATAACTTCGCTGTAGTAGGAGCAGACAGATCTTCAGGCACACAGCACTATGCATTCGGTCGTTTCAATTTGTGCAACTCAACCGCATGGGATGGCCCTTATGGCGTGCAACCCAACAACCAAGATGGCGTTGATTGGCTGGATGGGCGTGTAATTGAGTTCAATACAGGTGTGACTAACTTCGTTGCCAACCAACCTCCCGTGGTAGTTGGTGAAGCGTGCGATACCATCACCATGTGCGTAGGTGAATCGTTCGATTTCAACTTGGCCTTTACAAGCCCCGAATCGAATCAGTCGACCTCCATCGCATTCACTCAAAGCTCAACAGGTTTCTCTGCAACCTCTACAACAGGAAACGCAGCAGTGCTCAACAACGCAACATTTACAGCATCGGCTTCAAACATCGGTTCCAACACGGTAACCATCACTGCAACCGATAACGGAAGTCCCGCGGCATCAACCACAGTTACCTACACGTTTTTGGTAGAAGATGTGGAAGCTCCGCCTATCGAAATTACCGGTGTACTGAACATATGCGCAGGTCAGGTTACAACGCTCACAGCAACGGATGGATTTGATTCATACAGCTGGAGCAACGGCGCATCAGGAACTTCTGCTGATGTTTCACAGCCGGGTAATATCACCGTTGTGGGAAGCTTCGGATTCTGCTCTTCAGTAGCCACTGCCTTTATTGATGTTACACCCTACTTCATTCCGCAACTCGAAGGTGGAAATATTCCTATTGAAATTTGTCCGGGTATCGACACCGTTATCTGTGTATTGGGAGACTACGCCAGCTACCAATGGCAAATTTCACCGGGCTATGATGGTGAATTCGTGCCGGGTTCTCCCCTCGATGAGGCGTGTGCTCAGGTTACAGGTAACGTAAATGGTAACTATGAAATCTTGGTAACCGATGATGCGGGTTGTCAAGGATTCAATATCAAGTTGGTTACTACCTCGCCTTCAACTCCATGCCCAACTAACGATGATAACAACGGCATTCGATGCGATGGCTTACAAGAACTCGACTTCTGCGGATACTCTGTTCCTCCGGAAGATAACCTCGTGATCTATGCGTTGAGCACTAACCAAAACGGTTGGCAAGGTTCGTTCATCAACATCTACGTTTACCCTGCAGATGGCGGCCCGGTTGAAGAGTACTTCCTCACCTCGTTCGGCGCTCTTACACTTTACGATGACATTATGATTGGCGCGGGTGATAGCGTGTCTATTGAATATTTCGCCAACGGAAACAACTTCCAAGGCAACTCGTTGTGGGTAATCAATTGCGGACAAAGTTCTCCAACCATCATTCCTGCACCGCTCACCACAGGTCTTGTGTGGTCGGGTGCTTCTTCTTGCTTTGCTACCGATTTGGAAGGAACCTGGAGCGTAGATGGTCCCGGTGGATGGGCATTCTCCGATCCTTCGCAAATGACTACTGTTTGGACACCCACACAATACGGTGTATACGAACTATGCTTTAGCAATGCCAACTGTGCCTTCGACTATTGCTACAACATCGAATATGCACAAGCACCCAGCATTAACATTACTCCGGGTCTTCCGGTAGCTTTGTGTGACGCGGAAACAGCCGAGCAATCGGTTGTGGTCAATGACCCTTCGGGCAACGGCACCATTTCATGGAACGGCCCGGGTGTTACTCCTTCAGCCGACGGACTTTCGGCTGTAATGGGACCTTACACCAATTACACCAATGCAAGCGTAACCGCCAGCATTACGAATGCATGCGGCACCTACAGTGACTCTTTCAATGTATCCTACCAGCCCGATGTGCCTGAGCCGTCATTGCAAGACTTGCCACTTTGTCAAAATGGTAGCGTTACACTCGATCCAATTCCCGCTAACCTTGATAATCCGGAATTACAATACGACTGGAACCCAGGCAACAATTCCGGATCTACGCTGAACGTAACTACACCCGGTGTTTACACTGTAATCGTTTCCAATGATTGCGACGAGTCTAATCCGGTTTCAGCAAACGTGAGCGGAGTTGTGGCAGCTACTATCACATCTGCACCTGCTGCTTCTATTTTGGAGTGCGACGACGATCAAGTAACCCTCACTGTACAATATGCTGATGCAACGAACTACAGTGCTTCATGGCAAGGTCCGGTGGACTCACAAAACGCAACCGTTGTGGCCGATCAGGACGGTGAATACTGCTATACCGTAACCGATAACTTTGGTTGTAATTCTGCTTCTACTGCGTGCATTAACGTAAATATTTCAGCAGCCCCCAATACCACTTCGGGTAGCAGCGATTTGTTAGCCTTGTGTCCACGCGAGTGTAAAAACCTGGAGGTGATTTCGGATGCCGAAGACGCGTCAGTGACCTGGACAACCAGCTGCACCGGTTTCTCCATCAACACTTCAGGCGCAGCGCTCGACTACTGTGCCGACAATGTTCCACAGAGCTGCCTTGGAGAAGTGGTAGTTCTCACCGCCAACATTACCAATGGCTGCGGCACTGCGCAAGCATCATGGCAAATACAATCCAACGCATGCGAAGTACTTATTCCAAACGTGTTTACTCCAAACGGCGCTCAAGGAAACGATACCTTCGAAATCGGCGGACTTGAAAAATACAACGGTGCTGAGTTGACAATTTTCAATCGCTGGGGCGACAAGGTGTATGAAAGCACCAACTACCGCAACGACTGGCGTGCAAATGACCTCAGCGAAGGAACCTATTGGTACATCCTCAAACTTCCCTATGGTATCAAAACCGAATACAAAGGGAACGTACAAATTTTGAGATAAGTTATTCCTTAATCCTATAAAAAAGGCTGCGCGCAATCGCAGCCTTTTTCTTTTTCTACCTTCGCTGCGATGAGTAAAGTAAAAACTGCCTTTTTCTGCCAAACCTGCGGCAATCAATCCCCCAAATGGTTGGGGAAATGTCCTGCTTGCGGCGAATGGAATACCTATGTGGAGGAAGTTGTGCAAAAGCAAGAGCCTGCTGCACCCGGTTTGCGCACTGCGCAAAAAATCAGCAAACCACGACCCATCAACGACCTTCAATCCGCGCAGCTTCCGCGTTTTCCAATTGTCGATCAGGAACTGAACCGGGTACTGGGCGGAGGTCTTGTGCCGGGTAGCCTTATCCTGTTTGGCGGCGAACCGGGTATTGGCAAAAGCACGCTCATGCTGCAGCTTGCACTCAAGCAACTCAACCTTTCCGTACTCTACGTGAGCGGTGAAGAAAGCGAAGAACAAATACGCATGAGGGCCGAACGACTGGGATTGGAGAATCCGCGTTGCCTGGTGCTTATGGAAACATCGGTTGAGAATATTCTCATGCATGCGCAAGAAATAAAACCCGACGTACTCATCATCGATTCCATCCAAACACTGTCATCGCAAAACATCGAGAGCTCCCCGGGAAGCGTTTCGCAAGTGCGCGAATGTGCCACACGCATGATGAAGTTTTCGAAAGAAACCAATACGGTGGTATTTCTCATTGGGCACATTACAAAAGAAGGAACGCTTGCGGGTCCGAAGGTGCTGGAACATATGGTAGATACCGTGCTGCAATTTGAAGGCGACAGGCACCACATCTACCGCCTCATGCGCACCACCAAGAATCGCTTCGGAAGTACCAACGAGCTGGGTATCTACGAAATGCAAGGAGCCGGTCTGCGCGAGGTAGCCAACCCTTCCGAAATACTCATCCACTCTCAAACCGAAGACCTAACAGGCTCTGCCATTGCAGCCACACTCGAAGGCGCACGACCGTTGTTGGTAGAAATACAAGCGCTCGTAAGCACAGCAGTATATGGCACACCGCAACGCAGCACCACCGGATTCGATGTGCGACGACTGAACATGCTGCTGGCCGTACTAGAAAAGAAATGCGGATTCCGTCTGGCTATGAAAGACGTGTTCCTCAACATAGCAGGAGGCATGCGATTGGAAGACCCTGCGATGGATCTAGCTGTCATTACCGCCATCCTTTCGAGCAATGCCGAAATTGCCATTCCCAAACTCACATGCTTTGCCGGTGAAGTAGGATTGAGTGGGGAAATACGTCCCGTAACTCGCATCGACTCGCGTATTCAGGAGGCCACCAAACTAGGCTTCGAAGAAATCTACGTATCGAAATACAACAAAGGACTGGAAGGATTTTCCAAAAAAATCAAGGTGATTCAAGTAGAAAAGGTGGGCGATTTATTCAGTCGGATTTTTGGGTGAGGAATTTCACTGCATCCCCGCCACCACCACTACAAACTCTCCACGCGGCTCATGGGCGCGAAAGTGCTCCAACACCTCGGTGGTTGTACCGCGCACGGTTTCTTCAAACTTCTTGCTGATTTCGCGGCTGATAGATACCTGTCGCTCCGTTCCGCAAAACTGAACCAGTTGCTCCAGCGTCTTCAACAAGCGGTGTGGGCTTTCGTAAAGCACCGTTGTAACCTCACTTGCAGCTATAGCCTTGAAGCGAGTTTCTCTTCCTTTTTTGTGTGGTAAAAATCCGATGTAATGAAACTCCTCGCAGGGTATGCCGCTCACAACGAGTGCAGGAACAAAAGCGGTCGCTCCGGGTAAACACTCAACCTCGATTCCTGCTTTGATGCACTCACGCACGAGCAAATAACCCGGATCGCTGATGGCGGGTGTTCCTGCATCGCTCACCAGCACAGCCTGCTGCATGGACTGAATATATTCTACGGTTTTGGCCACCACCGCATGCTCGTTGTTGAGGTGAAAGGAACTCATCGGTTTATCGATGCCGAAATGAACGAGTAGCTTCCTGGTTTCGCGTGTGTCTTCAGCATAGATGTGGTCACACTCCTTCAACACGCGCAATGCACGCAGCGTGATATCCTCCAAGTTGCCAATGGGAGTTGGCACCACGAAAAGCTTCAAGACAACAGAAATTATTGGTGACGACGTTCTACCAACGTACAAAAGTCGCGGACTACTGTAGAACCTTTGCTCCACTCATACTTTGTTTCCAACGACTTCAAGTATTGCATAGAATCCTCTCTCGACGATGTATTGAGCAAATCAATCGCTACCTCGTAATCTTGGTTATTGCCCTTGAACAATTCGCGAGAGAACTGAAATCGTTGGTTCAATGTGATAGCAATTTTCAAATCCGCAATTGGGGTGTGTGTATGGTGCTGCGCTACCGTTTCCTGCTGCACCATGGTGCGAGCCAACATTTCGTTCACGCTGGGTGTTGCAGGCAACGCGGCCAAATCAAAAAGCGTATTGGATATTACCGGTTCTGCAGGCTTGCTTTCGAAGGTAAACAAGGGTTCCACTTCTACTTCCTCCGATTGAGTAACTTCTGCTATAGCGTCTATCAAGGAAACTTGATTGGTAGTTTCTGTTTTGATTTCCTCCTGAGATACCGGGGTTGGCTCTGCAGAAACGATTGCTGATGCACCATGCACTGTTTCGTTGAACGCTTTGAAACGAAGCACAACCAAACGCTCATATAATTCGCGGCTTTGATCGGCAACCATATCGAGCTCTTCAACCGAAAGTTCGCCGGCCTTTAATCGCTCCATTTGCAGTTGAATGTTGTTGGCCAATTCCTGTAATCGTGGGTATTTCATAGTGTCGGTCATACTACTCAGGGGTTTATTGTCAAATCTAGAACGCAGACAAGGCGAAAAATTGGAAAAAATCTAAAGTTTTTCACGCTCTCTTTTTGGCAAACTCAACTTTACCAGATCATAACTGTGGTCGATAAGCCTGAAGAACAATCCATCGTTCACATCACTCAATGCCGACACCGTATTCCAATGCTTCTTGTTCATGTGGTACCCACCGGTTATGCCATTGTGTTGCTCGCGCAACTCTACTGCCCATTCGGGGTCGCATTTCAAATTTGCACCATCAAACTCTTCTAGGTCACACAAAGCGAACATCTTTCCTCCAACCTTGAAAACCAAGGTACGATTATCAAAAGGCAAATGCTCGGTAACTCCCGATTTTTGAAGACAATACTCGCGGAACGTCTGAATATCCATGATCAATCATAGGCCGCACAGGGGACGTACATTTTGTTGCCCTCTTTGCATGCGCGAATTCCTACCACAATTTCGTGGGTACTTCCCGATACGTATCGAATCTTGTTCATGGTCACATCATATGCATAACCAATTGTGACGTAACGTATCGCAGATAATTTCAAGAGGGCTGAAAAGCCATGACCTGAGCGGGCTCCAACGCCTACGTCCACCATGTCTTTAAAAGAAAGTATCAACTGCCCGTCAATGGAGGGTCGGCTCTTGCCCACATAATTAATCAAGAAAGCCGGCTTGAAGGTGAGCTCTTGTGATATTCGGGTTGCATAACCATTGGCAAACGAATAATGTCTGCGGACTTGTGTATCTGTTAGGCCATCGATAGACTTATTGTTCAGGCTGCGAACGGAAACTCCGTAAAAGCGATCGGAACGATAGAGCCACAAGCCTGCATTGAACATGGGAAATACAAAGTCGTTCACAATCCCATATATCGCTTGTTCAGCCAACTGGTCCTCGAACTTCATTTCTCCGTAATCAATGCTATACTGCGCAAAACCTAACCCCAGTCCCGTTGACAAAAAATACTTGTTTGCCAACTTCATGTGATAGGCATAATTCAAATGAACGGTTGTATAGTTGAATGGTCCTGAATCGTCGTTTTCCACGGTTGCTCCCAATCCATGAAAATGAAACTCCGATTTCTTGCCAATCTTGCCATGGATATTGGCAAAACCCGTTGTAGGTGCGCCTTCAAATCCCTTCCATTGTCTGCGCAAGCCAAACTTCAAATCGAGACAAGGGGCCGTGCCTACAACTGCCGGATTGTATTGCATGTAGTTATAGGTGAAGTAGGTAAATTGGGGCAGTTGCTGAGCCATTGCGGGCATTACCGCAAGCAAAAGCAACAAACATATCCAGTTATACCTCTTCATTTTTAATGCACAATACTGACCACCCCGGTCATAGGGGGTATAGTTACCTCGAGTGAATTCAATTCTATCACGTAATAATAAGCGCCTGTTGGAAGGTATTTTCCTTTGAAAGTGCCATCCCACGGCTGCTCATAACCAACGGACTTAAAAACACTTTGACCCCAACGATCAAAAACCTCAATCTGACATGTTGGGAATCGTTCTATCTCACCAATATTCCATATATCGTTAAACCCATCGCTATTCGGTGAAAACGCGGTAAATATTTCTATCGGCGATCCAATCGTGAGCGAAACAACATCGGTCGCCGGACAATTGCCCACCTGGCCACTCACCTGGAATGAAGTGGTCTCCTCGGCAAATACTTCCGGGTTGAGGCTCGTTGGATCGTCGAGGTATTGACCGGGCGTCCATTGAACCGGGTAATCGTTGTCGGCTCCCTCCACTTGCAAATAGGCCGATTCGCCTAGTGCGACAGAAAGCGGATTTACACTGGCCACAATTCCAAGAGCACTGCCGCTGATAGTTACGTCGAACGCACATGGATCGGCCAAATTTCCACCTTGCGGCTCGTGATTCGACCCCACCACCACCAAGTAATCCGTGTCGGGCAACAAACCGGCGTTCAACGAATACACAAACGATTCATTCGAACCGAAACAATCTGCAGCAATCGACGCCAATGCATCGCAAGGATCTTCTCCGGGTTGAACCGGAAATGCTGTGACATAGATAAAATCGTTGACGTCCTCCGTTCCCGGATTGGAATAATCGCAGTCCACGAAATCAACCGCAATATTCACGTTTCCCACACCGGCAATTGTGTTGGTGTGAAATGAATACCACTGGGTGTAGCTGAGTTGATTGGACGCAACCTCGTTAAAAATACAAGCATTAAAATAGGACTCAGCATTCAACGAGTCGACCTGTTGTTGCTCATCTGCACAGATGTAATTGCTCAGCGCATTGGCACATGCCTGCGCTAAGGCACGCGGACCCGAGATTGCTGAAACAGCAAAAAACACTAACCATACGATCCGTTGCCTGTTCATTCTGAAATCTCTCTTGCGAATGGGCAATTTACATTTTCGACAGGCGAAAACATCATCGCCCTTTTGCCCATTTGCGCTTTTTATACACAACGTTTTCCAAAACGGAAAAGTTGCAGTTTCTATTCGAATTCTATCAACACCGCGCCCTTCTCCACCGCCACACCTTTCACCGCCTTCACTTTTTTCACCTTGCCCGATGCAGCGCTCTTGATGACGTTTTCCATTTTCATGGCTTCGAGAATAAGCAGCGGCTTATCCTTTTCAACCTCTTCGCCTTCGTGCACCAAAATGTTCAGTACCATTCCCGGCATAGGCGCCTTCACTTCGCTCATTTTCTTTTGGCCTACCGCTTCCATTCCCAGGCTCTTCAACAGTTCATCAAAACGATCTTTCAACTGTATCTGATAGGTGCGGTTATTCACCTTCACCACAAACTCTTTCGTTTCTGCATTGGCTTCTACTACCTCGGCATTCATTGAGCGACCGTCCAACAATACGTGCGAACGCATCGTGTTCAAGACAACACGGCTCACTTCAGCCGGCTTTCCATCAATTAGAACAGCTTCGCCCTCAAATGCGATTTCGAGATTTTTCTTCGCGTTTACAGTTGCTTTGAACATGGTGCAAATTTATTACACGAAGCTAGGTACTTTCGCATTATGGCCGGCATCTACCTCCATATTCCCTTTTGCAAACAAGCGTGTCACTACTGCGACTTTCATTTCTCAACGCAAGTGAAATCCATGCCCGACCTGCTTCAAGCCATGCACAGGGAACTTCAATCGCGCCGCAACTATCTGGAAGGTGAAACCGTGGAAACCATCTACTTCGGTGGCGGCACACCATCGCTGCTGGCCACCGACGATCTAAAACGTTTGCTCGATGCCATTCACGGTTATTTCCCCGTTGCATCCAATGCCGAAATAACCCTGGAGGCCAACCCCGATGATCTTACGTATCACAAAATCATTGAACTAGCTCGCACACCTGTAAACCGCTTCAGCATTGGCGTCCAAAGCTTTCGGGATCAAGACTTACAATGGATGAACCGCGCGCACAGCTCGAGTCAGGCCGACTTTTCGGTGAAGTGTGCGCAAGACCGCGGATTCGAAAACATCACCATCGACCTCATCTATAGCATACCCGGACTTAGCGACCGCGACTGGATGGAGAACATTCGCAAAGCAGTCGATTTGCAGATCCAACATATCAGCGCGTACAGCCTCACCATCGAACCACAAACTGCATTCGGTCATCAAATGGCAAAACAGGAGCTGCAGCCGGTCGATGACGAAACCGGTAGCAAGCAATTCATTACACTCGTTCAAGAGCTCGCCAGAAGCGGCTTTCAACAATACGAGGTCTCCAACTTTTGCAAACCGGGCATGGAGTCGAAACACAACAGCGCCTATTGGTTGGGGAAAAAATACCTGGGCATCGGGCCCTCTGCACATTCCTTCAACGGAACATCGAGGCAATGGAATGTATCCAACAACCCACGCTATGCCAAGGGTTGGATGACGGGGGTGCCCGAACTCGAAACGGAAATGCTCGACAACCGCACACGTATCAACGAATACCTCATGACCCGTCTACGCACCGCATGGGGCGTGGACTTGGAGTTCTTGCAAAACACATATGGCATTGATCTTTGGCAACTGGAAAAATCGCGTTTCGAAGAATTGATTGGCGATGGGCTCATGCACAAAGACAACCACATCATCACCCTCACAACACAAGGTTTGTTGCGCGCCGACCGCATTGCATCCGAATTGTTTATTCTCGAATCATGATAACACACATTGAACACCAAGGCCGCCAGTGGACAATCGATTTATCGAAACCGCTCGACCTTTCCATTGTGTTGCATGCACAAGGTCCGCGAGCTTGGTATGCCGACAAGATGCGCATCGCACCGGTCATCAACCGATACTTTACCGGCAGTGTTGCATTGGGTGGAAACGTGAATTTCAACGATGTGTTTTTCAATCCGCATGCGCACGGCACGCACACAGAAACACTCGGACACATCAGCCATGAATTGGTATCGATTGAGCGCGCGCTAACCCGCCATTGGTGGATTGCCTCGCTGATTACCATTACACCACACCTTTGCACAGAAAGTAACGACATCGTTCAAACCGGCGATAGCATCATCACGCTAGAACAACTGCAGCAAGCACTTTCCGGTGGGGTGACCGAAGCACTTATCATTCGCACCCTGCCCAATTCCGACGAAAAAAATTCGCATCAATACTCCAACACCAACTTCACGTACATGCACCCCGAAGCGGCTGCATGGTTGGCCGCGCAAGGCGTACAGCACCTGTTGGTTGATATGCCGTCTATCGACCGCGAAGAAGATCAAGGAAAACTGTTGGCGCACCACGCCTTCTGGAATTACCCGGCCGAGCCACGCATGCACGCGACTATTTCGGAAATGATTTACGCCGATAATTCCATTGAAGATGGGCTCTACATGCTCAATCTGCAAGTAGCTGCATTTCGAAACGATGCGGCACCTTCAAGGCCTGTTCTTTATAAACTCCTAAATAATTAATCTTGGATTTTATCTCTGCGCCTCTGCGGTTAATTTTTTTACCACGGAGGCGCAGAGAAATTTCTAAAGGGCTTCTGCAACGGTGAATACAGATCCGCCGATAAAAACCAAATCGTCATTTTCTGCACTCTTGATGGCGGCTTCATAAGCCTGTTTTACCGACGCAAAGGATTCACCTTGCAAATGAAATTCTGATGCTAATTGCTTCAGTGCGTTCGCATCTAATCCGCGCGGGATATCGGCCTTGCAGAAATAATAAACTGCCTCCCGTGGCAGCAGTCGCAACACGCGCGACACATCCTTATCGCCCACCATGCCTAGCACGAAATGCAACTGCTTGTGGGGTGTTTCGCGCAGCTGGCGCAACACTACTTGAACACCATCTTCGTTGTGCGCAACGTCTGCTATCACTAAGGGTTTCTCATTCAACTTTTGCCATCGACCCAACAATCCGGTGAGTTCAACAACCTTCTGAAACCCTGCTGAAATGTGCTGTTCAGTAACAGTCCATCCCAATGCAGCCAACGTGCGCAACGCCATAAAAGCTGTAGCGCGGTTTTCCGTTTGATAATTTCCTTGCAACTCGCCACCGGGTATCATGGAATCGGGTATGCACGTTGAATCGATGAGAGGAGCAAGAAGATGCTGTGCCGTGGTGCACATTACTTGGCGAGCCTCTTCGCGCATCGCACCTAGCACAACGGGCCTATTCGACTTAATAATTCCCGCTTTCTCTGCGGCAATCTTCTCGATGGTGTCGCCCAACAAATTCATGTGGTCATAGCCGATGTTGGTGATTACCGAAACTTCGGGCTCAATCACATTGGTGCTGTCGAGTCGGCCACCCAAGCCGGTTTCGATGACAGCAATATCAATCCCCGCGCGCTTGAAAAACCAGAAGCACATTGCCACGGTTATCTCAAAAAAGGAAGGTTGAATGGCTTGCCATGCTTCGTGATATTCATTCACAAATGCCACCACTTCCTCTTCGGGCATCATGACGCCGTTGATGCGGATGCGTTCGCGAAAGTCTTTGAGATGTGGCGATGTATACAATCCTGTTTTGTAGCCCGCGACTTGCAAGGCTGCAGCAATCATGTGAGAGGTGCTTCCCTTGCCATTGGTGCCGGCAATGTGCACAGTCTTCAATCCGATTTGCGGATTTCCCACCAGCTCTAGTAAAGCCCACGTATTATCCAACCCCGGCTTGTACGCCGCCGGCCCCACGCGATGAAACATGGGGAGTTGTGAGTAGAGGTATTCGAGGGTTTGAGGGTAGTTCACGGCGCAAGGATAGCAACATCGTGCTAAAGCAAAAACTCTATTTCAATGTAAAATTCACCGGAATAGACATCACGAGGCGAACCGGACGACCATTCTGTTTTGCCGGAGCAAACCTTTTGAGTCTGCGAACTGCGTTTTCAGCAATTTTACTAAGATTAGGGCCACCCTGTACTCCTCGCTGAACACGCACGTTGCTGATGCTCCCATCCTTTTCCACTACAAATTGCACATACACTTTCCCCTGAATATTAGCCTCCTTTTCCATTTCAGGATAAGGAGCGTTTTCCATGATGTCTTTTTGCATTTGAAGTTCACCACCGGGGTATTGAGGCATTTCCTGAGCGAATGACACCGGCTCTTCAAGCCTCTCTTCTCCTCCTTGGGTCTGCCATACCTCCACCTCACCCACCGAGCCATTATCATCCTCGGAGTCGAAGCGGCCGTAATGATAATTGGCAAGTCTGCTGAGCTGTTCCTTGCATTGTTGCAATGAATCTCGAA
>Ga0315902_10007811_pt1 | contig 14553 bp, 9 predicted proteins | sample LakEriMetagenome_9_FD_203523 | JGI IMG/M metagenome (GOLD analysis project Ga0315902, IMG submission 203523) | Freshwater fungal communities from buoy surface, Lake Erie, Ohio, United States - Buoy 12 MA117 | ecosystem: Environmental > Aquatic > Freshwater > Lake > Lake biofilm | place: USA... | reverse complement strand
TCCAGGCTACGGCTCACTCGGATTTGCCTGCGCTGCGCCATCCATGGCTCCGCTGGTCAAATACGCCGGCGAGCGGGACACGGGGAGCCCGAAGCCTCCTCAACGATTGATTGCCGGGCTGGAAGACCGGCTCTCGAGAGCGAACGGAGGTTCGCCAAGAAAACCGAGGCCACGATGGCGAGGGTTTTCGTGAAGACGTAGGCGAGGGGTTACCCCTGCCGTTGAGACGGCGTAGCTGACCAGCGCAGGCAGGATGCCGAAGCGCAGGCAGGTCCGAGCGAGCAGAAGCCAGGATGGCTGAAGTGAGCGTCCGGCGAGACGGTACGGGGTAACCCCGAGCCGGATTGGACGAGTTAGGCCAAGCAAGCGGGATATGGGGAGCCCGAAGCCGGCGCGGCCGAGCCAATGCGCGTGCCGGGCGACGGGGCGGACCTTGCGGGCGGAGCCGGAATTTCTGGTGGTGCCGCCTGCGACGCGTCGATCGCGTCGTGTGGTTCGGTGTGCGCGGAGGGGGGCGTGGTCATGGGAACGGGGGAGCGGATGCGGCTGGCGATCGTGGCGGCGCCCAAGGCGTTTGAGGGTCACACGGGCGTGATCCAGCGGAATGCGATTGCCAGCTGGCGGGCGCTCGGACGCGATGTCGACATTCTGCTCGGCGGAGATGTCGCCGGCCTTGGGAGAGTGGCGGCGGAGGTGCGGGCGGCTCGGCTCGGCCCGATCGCCGACGGCGTCGATGGCCCGCCGCGGGTCGACGACCTGTTCGCCAAGGCACGGGCGGCCACGCGGGCCGACCTGATTGCCTACGTCAATTCCGACATCATGCTGATGCCCGACTGGCTCGCCGCCGTGCGCCGCGTGGCGCAGGTGTTCACGGGGCAGGCACTCGTGATCGGCCGCCGCACCGATCTCGACGTGGAGGAGCTTATCGACGTCGCCGATCCACTCGTGCGGATCGACCTGCTCGACCGGGTGCGGCGGCAGGGCCGCCTGGCCGCCTGCGTGTGCAAGGACTACTTCGTGTTTCACCGCGATGCGTTCACCCACGTGCCGCCGTTCACCCTGGGCCGGGCCTACTGGGACAACTGGATGGTGCACGATGCCCGTGAGCGCGGCCTGCCCGTCGTGGAGATCACGGCCTGCGCGATGGCCATCCATCAAAACCACGACTACGCCCATCTCTCGGGCGGCCGGCTGTCGGCCTACCTGACGAGCGCGGGGGCCCGGGAGAACCGCCGGCTCGCCGGCGGCAGCCGCATGATCACCGGCGCCGCGGCGACTCATGGCATGCGGGTCTCCGGGGCGATCGAACGAGTGCCGCTGTCGGCGCTGGCCGCCTTCGCCACCGACCTGCCGCGGTTCGTGGGGCTCACGCTGGCGGTGGCCGGCGCTGGCGTCACGCAGGTCGTCCGTCAGGCGACGCGTCGCACCGGCTCGGTGCCCCGGCCGAAGCTGGTCCAAGCCAGCGGCGAGGCGCCGAAGATGCCGTCGCGGAAGGCGGCCTGATACCGCCGCACGAAGCTGTCGGTGACGACCAGGAGGGCCGGCAGGAGCATCAGCTCGGCGATCGTGGCCGCGGCGACGGCGGCACAGGCGAGCCGGCCAAACCCGGCCAGCGACGGCACGGAACTGGCCATGACCGCCGCGAAGCCGACGGCGAGCACGAGCCCACCGAGCACGATCGGGTTGCCGGTCTCAGCGATCGCGCGCCTGACGGCGCCCTCGATAGGCAGGCCGGCACGCCTGTTCCGCGACACGGCCGAGAGCACGTGCACCGTGTCGTCCACGGCGAGGCCGAGGCAGACGTTGAAGACGATCACCGTCGCCGGGTCGAGCGCCCGGCCGCTGAGCACGACCACCGCGGCGATCACGGCGAGCGGAAACACGTTGGGCACGAGGCTCACGATGCCGGCGAGGGGCGAGCGAAACGCGAGGGCGAGGATCGTGCCGATCACCGCCACCTCCAAGAGCAGGCTCGCGCCCAGATCGCGCACGAGCTGGCGGATGTTGCGGGCCGACACGACCGACATGCCCGAGAGTGTGAACTCATAGCCGGGGCGCTCCGCCGCCAGCCGTGCGAGTCGGGCATCGATGTCGGCGTACACGCCCTCGAGCGTGCGGGAGCCGAGATCGCCCACGCGGGCCCTCACGATCGCCATCTGCGCTGCCGGATCGACCATTTCACGAAAGTCGGCGGGGTCGAGCCGGCGTCGGGCCCGTTCGGGCATGTCCGCGATCACGGTCGCCAGTGACACCGGCGGCGCCAGCCGGCCGTCGGACTCGAGCGCTCGGTGGGTCGCGGCGAGCGCGTCGATCACGGCGGCGTCGTTCCAGGCGGCCCCTGCCGGCCAGCGCACGAGCACGTCGACGCCCGACGCGCCGCCGAAGTCGCGGTCGACACGTGCCAGTGCCCGCGCCGACGCCGTGCCATGAGGCAACGCATCGGCGATCCGGTTGTCGGCATCGAGCCGCGCGCCGAGAAGGGCCAAAATCGCCGTGGCGGCACAGCCGATCGCGGCGATGGGGCGGGGATGCCGGAGCGAAAACGCCGTCAGCCGGGAAGCGAGCCGGCCAGCCGGTCGCCACGATCGCCCCAGATGCATGCCACGAGAAAACGCGGTCGTGGCGAGCAGCGGCGTGAGGAGCGTCACGGCGAGGAAGCTGGCGACGGCCCCGGCCGCCGCCGCGATCCCGAACGTGCGCACCGCCTCGATCCGGGCCGCGGCGAGCGAGGCAAACCCGATCGCCGTGACGAGGCTCGTGAGCCCGCAGGCGGCGCCGATCCGCTGTATCGCGCCGGTCGAGGCAGTCAGTGCGTCGACGCCTCGCCGTCGTGTGCGGCGCATGTCTTCCATGAAGTGAATCGAGTCGCAGGTGCCCACGACGAGTGCCAGCGACGGCACGACGCTCGTGAGAATGTTCACCGGCGCCCCGCACAGCCCGAGGATCCCCATCGCCCACACCGCACCCACGAAGGGCGGCACGCAGGCGACGACTGTCGATCGCAGGCTCCGGGCGGCGGTCGCGGACAGGATGAATGCGAGCCCGAGGCCGAGCGAATTGAAAACGAGCATGTCGCGCCGCAGCGCCTGCGATGCCTGGTGCCGCAGGGGAGGCAGGCCGGTGAATTCGAGGTCGAGCGTCGTGCCGTCGTGGCGGGCGCTGTCGAGAACGCGCTCGATGCTCTCGAGCGTCGCCGCGAGACGTTCGGCCGAGTTGGCCGCTTCGTCGAGCCGCACGAGCACGAGCGACGACGTGGCATCGGCCGAAAGCAGGTGGCCGGCGACGAGCGGATGGCCCGCAGCCCGCTGCCGCGCCGCAGCCCGGGTCGCTGCGTCGAGTGGCTCGTCGGTGCGCGGAATGACCGGCAGCAGAGCCCCCGCCACACCCTGGCGACGGACGTCGAAGATCGAACGCACCTGCACCACGCCGGGCACCGTCGCCAGGGCATCGCACAACGACCGCAATTCGGCGAGGGGCCGCACGTCGAACACGTCGCCCGTACGGACCGTGGCCCGGACGATGCAATCCCGCTCCGGCGCACCGAACCGCTCGGCCACCTCGTCGATCAGGCGGAACTCGGCCGCGTTGTCGCGGAGCAGCGACCGCAGGTCGTCGTCGAGGCGGAGCTTCGTGATGCCGACGACGGCGGCGGCCGTCAGGCAGACGACGACGGCGAAGACGACCCCGCGCCAGCGTCCGGGGTGTCCGGCAGCAGGTGACGCTCGGCCGGGTCGACGATCCACCGGCGGCAGACCGCTGCGCCGCACCGGCACGGGATCGCCGCGTCGGCCGGCCAGCAATAGTCGATCGAGAGCTCCTCGCCAGGCTCGATGTACCGGATCGTCTGCAGCCACAAGCGGTCTTCCTGGGGGCCCTCGTCCTCGTCGAACCAATAGAAAAGTTCGCAGTTCGGATCGCAACTGTGGTTCACGAAACGCAGCGGCGCCGCCGGTTCGAGCAGCTTTCCACTCGGCAATTCCATGCAATACGAGGGGTCGGCAGGATGCTCGTCGAGCACCTCACCCTTGATTTCTCCGATCACGATCCCGGCACGCAGACGACGAGCCGCGAACACACCCTGGCCGACATGGGTGGGAGCGACACGGAGCAGTCTGGTGAGCCGCTCGCGATTCGATTCGCGAACGGCGGGTTGCTTGGAGGTCATGATGCGGTCACGGACTCTAGCGATGTCTGATTCAGTGAGTCAACGCCCCTGACGTCAGACGCGTGTTCGACACGGCACGGTCTCAGGCCGTGAGGGAATCCCTGACACGCTCGAGGAGCTTTTTCGTGGCCCGGATGCCGTCGGCTTCCGGCAACGCCTTGCCCTCGTACTCGATCCCGATCCAGCCGCGGTAGCCCGCGGCCAGCACGATCCGCAGCATGCGGTCGTAGTCGGTGCGCACCTCGTTGCCGGCGTCGTCGAACTCGTGGCTCTTCGCGCTCACGCCCTTCGCGAATGGCATCAGTTCTTCGACCCCGCGATAGCGGTCGTAGTCGTGAAAGTTGCCGAAGTCGGGCAGCGTGCCGCAGTTGGGGCGGTTCACGAGTCTCATCACGCCGGCAAGCCACTCGCCGTTGCTGGACAGCCCGCCGTGGTTTTCCACGATCACGTTCATGCCGAGCTGGCCTGCGAATTCTGCGAGCCGGGCGAGGCCGTCGCCCGCCAGTTTCTGCTGCTCCTCGAACGAGCCCTTGCTGGCGGCGTTGACCCGGATCGAGTGGCAGCCGAGCCGCTTGGCCGCTTCCACCCACGGAAAATGGTTTTCGATCGCCTGCGTGCGGGCCTTGTCGTCAGCGTCACCGAGGTCGCCGAGTCCGTCGCACATCACGAGCACGTTCTTCACGCCCTCGTCCGCCGAGCGCTTCGCGAGCTCCGCGATGTAGTCGTCGTCGCGGGCTTTGTCTTTGAAAAACTGGTTGACATACTCGACGGCATCGATGCCAAACTCACGGCGGGCCGCCTTCGGGAAGTCGAGGTTGTCGAGCTTGCCGTCGAAGATCGTCTTGTGGAGCGACCACTCGGCGAGCGAGATGGTGAACGGGGGCGGCTTCACGGACGGCTCCAGCGCGGCGGCCAATGATCGCGTGCCGACGAGCCCGGCGACGGAGGCCGCGCCTGTGAGCAGTGACCGGCGGGAGAGTGGGCTGGGTGGCAGCACGGACGGGTTCCTCATTCCTCGGACCGAATATACCGGCGCGTCGGCAAAAATGCCGCCACGGGTACGAAGCAGATGGCGGCAGCGAGCATCGCACCGGCGAACAGCAGGTAGTAGGTCGTGCCCGTGACGAGCGGCTGGCCATCGACACCGGTGGTGAGCCAGTTGACCGCGGCCGCCAGGAGATTGCCGGCGGATACGCTCAGGAGATACAGGCCCATCACGATGCTTTTGAGGGCCAGCGGGGCCTGCGTGTAGGAGAATTCGAGGCAGGTGACGCTCACCATGATCTCGGCGGCCGTGAGCACTGCGTAGGCGGCCAGCTGCCAGCCAATCGTCGGTCGGGCGCCCGCCTCGATCCGCCACTCCGCCGCGGCGATGATCGCGAACGACGCCGCTGCCAGGAAGAGGCCGAGTGCGATCCGGGCGAGGGGCGGGAACGGCGCGATCCGCTCCAGCGCGGGCCACACGACGTAGGAAAACAGCGGGATGAATGCCAATACGAGCAGCGGGTTTACGGCCTGAACCTGCGAGGGAAGCCACTCGATGCCGGCGAACATGCGATCGAGCTTCGCAGCCTGCAGCACCCACGACGACCCGGTCTGATCGAAGAGTGCCCAGAACACGGCGACGAAGCAGTAGACGAGCGTCAGCCGGCCGAGCGCCGCCCGCGCCTCCGGGCCCCAGGCGTCCTTGAGCGCGCCGAGCCCCGACGGCGGCACGTGCACGAAGGAGTGTCGGCCGAGCCAGAAGATGACCGTGGCTGCAGCCATGAACAGGCCCGGCACGCCGAACGCCCAGCCAGGGCCGAATTGGTCGAGCAGCCACGGTGTGAGCAGGCTCGACACGAAGGCCCCGAGGTTGATCGCGAAGTAAAACCAGCTGAACACGCGCGACAGCAGGCTTTCGTTCGACGGGCCGAACTGGTCTCCCACGTGCGCCGAGACGCACGGCTTGATGCCCCCGGATCCGACGGCGATGAGCCCGAGGCCGATCGCCAGGCCCGTGCGCGACTCATCGAGGGCCAGCGCCGCGTGCCCGGCGCAGTAGACGAGCGAAAGGAGCATGATCGTCGGATATTTACCGAGCACGAAATCGGCCACGATCGCCCCGGCGATCGGAAAGAAATAGACGGCCGCCGAGAAGGCGTGGTACCAAAACTTCGCTTCGCCCGCGTTCATCGGAGCCGGGCTGCCGTCACGGCCAACCAGGAGTGTCGTCATGAAGACCACCAGGATGGCCTTCATTCCGTAGTAGCTGAACCGCTCGGCCGCCTCGTTGCCGACGATGTAGGGCACGCCCGACGGCATGCCGGCGATGGCCTGAGGGCTCGTGCGGTAGGCGGGGCGGCCTGGCATGGCGTGATGTTCCCGGGAACGCGAAGCGACGGTGGGGAGCATGGAGGATGCCGCACGGAAAGGCAATCCGGCTGCCAAGCAGCGAGGAATCTGCACAATGAGGCACGAGCCCAACGGTGAACCGGATCAGCCTCATGCAGCCCGCCGAACCCGCCCTCCCGGATGCCACCTCCGCAGGCGGGCTCCTCATCGTCACCGTCGATCGGCTGCCAGCCTGGATGCTTTCCAGCTACGGTGCCACCTGGGTTTCGACGCCAGCCTTCGACGGGCTCGCTGCAGCGGGAATCACGCTCGACCGCCTGATCGCCACATCGGTCGATCCGCGGACCACGCTCGCCGACCTCACCGCTCACGGCCGCCTCTGGGCCGCGTCCCGGGAGGCCGGATGGCCCGCTGCACTCGTAACCGACGATCCTCTGCTGCCCGAGCGGCCTGCCGGCGTCGAGATCGTCGAGGTGCCCGCCACACCGGCTGCCAGCCCCGCCGATGAGCCTGCCGCCACACATCTCGCCAGGCTCTTCACCCGGGCACGGGAGGTCGTGAGCGCGGGTGGGCGGCGGCTTGTGTGGTGCCATGCCGGCAGTCTGGGCGTGGCGTGGGATGCGCCGCGCTCGTATCGCGATGCCTATGCCGATCCGGATGATCCGCCCCTGCCGGCGGGATCCGACGTGCCGGATTTTCCGGTCGCCCGCGACACCGACCCCGACATCGTGATGGGCTACCGGCAGGCATTCGCCGGCCAGTTGACGCTCTTCGACGCCGGCCTCGGCGGGCTCGTCGACGCCGTGCGGACGGTGCAGCCCACGTGGGCGATCGCGGTCATCGGACTGCGCGGCATGCCGCTCGGGCTGCATGGCCAGGTTGGATGCTCGACGCCCGCCGACACGCGCGGCAAGCCCTACGGCGAGTGGGTGCATCTGCCGGCGATCCTGGTCGCGGCCGACGGCCGCATGGCCGGCCAGCGGTCTGCCGACCTCGTGACGCCCGCCGATGTGGGCGCGACGCTCATCGATCTCGCCGGCATCGCGCCCGTCGGATCGGCCACGACGTCGAGCGACGCCCGCAGTCTGATCGGCCTGTTCACCGACTGGCACTACGAAGCGCGAGACCGCGTGATCGTGGCTGCCGGCGACTCGACGGCGATCGTGACCAGGGGCTGGCATCTCGTCGCCGAGCCTTCAGCCGACGGCACGCCGGTGCCTCGGCTGTTCGCGAAGCCCGACGACTTCTTCGAGCTCTCCGACGTGGCCGATCGCTGCCCGGCCGTCGCCGAAGAACTGCTGGCAGCCCTCGCACCCGGAGCCGAGCGGCCACTGTCTGCCGAAGCGCTCGGGTAAGCGATCGGGGCAGCCTCCGCCCGCCCCGGGACTGCGACATTTCCGCGGTCTCCCGCGGCAAATCTGCGTTTTCCCGGCCTGCCTTCGCCGCTATCATCCCCGCCCCTGGCGAGGCCTCATGGGCGGACCGACGGTGAAGCGTGTCGCGGCAGAGCTGCGCGGAGTGATCCTCTGTGCCGGCGTGGCGCTCGCTGTCTGCGCCTCGGCGACCGCGACCGGGCCCCGGGCGGCGGCGGCAGAGCAGCCCGTGCGCGTGCGAATCACGTGGGGTGGCGGCAAGCCGGCGGCCCGGATGGGGCAGATCGAACTCGTCGATCCCGGCACGCCGCCGCAGGCCGTCGAGTGGCGGCTGCTATCGGCCGATCCGCTCGCATTGGCCACGATGCATCAGGCCGGTGGAACGATCGAGATTCACGAGCCCGACGGGCTCGACACCAACGGCGTCGAGATCGCCGTGGTCGACTGGCGCCGAGCCCGGCTGCGGGTGCGCCTGGCGCGGCGCGACACGGGCGAGCAGCCGGTGGTCTACGACGGCCCCGTGGCAAACCTGCTCACCATGCCGTCGCAGCAGCCTCTCGACACCGATGGCAACCGTCTTTCCATCGGCCGCGCGCCCGGTGACGAGCTTCGCGTGGCCTTCGCGCCCGGCGAATCGGCCATCCGTCGGGTCGGCGAAGCCTTGCCGCTCATGGTGTATCCGCTCGTGGCGAGTCAGGCGACGACGGCGGCGGCCTACGAGCTCAAGGTGCGCGTGCGCCGGTCGGGCGCCACGGTCGACACCCACGCCGAGGCGGTGCCGGTGGAAGACATGCCGTCGCCGTCCGGTGGCGGCCTGCGCGAGTTTCGGCCGGTGCAGCTCGTGCTGCCCCTGCCTGCCGACGAGGGGGCGTTCGACGTGGGCCTCGAGCTCGTGGAGCGCGGCGGCCTGCGTTGGTCGCGGGCTGTGGCCACGCGCACCGTGCAGGTGGTCGCGATCGCCGACGCGCCGTTCGATCCGCCCGACGTGCCGTGGAACATCGTCTATGAGCTCGACCCGGGCAGCCCCAAGCTGCTCGAGCGGCTGCGGCGTCTGCCCGGGATGGGGCTGCCATCGCTGCCGGTTCCGAGCATGACGCTCCCGAAGATGCCGAAGGCGTCGTTCGCGCTGCCGAAGATGTCGCTGCCCACTGGCGCGCTGCCGGCCATGCCGTTGCCTGCAATGCCGGTGCCGAAGCTCCCGAGCGTCGCTGCGATGGTGCCACGGCTCACCGGGCTCCTTGCGGTCGGCCACTCCACGCTCGAAAGCCATGGCCTCGGCCCGATGCTTCGGCTCCCGCCCGCCGCCGATGGGCCGGCCTGGGAGGCACTGGCACTGCCGGCCGCCGAGCCGGGCCTGCCACAGCTCGTCGAGCTGGAATATCCGCTCGAGCAGGAAATGGTGCTCGGGCTCGCGGTGCTCGAAGAGGCGGGCGGTGAGGTGCGGGCCACCGCCTCCAGCGGCATCGACCTGCGGCCGCCCGTGGTCGACGACGCCGGCCGCCGTGGCCGGATCGGCACGCGGCGCTTCGTGTTCTGGCCGCGCACCCGCACGCCGCTGCTCGTGATCACGAACCTGTCGGCACGGTCGCCGGCCATCTTCGGCAAGGTTCGCGTGCTTGCGGGCCCGGCCGCAGTGGCCGCGCGGCAGCGGCCAACCGACGGCCCGCGGCGGCTCTACGTGCATCTTGGCAGTCCCGACTTCACGGCGTTCGGGGCGGCCGACCGGGTCGATGCGGCATCGGGCAGGGCGACGACCGACTGGGATGCTTTCCTCGGCGGCGTGCAGCGCTCGGCCGACTGGGCCGTCGCCCAGGGCGCAGCCGGCGCGCTCGTCGGGGTGTATGGCGAGGGTGCCGCACTCTGGCCGACGGCTCGCTCGCACTACGCCCCGCGTTGGGACTCCGGAAGTGCGCTCGAAGGCGGGCTCGATCCGGCTCCGAAAGATGTTCTCGACCTCGTCTGTCGGGTCTACACACGGGCAGGGCTCGGGCTCGTGCCGGCCGTCGTGTGCGACGGCGTCGTGCCGGAGCTCGATGCGCTCGTCGCGACATCTGCGGCGGAGGCTGCGGGGGTGGTTGCGGTCGGGCGCGACGGACGCCCCTTCGTCACCGACGGGAGCCGCAGCCCGCACTACAACGTGCTCGACCCGCAGGTGCAACGCGTGGTGGAGGGGGTCGTGTCGGAGCTGGTCGGCCGGCTCCGCGAAGCGCCGGCGGTCGACGGCGTGGCGCTCGTGCTTTCGCACGACGGGTGGCTGCATTGCCCGGGCGTGGCCGCCGGGCTCGACGACGCCACGTTTGCGCGGTTCGTGGCCGACGCTGGACCGGACGTCGAGCCGCTCGCGCGGCCCGCTCTGGGCACCGCCGACGTGAGCCGCTTCGCGGCGCGGGCGGCGCTCGTGGAGGGGCCGCTCAGAGACCGCTGGCTCGCCTGGCGCGAGGGCGTGGTGGCCGGCTTTCATGCCCGTCTCGCGGAGGTCGTCGCATCCGGCGGCGAGCGCTGGAATCTCTACGTGATGCCGTCGACGCTCTTCGTCGCAGGCCGATTCGCCGAGCGGTTTCGGCCGCATCTCACGGCCGAATCTCGCGATACCGACGTGCTCCGTGAGCTCGGCCTCGATCCTGCGCGGAGCACGGCGCACGGCCGCATCGTCTACGTGTCGCCCCACGTGCACGGCACGGGCGACGACGTCTGCGAGCGCGGCACCGTGCAGCAGGCAAACCGCTCGCTCCCGCTTCTGCGGGCCGCGGCCGGGGCCGCGCGTGCAGGGGCGCTGCTGCTCGAACAGCCCTTGGATGTCGACGTTCGCGACGTCGCCGGGCATGCCTCGTTCACGTCCAAGCCGACGGAGCCGATTCCGATCGTGGCGCCGGCTGGCGCCGCCGAGGCCCGGCGGTCGCTCGCCGAGGCCTTGATCGCGATCGATGCCGAGGTGGTCTTCGACGCCGGCCTGCTGCATGCCTGTGTCGATGAAGACGATGAACGCTGCCGGCAGGCGCTCGGCATGCTGCCACAGCCACCGCTCGGCATGGTGCCAGGGGTGCCGGCGCCGCTCGTCGTGCGGGCACGGGAGGGTGAGACCGGTGCGTGGGTGTCGGTCGTCAATGCGGGTGGCATGCCCTGCCAGGCGGTCGTGGCCGCCGCATCGCGGCCGACAGCCGTTGTCGATGCGGTCACGAAGGCCGTGTTTCCCGTCGCCGCGAATGGCGAGGCGACGATTCCACTCGCCCCCTGGGAAGTGCGGACCGTGCTGTTCGAGGGCGTCGATCGAATCGCAGCCGTGCAGGCTGTGCACGAAGCCGAACTGGGGCGGGCGGTGGGCGACCTGTTGGCCGACCTCCGGGAGCGCCGCTCAGCGCTCGAAATGCCGGCACCGCTGGCCGTGCTCGACAACCCGGCGTTCGACCTGCCCGTGCTCGACGGCCTCGTGCCCGGCTGGGAACTCGTGGAGGCGGGCCGCGGCACGCTCCGGCCCGTACCCGGCAAACCGTCGGCGGGCGGCAACGGCCTGGCGTTTGCGTCGACCAACGGCCTCGCAACGCTGCGGAGCAATCCGTTCGCAGCCCCGGACACAGGGCGGATCAGCATCGCGATGTGGGTGCGGGCCGCTGGCGCCGACGTGCAGCCCCCGTTGCGGATCGCCATCGAGGGCGTGCAGGACGATCGCGAGTTTTACCGGTTCGCGGCCGTGGGCCGCGGGCCGGGCGCGATGCCGCTGTCGGCGGCATGGTCGCAGTTCGTACTGCAGGTCGACGATCTGCCCACCCGCGGACTCAACGCCCTGCGGGTGCGGCTCGACCTGCTCGGGCCGGGCGCGGTCGAGATCGACGAAGTGCGGGTGTTCGATCTGGCATTCGACGAGACGCAGCGGGTGCGACTCTCGAAGATTCTCGCCACGGCGGAAGAACGATCCGCGGCCGGTGACCTGGGCGGCTGCCTTGCGGAGCTCGACGGCCCGTGGCCACGGTTTCTGCGGTCGCACGTGACTGTCGTACCGGCCGACGAGGCTCGGGCCTCAGGCCCGGGGGCCGAGGGCGCCGATCCAGCCGAGGGCCAGTCGTCCCGCACCGGCGTCATCGACCGCATGCGCCGCTGGTGGCAGTGACGCGTGGCGTCAGTTGGCGTCGGGGGCCGGAGCTGTGCGGCGGCTGCGACGACGCGGCGCTTTCGGCGTGGCCCACTCCTTCGTCAGCTCCTCGAAAACCTCGGGCGCCTCGTAGCGAACGACATTCGCGCCTTCGGGCATCGGCCCGATGAGCGACCGAAACACCGGTGCGCCGCGGAGTTCGAGATCGGTGCTGCAGTCGTCGACGCCGACCTGCAGGTGCGTGCGCAGGATCTGCTCGGGTGAGTCGAAATCGTGAATCACGATCCCGCCGTCAGTGCCGCGCGTCACGATCCGCCAGGTATTTTTCTTTGCCATGCTGTGCGCTCCGCCACGTCGAGGGGGCCGTTTAGTCCGTCAAGCCTGTCCGGCTTAGCGACTATCGGCACGTGGCCGATCGCGTCGCGATCCGGCCGTCACGGGCCCGCCTTTTCGGCACGGCCCGTGCAACTGGACTGCCCCACGGTGCCCCGGCTCAGATCGAGTGGAGCGGGGCGGGAGGGGCGGTGGACGGTGCTGCGGCGTCGGCGACCAGGCGGATGTCGAACGGGCCGCCGATGTCATACGTCACTCCGCGCCACTGCGTGGATGTGAGTGCGAGCGCTCGAAGGATCGCGCTGCCGTAAATGGCCTGGGCCGAGAACGTGCCGCGGACGGCGTCGGCCAGGGGCGGAGCGGCGGTGTCTCGCCGTGTGCCGACCGTCTGCATCACGACGCGCTCGATCCAGAGGAAGAGCGTGGGGAGCGAGGCGAGAAACACGATGAGGCAGCCGCCGAGGCCGGCAGCGGCGGCGGCGTCGCCCCGGGCAAGCGCGAGGCCGATGGCCAGGGCTGTCGCCATCACGGCCAGCGGCGCCGAAAGCCCGAACAGGGCGACGACGGGCCAGGCTGGATGGTAGAGCCGGGCCGTGAGCAATTGCCGCGTGATCCAGGGCACGAGCGCCGCGAGCGTCACGCTCTCGCGGTTGACGGCGATGAGCGAGGGCACGAACCGCACGTGCCATCCCGTGCCGGCGAGGGCGGCGGAGAGCAGCGTGTCTTCACAGAAGGCGGCCGCCCATTTGACGCGGAGCCCGGCCGATTCGAGCAGGCTGCTGCGCACGGCGAGCGTACCGCCCCACGGAATGCCGAAGCACACCATTTGCACGAGGGCGCCGGCGTTCCATCCGGCGCGGGCCCACGATCCGAGTTCCCGGTCGGGCGGTGCATACCAGCGATTGCCCGTGGCCACGCCACAGCCCTCGGTCGCAAGCGCCGTGCCGAGGGTGCGGAGCCATGTGGGAGCGGGAACGACATCCGCATCGAGCAGGGCCACCATCGCGGTGTCGTGCTCCGCACCGCGGAGCCCCTGGAGCAGGCTCGCACACTTGAGGCTCGACGTGGCCGGCCGGTGTTCGAGCGGCTCTACGACCACGCGGCACCGCGGCTCGACCGTCGCCAGCGCCGCCTGCACCTCGGCCCAAGCTGGATCGTCGCGCGAGTCGACGACCACGCGGAGTTCGTACTCGGGATGGTCCTGGGCCACGGCGGCACGGATCGTGTCGCCCAAGAAAGGATCGGAGCCACGCAGGCAGAGGATCACGCGGGCCGGTGCCAGGCTGGGGGCGTCGGCCGGAGGCTGTCCGGCCCCGCGGCGGCAGATGCGGGCGAACCAGCCCACGAGCACGACCTGCGTGGCCGTGATCACAAGCAGCGAGATCATGCACATGAGGTCGAGCGTCATGCGGAGGCTCCGGTGACGACGATCTCGCGTGCCCGCGCAGGCTCGGTGGCTTCGGCAGGCAGGCGGTGCCTGAGCCGACGGGCGAACGCGTCGCGGAGGGCGACAGTCGTGGCGGCGTCGACGGCGCTCGGATCGGTGCGGAGCGTGAACACGAGCGAGCCGGCGTACTCGACGGCCGCCATCGCGAGGGCCGTGCCGCGGCGCAGCGGGGCGAGCGGCTCGACGGCGACGAGCCGGCGGGGGCCCACCCGCACGCAGCCGCCGCGGTGCTCCGCGACGCGAGTGAAGATCCTGCCCAGATTCGTGAACAGCGCCGTGGCCGCCGTCGAGCGATCGCCAACGAGCCGAGCGATGCCGCCTGGCAGGCCACGGGCGACAGCGAGCGTGAACAGAAACGTCATTCCCAGGCCCAGCCGCTTGATCAGTTGCATCTCGTCGTGGAGCGACGTGGGGAGCGCGGACGATTGGACGTCGGCCGGCGCGCGGTCAAGAAACACCATGCTCACCACGTTCGCGGCCGGCATGTGCCGATCGGCCGGGCGGCGCATGTTCATCGGGATCGAGAGCCGCACCCTGTCGCGGGCGTGGCTCCACGTGGAGGAAGGCAGTGTGTCATGGATCGCCTCCAGCAGCGCGGCTGCCGCGAGCTCGTTGAGCGAGACACCCGCTTCGGTCGCAGCGCGCCGGAGGCTGCGGACACCGTCGGCGTCGAACTCGGCCGAGGATCGCTGCAGCCGATGCGTGCGCGAGGGCGGCTCAGCGGTGGTCACGGCTGCCATCTGCACCGGCCGATTCCGGAGAAACTTCCAGATGCCCTCCAGGCCGCGGGCCTGTGCCGGCAGCGATCGCAGCA
>Ga0315902_10007809_pt1 | contig 14555 bp, 7 predicted proteins | sample LakEriMetagenome_9_FD_203523 | JGI IMG/M metagenome (GOLD analysis project Ga0315902, IMG submission 203523) | Freshwater fungal communities from buoy surface, Lake Erie, Ohio, United States - Buoy 12 MA117 | ecosystem: Environmental > Aquatic > Freshwater > Lake > Lake biofilm | place: USA... | reverse complement strand
AGGTACGGTAGAAAGCCTGCAGGCGGGCGATGTCCACCTGCTCCACGTCGGTGCGCGCGCCGATGGTGGACTTGCCGTAGTTGTGCCAGGTGTACATGGCCGAGAGCGTTTTCTCGAACAGCATGCGCCCGGGGTTGTTCTCGCCCATCTCCATCTCGTTGCGCACCACCGTCATCTCGGTGTCCAGGTCCTTGCGAGCGATGAAGCTGTTGACCATCGCGTCAGCCAGCCAGTCCAGGTACCAATCCAGATTGGCATCAGAGGCCGCAAAGCTGGCGAAGTAGTTGGTACGGTCCAGCCAGGTGCTGCCGTTGGAGCGCAGCCCGCGCTTGCTGAACTCCGCCCAGGCCATGGGGTGACGCTTGGAGCCCTTGAACAGCAGGTGCTCTAGCAGGTGGGCCATGCCCGTCTCGCCATAGTTCTCGTGCCGGCTGCCCACCTTGAGCGTGAGGTTCACGGTGGTGCTGGGCTTGGAGTCGTCTGGCGCCAGCAGCACTTGCAGCCCGTTAGGCAGCGTGTACTCGGTGATGCCCTCGACGCTGCGCACTTCCTTGAGCACGGCCGCCGCAGGATTGGCAGCTGCCTTGCCGGCACTGGCGGGCGCCGCCTTGGCGGCAGGCGCTGAAGAGCCAGCTTGCGGGGTTGTCGTGATCGGCTGGGACCAGGCCGAGGCGGATCCCAAGAGGGATGCACAAACCAGGAACGTGCGCGTCAATGAGATCGACATGGTGTGGGGATCGGTTCGAGTTCAAGCAGTTGGCCCCCGGAGGGACTCGAAAGATCCTCCAGAAGGCGCACAGCTACTGGGCTAGATTAGATTTGACTGACAACCGTTCCCCCATTCGTTCCCCCGGTGCGGATATCGATACCCTGCAAGCGTTGGAGCAATCTGTTGAGGTGCGGCCAATTGAAGGACTCTAGCAGTCGCGGCAGGAGCACGATTGGTCAGGACGATGCAGCCCGGGCCGCTGCCGTGTTTGCATGGACATGCAAACAAACATGGACCGACAAAAGTCAGCCGCGCCAGACCCCCGGGGGGGAGGTCCCAGACGAACCGGTCAACGAACGGGCAAGGGCCGCGGGGAAAATTTTTGTTGCAGTGCCTACGAAGACGCCCAAGAGTGGCGCCAGCTACCTATCAAGAAGTTCGCCTAGGTCCGCTTTCAGTGCGGTGGCGATCGCGCACAGCACCTTCAGGCTCGGGTTGCCGACCGCGCGCTCGATCTGGGACGCATAGGTTCGGTCTATTCCTGCTTCATGAGCCAGTGCCTCTTGCGAGAGGCCACGCTCCGCCCTCAGAGCTCTGACACGAGCCGCAAGGCCTTGTCGGCGCTCATCGAACAGCGTATGCGGGGCTGACACCCTTGCAGGGTGACCTCATTGCGATCTACAGTCCACGGACAATAGTCGACAGACGCGACACTGATTTGAGTCCACAGATGACTACTTCGACGACAAGCGAGTGTGGATCAGCCCAGAGGTCGGGCGGGCGTTCGCTTGCAAGTGGAGCGCCTGTGATCTCGCAGCCCTTTTCATCATTACTTTCGAAAAATTAGAGGTTTTCATGTTTAGACTGATATCGCTGATCTTGTTTGCCGCACCAATATCTGCTAGCGCGCAGCTAAATTTTGGGGTTCTCAACCAAACTCCCAGTTTTGCGGAAAGTTTTCTGAAAGGGCAACGAGACGCATTAGAAATGCAGAAGTTGCGTCAAGAGACCGAGCGCATTCGCCAAGAGACCGAACGTATGCGGCTGGAGAACGAACAAAGGCGGAGACAGATCGAAGAGTCTAAAAAACTAATTGATAACCAGACGAAACAAGAGCTTGCTCGACGCGCGAGTGATGAAGACACCATAAAGAGATGGTTTGCAGTCGCTCAACCGAGAATCGGCTTGTATCCAGACTTCAACCGTATTGTTTTCGCCGAAGATCTCAGGATTACAGTTCCAATGATAAAGATAATGGCCGAGAGCAAATATGCAGCAGATATAGCGTATTTTTTAGGAAAAAATAAAGAGGTCGCCTCCGAAATAGCTTCTATGGAAATGGAGAGAATGCGAATCAATATAACAGGAATTGAGTCATCAATAAGAGAAAAAGAACTCAAGGATGCCCAAGAGGAGCTACAGAAACTCCGGGACCTGCTTGCGCAGAGAGGCGCACCGAAGGGCAATGAGTGATTTTCAAATGAACCAAAGAGAGGTAAATCATGAAACGACTGCTTTTTTGGGTTCCTTCGCTGGTACTTGTTGCCGCCCTTCTATCGACGGCGTCTGAGAGCGTTTGTGCCTCAGGGTCGTGCGGCTTCTTGCCGTTGAAGCCACTTGTGCCACTCGGGTGTGATGATCTGGTCGCTCAATGCCGCTGTGATTCGCAGGGGCAGAACTGCAAATGGGAGTGGATCTGCGTGAAGAGGCGATAGCCAAGCCCATTTCTTCTGGCGCCAATCGGCGCGCCAAGTTTGTCCGGGTACCGAAACGCGCACCTGTCACCCCCCGCGTCACCGGCCCGGTGTCAGGCTTCGTCAGCGGGTGCGGGTGGGCGTACAGCGCTGTTCAGAAGCGCCACGGGGTCTTGCAGCAGCACAGCGTCCTCCACCTCGTCGGCAAGCGCGGCATCAACGCGGGCCTGCGCCTGCTTAAGCGCCAGCGTGATGCTGACTGAGTTGTGAGTATCGACCTCCACCTGCATTTTTTCAGACCACTTCCGCGGGTAGAGCTTCGCCGCAACGAACTTGCGTACGTCGATCTGCAACCGCCGCATGTTCACTGCCGCGATCAATTCAGGCCCCGCAAGCCCCTGCGGCAGCGGGGCGTCGGCCAGCGTGATCAGCCGCTCGCCCAAAACGTCGGCCCGATCCAGAACCGCTGCGTCGTAGCGCGCGCGCAGTGCGGGGTCATCCGCGAGCATTTGCTTTGCCATTGATAGCGACAGACGCCTCCCCGGAAGCCGCGCCAGCGCACCGGGAAGGCTCTCGCCTTCATCTGAAATCAGGCGCAGAACTTCAGCCCATACCTTTTCGCGGTCATAGACGCGCGGACGCCCGCCTGCGTGCTTGGCCGTAGGCAAGGGGTTCTTATCGGTGTCAAGTGTTTGGCTCATTGGTGCTTGGGTGTATTGGGGCGTCAGTTATCGGCCGTTTACGCGTAAAGGCTTGTCTACAGCCTGCAGAGCCGCTCGAACCACTCGTCGGCGACGGGACGCTCGACGCGGACTAGGCTGCGGAACGGGCCCGACTGGGATCCGACTACAGACCAGGTCGGTGGCGCTTCAAATGGGCCATGCCAGGTATTGCCGACGCGGTTGAGCAGGTCGGACAACTGGACAGCCTCGCCCGGGTCTGGGCAGACGATGAGGCGCGGGTGGCGGTTGTCGTAGAGCGACCACCAGCGTGGGCAGGAGTGGGCCTGCACACGCCCACGGTGGACGCCCAGCTGGAATGCCCAATCAAACTCATGATCGCTTTTAGGATGATCCAGAACTAGGAGCCCACCGCAGACTTGAATCGGCAGCGGGTCTGTCAGCAAAGCAGTTGGAAACGGCAGGGAGGCGAACATCCGCACGGGCACCACCGCACCGCCCAGGACCCGCGCGAAGGCGTCGGCCCAGTCCGCCCGGATGCGTTCGCCATTGGTGGTGCTCAGCCGGTCGGGTATTCGGACGATCGCCCGCTCGATGCGGCGGTCTAGCTCTGCAAATTCGTCAGACATGGAGTTAGGCCCTCTTTTGGATGGCTGGTTCTGGCAGATGCGCAGGGACAAAAACAGCCGCCGAGGGGGCGTTCTGCGCCAAGTGCGTCAAGTGCGTCGGGTGAACTTTTCTGGCGCTCGGCGCACTCGCCGCATCTGCCGCAGCGCGCACCCCACGGGTGCGCTGCGCTGTGCGCTAGGGGGTATGGGGGACACGACGCAGCGCACCCCCCTCTCGGTGGCCCTGAGAAATCCCCCGTGCCCGCTAGCTTGCGCCGAGTGTTCTTGCGCCAAGTGATGTTCATCACGCAGCCCGCTTCATCAATGCTCGAAGGACTCCGGGCGGATCGGTCGTGGCCGTTGGCACCACCGCCAGGGCCCGGCCCGCATCGGTCAGGACCAGCCGTTCGGCTTGGTGGCGGTTGGATCGCGCGACCGTCTCGCGCTTGACCAGATGCGCCGTCAGCCAAGCGAACACCTCCCGGTTGACATCAGCTTGCGTCAGTCGTTGCGGGAAGCCCGTCATGTGCTGTAGAACCTTGAAGGTCGAGTTAGGGCTGTTTGGCTGAGGTCGCACATCCGTCCCGGCGTCTATTGCCGCCGCCAGCAAGCCCAGGAGAGCCCCACGATAGTCCTCCGCCCTACGGGCCTGCTTGAGGGTCTCCATGACCTTGAATACCCCGTGCGTCTCGTCCCAGCAGATGATCGCCTGCGACCCAGCGCGCGCGTAGTTCACCTTCGGCTGCTGCAAAACGATTTCGTCGGTCTTCTGGTCCCGCGCCATGAACCACCGGGACCGGGCCGAGTTATGCCATCCGGTCGACCCGCTATATCCCTTTGCATCGGCCATATCCGCCATGCTGCTGGCAGCGTCAACGTGGGCGAGCAGCAGCACGGTCGGAGCAACCCGCCGCAGCGCCGACATGAACTGACGGACCTGCGCCCGGTCGACCTCGTTGCCTGAGAAGCCGTCGCTCGCGTTGTCGAACACCAGAACCTGCGCATCGGTCTGAAGTGACCGCTCTCGCAACCACTCAAACCGCCGCGTGACGCCTTTTTGGTCGAATAGAACGTTGTCGGTGTTGGTTGCGTCCAGCACTTCCAGCCAGCCATCCAAGTCCGAGCGGTTTACCCCCATCGTCCGCAAGTAGCGGACGATGCGGCTTTGCAGGACGGTCAGCCCGTCCTCGGCGCTGTAGAGGATGACCTTCACCCGGTCGATGGTCTCCCCCGGCTCGAAAGGGTGCCGCCCGGTCGCCAGGCAGATTCCGATGTAGATCGACATGAAGGACTTCCCCGTCCCACCATGCGCGGCGAGGAGCGTCACCACACCGGCGGGCAGCCATCCGGGGATGACGAACGGAACCTCGGGAGGGGTCTCGGGCATGCTGCCCCAGTCCAACGCCACCGGATGGCCTTGTAGGCCCGTCTGAGGGCCTTCCTGAGCGTCCCAGGCCGCGAGCGCTGACGCTATATCCCCGCCGTGCTCGTAATGGCAGAACAGGTCGAATGCATCGCCATGCTGTTTCCGTCCGGCGTGCCCTACCCCCGCGGCGGCATCGCTGTCACTGAGGCTTATCCAGATCTGCTTGCCGTCGTCGCCCATGCTGACCCGGGTGGCGTAACTGTCCGATCCTTGCAGCGGTGAGCGCCAATGTCCACTGCCCCCGGGCTTGGGGGTGTAGCCGTAGCGCTCCAGCAGGTACTCGACGCGGTGCGCGGCGTTAAACCGGTCGATGGGGCCAGCTGCCACGGTCAGGACCGACTGCCGCAGGGCGGACGCGAGAGGATGGGCCTGCGCCTGCACCTTCTCAATTTGCGGGGTGGCCTGCCACGTCTGCCACCACCGCGCCAGCCCCGGGTCAGCCATCTGTAGCCCCCGCCCATACACTGCCTCGCGCACGTAAAACAGCGGCTTGCCGTCGTCCTTGCGCCGAGTGGGCGGCACATTGGGCAGGTAGACCGGCTGTCCGGCCCCTGCCAGGGACCGGTCCACGATGAAGCCGCGATCTTCAGCAAAGGCGAAGAAGGCTTCGATGGCACCGCGCCACTGCTGGTGTGGCACTGGCGAATCAAGAGGGACGATCACGCGCCACTTGCGGTTGCCGTCTTCAGCACTGCTTGACGAGTAGATCAGCGAAGCGACTTCCTCGCCCGTGAAGTCGTCCACCATCGCCGCCACTTCTTCCAAAGCCTTGTCGCCTTTGTCGATGTCCATGGCCAGGCAGACAAACTGCCCGCACTGTTCCTGTACCTCATGCGTGCGACCGTCGGGGCCGTTATAGGCGCTCTGGAGCATGGCCCATCCACTGCCCTTCGGTCGGCTTTCGGGCTCCATCTCGAAGATCACGCCGAGGGTTTGCGTCTTGTAGGCCTCGTCGGTGCCCTTGCGTGTGGACTTGGCACCGCGAAAGACCATCACGCGGTGCTGGCTCCAGGCGTGAGCGGGCGCTGCTTCTGACGCGCGGTCGGCGGCAATTCCAGGCTTTACGTTCTCGGCCGCGGTATTGGCGATTTCAGATTGAGAAGGGATATCCATTTAGTGTTCCTCTGAAATTGAGAACACCCGGGGGGCGTGACACCAGCACCCATCGGAAATAAAATCGACCCCACCGAGGTAGTCGGTTTATCGCCGAGTGGTCGCCCGAGGGTCTCGCCCCTCGGGTGATTTCACTTTGTGCGGCGGGTAGGCTCTGTGGACTTACCCAGCGAATTCAGCCAGGCAGTCAGGTCACCTGCACGTATACGTGTGCAGCGCGCGCCGATGCGGATGAGCTTGGGAAAACTCGGATCGGATTTGGCGCGGCGATAGAGCGTGTCAGGCGACAACCCAGCCACCTTCGATGCGGTCTGCATCGTCAGTAGCGCCTCGGGCAGGAGTGCGGCGGTCAGCGGTTGAATAGACCGGACCCAGAGTTTGCTGGGGGCCTGTGCGGTATCTGTATCAGTTGCGCTCATGGCGACTCCTGTCGGTGGAGTCCATGGCGACATAGGCGCAGCAGGACCCCGTGTTAACGGTAGTCCACCTCGGGGGCGTTACCGCCACCACGAGCCGCTCAGGGGCGAATTCAATCCCCCCGGTAATGCCATTTCACCAGCCGGCCTGCTTCACCCCCGCGTAGTGGAATAGGGCGATTACGGCGAGACCCCGGCCGAGGCCGGTACAGTTCTAAGTGGGCAGATTATTAAATACGCCCGAATAAGCCGTCAAGCGCTTATTGCCGCACACCCATGCTGTTCTTGAATACTGGCTCAGGAGGGAGCACTAGATACTGTCAAATAATCTTTTACAGTATGTGCAAGTGCTTGTCCCGATTCGGTTATTCGACCGGGGGACGCGGAGAAATCACGCGCTACTGGGCCTTTGGTGGTGAGGGGACGGCCGCGAAGGCCTTAAAGCGTATGCGGGATTTGCCCCACGACACGCCAGGACTTCCAGGACATTCAGGACTTTCAGGGCACGGTCCAGACGGTTGAGGGCCCTGAAAATCAACTCAAGCCGCCCGCTCGGGCATCTGGATGATTTCGGCCCCATCTCGCAGCCTGTCGAGGTAGTCGGCCCATCGGGACATCAGCGCGCGCCGCTGCTGCATGAACTCCGCGCGGTCGTATGCGGCACCTAACGGGCCGCTCTTGCCGTGGGCCAGTTGGGCCTCGATGACGTCTGCCGAGACGTCGGGCAGGTTCTCCACCATCAGGGTTCTGGCCATCGCCCTGAACCCGTGGGCTGTCATGTCGTCATTGGCGTAGCCCATTCGCCGCAGGGCGACACGGACGGTGTTCTCGCTCATGCATTTCGCGCCGCCCGTCAGCGCCGGGAACACATAGATCCCGTGGCCGGTCAGTGGCCGGATCTCTTCCAGCGCGGTCAGGGCCTGAGGTGCCAGCGGGACAAGGTGTGGCCGGCCATTGGTCTTGCCGTGGACCGTGCGTTTCATCTTTGCCGACGGTATGGTCCACATGGCCGCCGTGAGGTCCACCTCGGCCCACTCCATCGCCCTGACATTACCCGGGCGCTGGAATGTCAGAGCCGACAGGAGCAGCGCCGCCCGTGTGGTGGGTTGACCGCTGTAGCCATCAATGTTGCGCATCAGCTCGCCCACTTGCGCGGGCTCCAGCAGCGCAGGCATGTGACGCACCTTCAGCGGCTTCAGAGCGCCTTGCAGGTCGGGCGCTGGGTTGCGGTCGCACCGGCCCGTCTGGATGCCGTAGCGGAACACCTGCCCGGCAGTCTGGCGCAGCGTGTGGGCGGTCTCCATCGCCCCGCGCCGCTCCACGCGCCGCAGGGTGTCCAGCAGCAAGGGGGCGGTGATGTCGCGTAACGGAAGCCCGCCGATGTGGGGGAACAGATCCTTGTCCATCCGCTCCAACCAGCGGGCGGCGTATGTCGCACTCCAGCCGCTCGCCTTGGTCTCGAACAGCTCACGCGCTACGGTCTCGAACGTCACCCCGCTGGCGGCCCGGTTGGTCGCCTTGGTTACTCGTCGGGCCTGCACGGGGTCAATCCCCTCCCCTCGGGTCTTGCGGGCTGCATCACGCCCAGCGCGGGCGTCCTTGAGGCTCGTCAGGGGATACGGCCCCAAGGCCAGTCGCTTTTCCTTGCCGCCGTGGCGGTACTTCACAAACCAGCGCTTGGACCCGGCGGTGACCTCCAGATACAGCCCTCCGGCATCGGCTAGGCGTATGCGAGTCTTTTCAGGCGGGCAAGCGGCATTGCGGCAGGCGGCATCAGTGAGCATCGGGGCACCTCGGCAAGACCCGCGTTCCCCCACTGTGGGGGAACTGGGGGTTATCGCCCCCAAATGTTCCCCCGCTTCGCTTTCGCTGTAAAGCCCCTACCTGCGTCAACGTGCGACGCTATCCAGCTGATTTACCTAGGAGGGAGCCCGCTTGTGCGTTGGTCTGCGATGTTATGCGGAGCTGAGTTGGCCTGCCCGGAGGGACTCGAACCCCCGACCTGCTGCTTAGAAGGCAGCTGCTCTATCCAGTTGAGCTACGGGCAGAGCGTGGCGTGCATGCCAGGCTGGAGATGGTCGGGGTGAGATGATTCGAACATCCGACCCACTGCTCCCAAAGCAGTTGCGCTACCAGGCTGCGCTACACCCCGACGAAGACTCGCATTGTAGCGACCGCGCCTGAGTCTCTTGATGCGGCTCTTGATCGAAGTCGGCTCAGCGCCCCTGGGCCACGGCCGCTTGGCGGATGGCGGTCAAGGTGGTGCGGCTGGTAATGACATCGGCGGCGAGCTTCAGGTGCAGCAAGGTGGGCCGGCCCGAGGCGAGTGCGCGGGCGAAAGCGGGCTCGAAGTCGGCTGTGGTCTCCACCAATTCGGCCTGCCAGCCGTAGGCCCGTGCCAGGGCGGCGAAGTCGGGGTTGAACAGGTCGCTGCCGCTGACGCGGCCGGGGTACTCGCGCTCCTGGTGCATGCGGATGGTGCCGTAGGTGCCGTTGTCCACCACGATGCTGATGAGCCGCCCGGCCCCGTAGCCGGTGGCCGTAGCCATTTCCTGGCCGGTCATCAGCAGGTCGCCATCACCGGCCACGTTGATGGCCGTGCGCTGCGGCTGCAGCAGCGAGGCAGCCACCGCCGCCGGCAGCCCGTAGCCCATGGCGCCGGAGGTGCAGGCCAATTGCGAGCGGCCGTGCTGCTGCAGGCCGGGATAGGCCACGAAGCGGTGCAGCCAGCCGCTGAAGTTGCCAGCACCGTTGGTGTAGACCGTGTCCGCTGGGGACAGGCGTTGCACCGTCTTCATCACTTGCGCCATGTCCAGCGGCTCCACCACCGCGGCCTCCTGGTTGGCCAGGTAGTCGGCGTGGGCCTGCTGTGCGTGCGCCGCCCAGGGCACGGTGGTGGGCGCGGCCAGGGCCTCCAGGGCCTTGCCCGCTGCAGCCATGGAGGACTGCAGCATCAAGTCGGCGGCATAGACGCGCCCCAACTCCTCGGGCCCAGCATGGATGTGCACCAGCTTCTGTGCGGGCCGGGGCGCCTGCAGCAAGGTGTAGCCGCCTGTGGTCATCTCGCCCAGGCGCACACCCACGGCGAGGATCAGATCGGCCTCGCGGATGCGGCGGGCCAGGGCGGGGTTGATGCCGATACCCACGTCTCCGGCGTACAGCGTGTGGTTGTTGTCAAAGGTGTCCTGGAAGCGAAAACCGCAGCCCACGGGCAGTTGCCAGTTCTCCGCAAAGCGCTGCAGCGCCTGTGCGGACTCCGGCGTCCAGCCGCCGCCGCCCGCGATCACGAAAGGCCGCTGCGCGGCCATCAGCATGGCGCGCAGGTCGCGCATGCCGCCCGGCGCCGGCCATGCGTGAGCAGGCTCGGCACGCGGCAGGACGGGCGCGTCGGTCAGGGTTGTGAGCATGTCCTCGGGCAGCGAGAGCACCACGGGCCCTGGGCGGCCTTGCATCGCGGTGTGGAAGGCCCGCGCCACGTATTCCGGCAGGCGGTCGGCGTCTTGCACCTCGGCCACCCACTTGGCGAGCCCCAGGGTGCCGGGGCCGAACATCTGCCGGTAGTCCATCTCCTGGAAGGCTTCACGATCGCGCTGGTCGCTGGCCACCTGGCCCACAAACAGGATCATGGGCGTGGAATCCTGCAGCGCGGTGTGCACGCCGATGCTGGCGTTGGTGGCCCCGGGGCCGCGGGTGACGAAGCAGATGCCGGGTCGGCCGCTGAGCTTGCCCTGGGCCTCGGCCATGAAGGCGGCCCCACCCTCCTGGCGGCAGGCGATAAAGCGGATGCGGTCACGGTGCTGGTGAAACCCGTCCAGCACGGCCAGGTAGCTCTCGCCCGGCACGCCAAAGCAGGTGTCCACGCCCTGCGCCAGCAAGGCCTCCACCAAGGCGTGGCCGGCCATGCGCGCCCGGGGTACAGCAGCAGTTTCGGCTGCTGCGGGGGTGGTCACGGCGTCATGTGCGTCAGTCATCAGATCACTCCAGAAATCTCAAGGTTCGGTATCAGGCCGCGAGTGGGGCGACGGCGGGCGGGGCCTTGGCCAAGCGGTAGCCCACCGCTGCGGCCATGGAAACCCCCACCATCCAGGCCAGAGAGGCGCCCCAGAAAATGCCCGCAGGTTGGCCGCGGTCCAGCAGCCAGCCCAGCACCGGCGCAGCCACTGCAAAGCCCGCATCAAGCCCAGAATAGACCGCGCCGTAGACGCGCCCCGTGGCGCCGGGCGGCGCGGCACGGCGGATGAGCATGTCGCGCGAGGGGCCAGCGAGGCCGGAGCCCAGGCCCGCCAATACGCACAACACCAGGGCAACGGGACCCGGCACCACGCCCAGGGCCACCACGGCCATGAGCAAGGCCGAGAAGGACATGGCCAGGCCAATGATCAACTCCAGGCGCTGAACGCGGGCGGACAGAAAACCGCCGGCCACCATGCCCACGGCACCCACGAGCGTGAAGCCCGTGACCACCATGGCCGAGGCCGACAGCGGCAGGCCGTACACCGCCTGCAGCGCCGGGCCGACAAAGCTCTGGATGGCGGCCTGCCCCGCCGTGAGAAAAAAGAAGTAGGCAAAGCACATCCATATCACCGGCATCTTGAGGAAGGCCAGCGGATGCGGCTGGGGCGCGATCACGGTGGGCCCGGCAAGGCTTGAAGTCGAGGCGGCTGCCCCCTGCCCCGAGCCTCCATCCACGGATCGGATCTGCTTTGATCTGGCCGCAGCCAAAGACGTGCGGTCTTCCAGAGCTCCCCGTTGCAACAGCACCAGCATCCAGACGGCGCCGGCCAGCAATGCTGCGGCCACATAGGCCACGCGCCAGGAGCCGCCCAACGAGGTCAGGCCGATCATGAACACGGGTGCCGCCGCCCAACCCAGGTTGCCGCTGATGCCGTGCGCCGAGAAGGCGTGCCCCAACCGTGCCACGGACACGCGCTGATTCAGGATAGAGAAATCCGCCGGGTGGAACGGCGCGTTGCCCAGGCCCAGCAGCACGGCAGCCACCACCAAGCTCGCGTAGCCCTGGGCACTGGCCACGGTCAAGGCCGCGGCCACAAAGCAGCCCAGCGCCACGTGCAGCACGGGCCGCCCACCCAGGCGATCGACCACAAAGCCCGCAAAGGCCTGGCCGATGCCCGACACCACGAAGAAGACCGACATCAGCAGCCCCAGCTGCGAGTAGCTCAGCCCGAACTCCTGGATGAAAGCCGGAAACAGCGGCGGCAGCAGCAGGTGAAAGAAGTGCGAGGTGGCGTGCGCCGCGCTGACCACGCCGATGGTGCGGGCGTCTTGTTGCCAGGGGACCGGTGGGGCGACCGGGGTGGCGAGGGCGGCGGAGGCAGAGGGCATGGCGGAGCGCAGGGTCGGCGCGGCATTGAACCGCGCCGACGTTGATTCTCCGCCAAGGCCTCAGCGGGCGCCGGCGGCGCCCCCAGCCGCCCTGCGCTTCAATGCACCACGCGCTCGAAGCTGAATTCCGAACCCGTCAGGTCCACCGGAATCACATCCTTGGGCCCGAACTTGCCCTGCAGGATCAGCTTGGCCACCGGGTTCTCGATGCGCTGCTGGATGGCGCGCTTGAGCGGCCGCGCGCCAAACACGGGGTCGAAGCCCACCTTGGCCAGCTCGGCCAGGGCCGATGGAGACACCTCCAGCTGCATATCCATCTTGGTCAGGCGGGCCTGCAACGCTTTGAGCTGGATCGCGGCGATGGATTCGATGTGCGCGCGGTCCAGCGCGTGGAACACCACCGTCTCATCGATCCGGTTGAGGAACTCCGGCCGGAAGTGCTGCTTCACCTCGGCCCAGACCGCGTCGCGGATGGCGGCGCTGTCCTGCCCGGCCATCTGCATGATCTGGTGCGAGCCCAGGTTGCTGGTCATCACGATCACGGTGTTCTTGAAGTCCACCGTGCGGCCCTGGCCGTCCGTCAAGCGCCCATCGTCCAGCACCTGCAGCAGCACGTTGAAGACATCGGGGTGGGCTTTCTCCACCTCGTCCAGCAGCAGCACGGAGTAAGGCTTGCGGCGCACGGCCTCAGTGAGCGTGCCGCCCTCCTCGTAGCCCACATAGCCCGGTGGCGCGCCAATGAGGCGGCTCACCGAGTGCTTCTCCATGAACTCGCTCATGTCGATGCGCACCATGTGATCGTCGCTGTCGAAGAGGAAGCCCGCCAGTGCCTTGCACAGCTCGGTCTTGCCCACGCCCGTGGGGCCAAGGAAGAGGAAGGAGCCCAACGGGCGGTTCGGGTCCGACAGGCCGGCGCGGGAGCGGCGGATGGCGTCGGCCACGGCCACGATGGCCTCGTCCTGGCCCACCACGCGCTCGTGCAGCCGGGTCTCCATCTGCAGCAGCTTGTCGCGCTCACCCTGCATCAGCTTGCTCACCGGGATGCCGGTGGCGCGTGACACCACGTCGGCGATTTCCTCCGCCCCCACCATGGTGCGCAACAGCTGCGGGCCCTGCCCGCCCGCCTTCTTGCCAGCCTCCTTGGCCTGCGCCTCCTTCAGGCGCTTTTCCAACTCGGGGATGCGGCCGTACTGCAGCTCGGCCACCTTGTCGAAGTTGCCCTTGCGCTTGAAGTCCTCGATCTGCGCCTTGATGCGCTCGATCTCCTCCTTCACCTGAGCCGAGCCCTGGGCGGTGGCCTTCTCGGCCTTCCAGATCTCTTCCAGGTCGGCGACCTCGCGCTCGAGCTTGACGATCTCCTCCTCGATCAGCGCCATGCGCTTGATCGAAGCTTCGTCCTTTTCCTTGCGCACGGCTTCGCGCTCGATCTTGAGCTGGATGAGCCGGCGGTCCAGCTTGTCCATGGCCTCGGGCTTGGAATCGATCTCGATCTTGATCTTGGCCGCCGCCTCGTCGATCAGGTCGATGGCCTTGTCTGGCAGGAAACGGTCAGTGATGTAGCGGTGGCTCAACTCGGCCGCAGCCACGATGGCCGGATCGGTGATCTCCACACCATGGTGCACCTCGTACTTCTCCTGCAGGCCGCGCAGAATGGCGATGGTGGCCTCCACGCTGGGCTCGTCCACCAGCACCTTCTGGAAGCGCCGCTCCAGCGCGGCGTCCTTCTCCACGTACTTGCGGTACTCGTTGAGCGTGGTGGCGCCAATGCAGTGCAACTCGCCGCGGGCCAGCGCGGGCTTGAGCATGTTGCCGGCGTCAATGGCGCCCTCGGCCTTGCCCGCACCCACCATGGTGTGGAGTTCGTCGATGAACAGGATGATGCGGCCCTCATCAGCAGCCACCTCCTTGAGCACGGCCTTCAGCCGCTCCTCGAACTCGCCGCGGTACTTGGCGCCTGCCAGCAGGCCCGCCATGTCCAGCACCAGTACGCGCTTGTCCTTGAGGGTGTCGGGCACCTCGCCGTTGACGATGCGCTGGGCCAGGCCCTCCACGATGGCCGTCTTGCCCACGCCGGGCTCGCCAATCAGCACCGGGTTGTTCTTGCTTCGGCGCTGCAGCACCTGGATGGCGCGGCGGATCTCGTCGTCACGGCCGATCACCGGGTCCAGCTTGCCCTGGCGCGCGCGCTCGGTGAGGTCCAGCGTGTACTTCTTCAGGGCCTCACGCTGGCCTTCGGCTTCCGCCGAGTTGACGTTCTGGCCGCCACGCACCGCGTCGATCGCGGCTTCCAGCGCCTTGCGCGTCAGGCCGTGGCCGCGCGCCACACCGCCCAGGTCGGTCTTGGCATCCGCCAGCGCCAGGAGAAACATCTCAATGGCGATGAACTGGTCACCACGCTTGGTGCCTTCCTTGTCCGCCGCTTGCAGCAGTTGCACCAAGTCGCGCCCCGCCTGCACCGGCTGCCCGCCGCCGCTGACCTGCGGCAGTCCACCGATGGCCACATCCATGGCCGTCTTCAAGGCGGCCGTATTGGCGCCGGCGCGGTCGAGCAGGGCCTTGGGGCCGT
>Ga0315902_10007804_pt1 | contig 14563 bp, 16 predicted proteins | sample LakEriMetagenome_9_FD_203523 | JGI IMG/M metagenome (GOLD analysis project Ga0315902, IMG submission 203523) | Freshwater fungal communities from buoy surface, Lake Erie, Ohio, United States - Buoy 12 MA117 | ecosystem: Environmental > Aquatic > Freshwater > Lake > Lake biofilm | place: USA... | reverse complement strand
TGGCAATACGATCAAGAGGCGTGGGACATGATTATGTTTGCGCTTCGATTGGGCAAGCATCCGCGTATTGTGGCGACGACGACACCGAAGCCGAAGGCATTGATTCGGGATTTGATTGAGCGTGACGGGGCGGATGTTCACGTTACGAGGGCATCGACTTACGAAAACATTGCCAATTTGGCTCCGACGTTCCAGCAGCAGTTGTTGAAGTTTGAGGGTACGACGCTTGGTCGGCAGGAAATTCACGCTGAGGTATTGAATCCTGAGGATCAGGGGATTATTCGGCGTTCTTGGGTGAATTTGTGGCCAGCGAAGAAGCCGTTGCCGGTGTTGGAGCACATAGTGATGTCGTTGGACACGGCATTTACGGAGCAGACGCGGGACAAGAAGACATCTGACGCGGACCCGAGTGCGTGTGTGGTGTTGGGATTATTCCATCAGGACGACAAGCCGAACATTATTTTGCTGGATTGTTGGGAAGATCGGTTAGGGATGCCTGATTTGATCAAGCGGATTCACCGGGAGCGTGAAGTTTATTACGGTGGGGAGGAGCAGCGGCCTGTAATTCGTCCGTTGGTGGGTCCGAACCGTACTCAGGGCTTTGGTCGGCGTCCGGACACGATTGTGATTGAGGACAAAGGGTCTGGGATTAGTTTGCGGCAGTTATTGACTCGTGAGGGCATCATTGCGCATGCGTACAACCCCGGAAAGGCGTCGAAATTGACTCGTTTGCACATGGTTTCTCATCTTTTTGCGAGTGGGATGGTGTGGTTTGTGGAGTCTGAGAAGCGAAAGGGTCAGGCTAGGAGCTGGGCGGAGCCGCTTTTGTATCAATTGTGTGCATTTTCGGGTGAGGGAAGCATTCGACACGACGATTTGATGGATGCGTGCACACAGGGATTACGTTTCTTGGCTGACAGGGATATGATAAGTGTGAGCAAACCCAAGCCGTTGCAACCGAGGCTGATTGTAAACGAGCGGCCAAGAGGAAACCCGTATGGCGTCTGATAGTGAGAATCCGATTGAGGGTGCCCAAGAGGAATTGGGCGAGATGTTTGAGCTGCCCGAGGAGGCGGCGGAGGTTGAGGACACTGAGGACGGCGGTGCGATAGTCATTCTTGAAGAAGAGTCTGTTGTTTCTGTCAGGGAGATGGAGTTTTACGCCAATTTGGCTGAAGAGTTGCCCGAAGGCGACATGGATGAGTTGGCGCAGAGCTTGGTGGGGTTGATTTCCAAGGACAAGGAAGCGCGAAAGAAGCGCGACGAGCAGTATGAAGAGGGGATTCGACGGACGGGACTTGGAGATGATGCACCGGGCGGCGCTTCGTTTCAGGGTGCAAGTCGAGTTGTGCACCCCATGCTCACGGAAGTCTGCGTGGACTTCTCTGCCCGCGCTATTAAGGAGATTTTCCCTGCTGAGGGGCCTGCGAAAGATCAGATTATTGGGGAAGACACGGCTGAGAAGGTAGCCAAGGCGCAGCGCAAGACGCGGTATTTGAATTGGCAGTTGACCCAGCAGATGCCGGAGTTTCGGGCCGAGCTGGAGCAGTTGCTCACTCAGGTTCCGCTTGGTGGCGCACAGTACTTGAAGCTTTCTTACGACGGGAACAAGAAGCGTCCGGTGCCTCTCTTCATTGGCATCGATGACATTTACCTGCCGTATGCGGCAACGAACTTTTATTCTGCCGAGCGCAAGACTCACGTTCAGTATGTGACGGAGATTGAGTATCTTCAGCGCGTGCGTTCTGGGATGTACCGGGATGCGGAGTTAGCGCCGACGACGGCTGACCCTGATGTATCGCGCAGTGAGAAGGCGAACAACAAGATTGAGGGTCGTGACGACGGTGCGTATGACGTTGACGGTTTGCGGACGATTTTTGAGGTTTACGCGATTGCGGACCTTGAAGAAGAGTATGGGCTAGCGCCGTACATCATTTCGATTGACAAATCGACCGGCAAAGTTTTGAGCATTTACCGCAACTGGCAGGAGAGCGATCCTACTTTTGAGGAGATGCAGTGGATCATTGAGTTCCCGTTTGTGCCGTGGCGTGGTGCGTATCCGATTGGCATCCCGCAGATGATTGGCGGCATTTCGGCAGCGGCTACGGGTGCTTTGCGTGCGTTGCTGGACAGTGCACACATTGCGAACTTCCCCGGCATGTTGAAGTTGAAGGGTGGCCGCGAGGGTGGTCAGTCTGAGCGCATTGATCCGACCGAGGTGAAGGAGATTGAGGGTGGTGCGTTCAGTGACGATATTCGCAAGATTGCGATGCCGTTGCCGTTCAACCAGCCTTCGGAGACGTTGTTCCGGTTGCTTGGCTTTTTGATTGATGCGGGTAAGGGCGTTGTTCGCACCACCTTGGAGGACATTGCCGACAATCAGGGCAACATGCCGGTGGGCACCCAGTTGGCGCGAATTGAGCAGGGCATGATTGTATTCAATGCAATTCACGCTCGGCTGCACGATGCGATGGGTCGCACGCTGAAGGTTCTGCATCGTATCAATGCGATGTATTTGGAGAACGAGGAGGTCAAGGACGAGACTGGCGAGTTGCTGGTCAAGCGGTCTGACTTCTTGGGCCCGATGGATGTGGTTCCGGTTTCGGACCCCAACATTTTCTCTGAAGCGCAGCGATTTGCTCAGGTTCAGGCGCTTAGCCAGCGAGCAGCGGCTCTTCCGCAGGTTTACAACATTCGCAAGGTTGAAGAGCGCATTTTGAAGCAGTTGCGCATTCCGAATGTTAAGGAGTTGCTGGTACCTGCTCCTGAGCCCAAGGAAATGAATGCGGTCAACGAGAACGTGGCTGCGTCTTTGGGTCGTCCGATTACTGCATTTCCGGAGCAGGACCATCTTGCGCACTTGCAGGTGCATTTGGACTACCTGACTTCTCCAATTTTGGGCAGTTCGATGTTGATGGCCCCGCAGTTTATTCCGTTGGTTTTGAATCACATCAAGGAACACATTGCGCTGTGGTATGCCACGCATATTTTTGAGGTGGCTTCTTCGGCTGCGGGTCAAGACATCAGCGAGTTCCAGAAGATCAAGAGCACGGAAGTGAAGAAGGAGTTGGACCAGCTTCTGGCGGCGACGAGTCAGCGTGTTGTTCCGGATGCGGCGCGGGCCTTTGGTGCTATTCCGCAGATCGTTCAGCAGGCTGTTGGCATGTTGCAGCAGTTGCAGGGCATGAGCGCCCCGCAGGATCCGAAGGTACAGGCTCAGATGGCCGAAGTGCAGCGCAAGGCGTCGGCGGATCAAGCCAATATCGCGGTCAAGCAGGCCGAGTTGCAGTTGGCGCAGGCCAAGTTGCAGCGTGAGGTTCAGGACTCTGCCCAGCGTCAAGAGACGAATATGCAGCGTGAGATGGTCAAGCAGGACCGGCTGGATAAGCGTCAGGCGGCGGAGCTTGAGGTCAAGTTGGTTACGAACCGTGAGGACAACGATACGGCGAAGCAGATTGCCGCGATGGAAACGATCACGGGTGAAAAGGTTGGGGTTTCGACGGGTACAGGTATTAATCCTTAAGAGGTGATTTATGGCAAATGACTACATGAACCAGCACAAGATGATGGCCATGGGCGTCAACGTGTCTGGTCAGAAGATGGTGAATGGTGGCCCTAAGAAGGGCATGGACATGGGTCCGAAGGGGGTAAAGGGCGACCCCAAGGCAACGCCCGCAATGATGACCAAGGGGAAGAAAAACGCATGATTGAGCGATTGATAGACGAGTTGGAGTTGGCCAAGGCTCGCGTTGCACACGACGCGATGAAGCGGCAACTAGATGGTAAGGATGCTCGTTTTGAATATGGCAAGGCAGTGGGCACTTACGCCGGGTTGCAGGCCGCAATTAACTACATCAATAGTCTTCTCACAGAGCAGGAAGAAGACGAAGAGGATTTTTAAATGACTTCTAATGAGGCTTTTCCTAGTGTAGAGCCGGGTTTGATTCCTTTTGGATCTCGCGTACTGGTGCAGATTCGTACCGCCAAGAAAACGTCTGAAGGCGGCATTATTTTGCACACTGAAACCCGTGAGACTGAGGTTTGGAACACTCAGATTGCCAAAGTGATCACGCTTGGTCCGTTGGCTTTTAAGAACCGCAATACGATGGAATCGTGGCCGGAAGGGTCATGGTGCAAGCCGGGGGAATTTGTACGAGTTCCCAAGTACGGCGGAGATCGTTGGAAGGTGCCGTTTGGCAAAGACGGGCAAGAGGAAGCTCTGTTCGTTATTTTCAACGATTTGGACATCGTAGGCGGGGTGGTAGGCGATCCGCTTGCCATCAAGGCTTTTATCTGAGGTGATCCATGGCTACTGAAAAACTGACTGAAAGTGATGAGGCCCAAGAGGCCGAAGAATATGTAGTTACAGAAACTCCTCCTGAGGCTGAATCTGAAGCCCCGGAGCAGGAGGCGTCTGCTGAAGAAGAGGCAGATGACGAGCGCTTGGCTGATTCGGACGATGACGATGAAGATGATCGTTCTAATGGTCGTCGCGCTCTAACTCCAGAGGAAAAGCGTGCCCAGCGCCAGCAGCGGAAGTTCCGCCGAAAGGCTGCGATTGAGCACAAAGAGCGTGAGTTGGCTTTCCTTCGGGCTGAGAACGAAGAGTTCAAGAAGCGTCTTCAGGTTGTCGAAAAGCAAACCACGCAGTTCAATATCAACACGGTTGACCAGCGGCTGAATGAGGCTTTGAACGAAGCCAACATGGCTGAACGCATCATGGCAAAGGCCATTGAGCAGGGTCAGGGCGAGGACGTCACCAAGGCATTGCAGATTCGCGATGCGGCATTGGAGCGTGCCCGTCAGTTGAAGGCGGCTAAGGAACAGGCTGAGAATTCGCAGCCCTCTAAGCCCCAAAAGGACCCTCGTATTGCGGCGTATGCCAAAGAGTGGGTTGATTCTAACAATTGGTACGACCCGTCTGGCAAGGACGAGGATTCAGCCATTGTTAAGGTCATTGACCAGCGCTTGGCAGCGGAGGGTTATAACCCCGCAACCGAGGAATACTGGGTTGAGTTGGACAGCCGGGTGGCCCGCAGGCTTCCCCATCGTTACGGAGAAGACACTGTGGAAAAGCCAAAAGCCGCGCCAAAACGCGGTGGTCCGCCGGTTGGTGGTAAGCGTGAATATGCTGCGCCATCGACCCGAAAAGAGATCTATATCAGCCCTGAACGCAAACAGGCACTTATTGATGCGGGAGTCTGGGATAACCCCGACTTGCGTCAGAAGTACATTAAGCGTTATGCTGACTATGACCGAAATTCTTCTTCTCGCTAAACAAGGGAGCGAGTTATGAGCGATGAAAGGCTGAAAAAGGTATTTGGCGAGGGTCGTGAAAACCGGACTGCGTATGATCGCGCAGCAACTGAGAACCGTGAGTTATCAGATGACGACCGCGTTGAAATGTTCCGTCAGCAGTTTATTCAGGCCGCGTTGCCTGATCTGCCGAAAATTCCGGGTTACCACACTTGCTGGTTGACCACGACGAACCCTAGAGACTCCATTCAGGCACGTATTCGGCTTGGTTATGAGCCGATCAAGCCCGAAGAGGTTCCCGGTTGGGAATATGCTTCGATTAAGACTGGAGATTGGCAGGGTTTCATCGGTGTCAACGAGATGCTTGCTTTCAAGCTTCCGATTTCGCTGTACAAAAGGTACATGCAGGCGGTGCACTTCGATGCCCCCAATCAGGAAGAAGAGCGGCTGCTTAGTGCGACTGAAGGCATGCGTGAGCAGGCTGAACGCGCTGGGTCCAAGTTGGTCGAGGGTGACGGCATGTCGGCAATTCGGGAATCGTCCAAGTTGCGTGCTCCGCAAGAGTGGTAACTTGGTTACTTATTTTTAGAGGGTTTTAATCATGCCATCGACCAGTGCAGCATTTGGCTTGCGTCCGGTCTTTCATCCTAGTGGGATTATTCGTCCTACTGCGATGACGATTGAGTCGGGCTACAATGCCAATATTCTTCAGTTCCAGCCGGTCAAGATTGGCGCTAGCGGTACTATTGAAGCCGCCGCCGCCACCGAGGCCGCTATTGTCGGTACGTTCATGGGTGTCGAGTTCACCGATACCGATGGTCGCCGTCGCGTCAGCAACAAGTGGACCGCCGCTACGTCGGCCACGGACATCGTTGCTTATGTGACGACCGATCCGGCTATCGTGTACGAGATTCAGGCGAACAACTCGCTTGTGATCACGGACATCGGTGCTCAGGCCGACTTCGCTAGCGTCACTGCTGGCAGCACCACGACTGGCCTTTCTGCGGCCATGCTTGATGCCGCTCAGAAGACGACCACCGGCAACGAAATCCTTCGTATCGTTAATCTCGGCACCGAGATCGACAATGCTTGGGGTGACGCTTACACCATCGTTCAGGTCCAGATCAGCGAGCACCAGTTCGTCGCTGACAAGGCCGCATTCTAAAGGAGGACTAGAACATGGCAGTCCCAATGCGTAGTACTGACTTTCGTTCCATTGTTGAGCCCATTCTTAATGAGGCTTTCGATGGTGTTTATGACCAGCGTGCTGACGAGTGGAAGCAAGTCTTCGTCCAGCAGCAGGGCATTCCCCGCAACTACCACGAAGAGCCGGTTCTGTACGGGTTCGGCGCTGCTCCGGAGCTTCCGGACGGCACCCCGGTCACGTATCAGGCTGGTGGCGTGCTCTTCTTGCAGCGTTATGTCTACAAGGTCTACGGCCTTGCATTCGCGCTCACGAAGGTGCTCGTGGAAGATGGTGACCACATCCGTATCGGCCAGACCTACGCGAAGCATCTCGCGCAGTCGCTGATCGAAACGAAGGAAACCCTCTGCGCCAACGTGCTGAACCGTTCCTTTACGGCGGGCTACAACGGTGGTGACGGCGTTCCGCTTGTCGCGACCAATCACCCGCTCGCTCAGGGTACGTTCAGCAATCAGCTCAACACCCCGGCTGCGCTCTCGCAGACCTCGCTGGAGCAGCTCCTCATCCAGATCCGCAACGCTGTTGACAACAACGGCAAGCGCATCCGGCTGAACCCGGAGAAGCTCGTGGTGTCGCCGTCGAACGTGTTCCAAGCGGAAGTGCTCCTCAAGAGCGTCCTCCGTACCGGCACGGCTGACAACGACATCAACCCGGTGAAGTCGATGGGCCTCCTCGCTGGCGGTCAGGCCAACCTCTCGCGTCTTACCTCGACCACTGCTTGGTGGATCAAGACGGACGCGCCGGAAGGTCTCAAGCTGATGATGCGTCGTGGTCTGGAGAAGTCCATGGAAGGCGACTTCGAGACCGACAGTACGAGGTTTAAAAGCACGGAGCGTTATGCTGTGGGCTGGACCGACCCGCGAACGGTCTTTGGCACAGCTGGCGTTTAAGCCATTGATTTGTAAGGGATTTTTTCTCTAGACAAATCCTTGCCCGGCTCTGTATGATGGAAGTCTACTTGGAAACAGGAAGACAGTCATGCAGAAGCCGGGCAAGTTTTATGTGTACGTTTATCTTGATCCCCGTCCGGGGAAAGGGCTACAGCCCATCTACGTCGGCAAAGGCACCGTAGACTTAGATCGCGCCAGTGATCACTGGGAACGGCGATGCACTAATCGTTTTTTGCAAAGTGTTTTAGATAAAATTCGATTAGCAGGTCTTGTTCCGCAGATTACGATTGCCGCATACATGGAAGACGAGGAAGAAGCGTTTGCCATGGAACGAGATTTAATTGCGCAGTACGGACGACGAGATTTGCGAACTGGTTCGCTTTGTAACTTTACAGCCGGTGGTCAGGGGACGGCTGGGCTTAAGTACAGCGAAGAGAGGCTGCGTCGGTGGAGAGAAAAGATGTCCACACCAGAGTGGAAAAACATCGTTTCAAAAATCTCCCGAGATGCTTGGGCTAATCCAAAAATCAAAGCCGAGCGCGTAGCCAGAATTCGACGAACAGCAGCCGACCCCGCCCACCGCGCCAAACTCCGAGCCGCCATTCTAAAGAGCCGTACCGAGCAGGTTCGGAACAAGATCAGCGTAGCCATGCGCACTAACTGGGAGTCTGAGGAATACCGGAACAAGCAGGCAGCGAGCAGGGCTGAGGCACATGCCAGACCGGAGGAAAAATTGCGTAAAAGCGAAGCTTCTAAAAAGGTGTGGACACAGCACCGAGATAAGATTAGTCTTGCAATTAGGACCGCGAAATCGACTCCGGAGCGACGCGCTGAGGCTAGTAAAAAGTCTAAAGCGTATTACGAGAGTGAAGACGCTCGTAAAGAAGCAGGGGAGTATGCGAAGGCGTATAACACGCCTGAGGTTCGCGCAGCAAAAGCAGAGTTATTGAAACAGCGTTGGGCAGATCCTGAGTTTAGAGCAAAGATGCTAGCGAAGAGGAAGTCTAAAGCTGTAGAGGTATAGTTCTAGGTGTAACCAGCCCATTAGACCGACCTAGCGGACGATGCACAGACTAGTGGGCGACTCGTGCATGAGGTGATTTGCAATGGCTAGTACAACTTTTTCCGGGCCGGTTAACTCGACCAATGGTTTCTCCGGCTCTGTTCTGACGGCGGGTTCTTCCAACATCACCACGCTGACTTCTTCGTCGGCCACGGTGACGAACCTGCTTTGCACCACGCTGACGATTGGCAGCACGAAGCTCACGACGGGCAGTGCTGTGTCGGGCGTTGTGTCGGCTCAGTTGGGCTATGTTCGGGTCATGGTGGGTGCGACCACTGCGTACATCCCGCTGTACCAGAGCATCACGCTGTAATTACGGGGAGGGGCTTCGGCCCCTTTCTTGTTGTGACTTGACGAGGGAAAGCAGTTATGCGTCCTATTAGTTTTACAAGATCACAGCCTGCTGCGGATGCTGACAGTGTTGCTAATGAGCAGCTTCTGAATGCGTCTGGTGCGATCACGCTGGATGGCGTGTTGGTATCGGGTGGCGTGGCTACATTGACGGTTCCGGCGCAACTGACGGTGTTCAGTGAGAAGTCGGCCACGGTGAACTTTGTCGTTTCTGGCACGGCACCGGGTGGTGGATCGCAGACGGAGACGTTGGCGGTATCGGCTTCTGGCACGGTAACGGGTTCGCTGTCCTTTGCGACGGTGACTGGTATTACGGCTTCGGCTGCGACCAGTGCGACGATCAGTGTGGGCAACGCGGTGCCGGGTTACACGGCTTGGATTCCGCTGGACATTTACACGCCCAATCAAGTCACGAACATTTCGGGCAAGGTGAGCGGTACGGTCAACTACTCGGTTGAGTACACGAACGAAGACCCGTTTGACTTGAACATCCAGCAGCTTGCGGTGCCTCATCCGGCGGCGAGTTTGACGGCTGCTACGGCGAGCGAGACTCAGTTCACGACGACGTTGATGCGTGCGGTACGCCTGAAGATCAATTCGGGCGATGGTTCTGTGCGTTTCACGATTGTCCAGCAGTCAACGAAGTAAGCCATGGCTAACGTCAAGATTACGGACCTTACGGCAGCGACGGCGCTGGGTGGCACTGAGCTTTTTGAGACGGTGCAATCTGGGTCGTCTGTTAAGGCGTCGGCTACGCAGATCAAGACGTTTGTAGGCGATTCGCTCAACATCACGGGCGGAACGCTTAGTTCGGTCACGCTTTCTAGCGCAGTAGGCAGTTTGTCGTCTGTAACGATTAGCGCAGGGACCATGGGGTCTTTGACGGTTACGGGCGGCACGTTTAATTCTGTGACGCTAAGTAATGCTGTTGGCGAGTTTGATTCGATTACGGTGACTGCGGGTGCGGTTCCGATCACGGCGATTACGGGTATCAACTACGGTCAGTTAATTTCGACTCGTGATCAAACCGCTACGTCTGCGAACGTGGCTTATGCGGTCTCGTTTGATACAGCATCGTCTTGGAATACTGGGATTACAACAGCCTCAAGCACCAACATTACGTTTGCTGTCGCTGGTGTGTATTTGTGTTCAATGAATTTTCAGATGAAAAACACTGATACCTCTAACCATACAGTTACAGTTTGGTATCAAAAGAACGGCACAAACGTCGCTAATACTGCATCTACCATTAGCGTTCCTAAGGCGACTGATGGTGGCGTGACGGTCTTTGAGTTGACGTTCCAAGAGCAAGTGACAGCGGGTCAGTATTTAACTCTTTATTGGTCAGCTTCAAATACAGCGTTAACTTTGGATTACACTGCTGCATCTGCGGGTCCTCCAAATGTTCCAGCAATTCCTTCTGTGATATTTACTTCAAATAGGATTTTCTGATGAAGGTGCGCGGCGACTGGTCTGAGTGGCAGCAGTTTGCCAAGGGTGGCGGGGCATGGACTCGCGCTGAGGGCAAGGACCCATCTGGCGGTTTGAACGAGAAGGGTCGTGCTTCGTTGCGTGCGCAGGGGCAGAACATCAAGCGTCCGGTGAGTGCAAAGCAGGCCAAGCGTAGCCCTAAGGCGGCTGCTCGACGCCGGTCGTTTTGTGCTCGCATGAGCGGGATGCCGGGACCGATGAAGGATGAGAAGGGTCGTCCGACCCGCAAGGCGTTGTCTTTAAGAAAGTGGGACTGCTGACATGGCAAAGCGAAAGAAGCCGGTAAAGAAGACTCAGCTTTCTTTGCGAGACAAGTTGGTAGTTAAAGTTTTGGCATTTAAAGCGTGGCTAAATAGCCAGTGGTATTCCTTGAGAGGAAAATTTTATGGCCGTTAAGTATGTAAAGGATTTTGAGTTCTCGTCTGATCGTGGCTTTCACAAGAGTGCTGAGCCGATGAAGGCAAAGGCTTCTTACCGTGACATGCCTGCTCGCGCCAAGCCGAATGCGGCTGCTATGGGTGCGAAGAAGATGGAGTCCGCTCCGGGTCGTGCTAAGTACGCTGGTGGTGGCCGGACGTCGTATGCGGACATGCCGTATGCAGCCAGAGTGGCTAAATCTCGTGCTGAGTCTGATGCAAGAACGGCTGAACTGCGTAAAAAGCAGGATACTAGCTTTGGTGGAAAGCCCAACGATAAAGTGCAGGCTATGCGAGCTCGCTTGGACGCCAAGATTGCTGCTAACCGTCAGGCCAGTGATGCAAAAGAAGCCGCTCGTAGGGCCGCTGCTATAGCTGCTCGTAAAGCCCCTTCTGGTCCGACTCGTAGCCTGCGTCCTGCTCCGACGATGACGATTATGCCGGTGCCGTACCCTGAGGATTCGATGATGTCCTCAAAGCCTGAGATGGTGGCTAAGAAGGGCGGCAAGATTGAGAAGATGCAAGCCGGAGGCAGTTTAATTAAAAAGGCAAAAGCTGCTATTGCAGCTAACAAAGCGGCTAAAGCGTTAGCCCCGCCTAAATCCGCTCCCAGCATGGAGCTTCCGGGGAAGGGAACTCTTTTTGATAGAACAAAAAGAATTCTCGCAGATAGGGGCCCAGTAAAGCCTAGTCCTCAACCAATAATGCCTCTTCCCGGTAAGAAAGAGGGTGGCATTTTCAGCACGGAGTACATGGCATCCAAGGGCCCGAAGACTCGCGGTACGCCGCGCAAGGGTCGTGAGATGGGCCGCAAGGACCGGATGGACCGGATGGCTTTGGAGAAGATGCGTAAGGCTGAAAAGTACGCTCCGGGGCTGAGCATTGACATGCCGGATCGCAAGGCTCATGGCGGTATGCCCAAGTCGCGAAAAATGATGTACGGCGGCGGTAAGTGCTAAAATAGACCCGTCAGTCATTGGGGTCTGCTCGGTGCAGTAGACCAAGGCGCAAGAGGGACCCTAATGGCAACTTCTGGTACGGTTTCGACAACTAACTTTACGACGCGGCAGGTCATTGACCATGCCTTTAGGCGTTGTCGCTTGGGTGCGCAGCAGATCACTTCTGAGATGATCGATGTTGCGAACGACCAGCTTTACCTAATCCTGTCTAATCTTGCGAACCGGGGTGTTCAACTCTGGTGTATTGAGCGACTGGTGATGCCTCTGTACGAGGGGCAGGGCGCTGTCACGTTGCCTTTGGGCACGATTGATGTGCTGAACACCAACTTGCGCACGTTGCTGGAGGCTACTGGCACCACGGCGACGACTTCCACAACGTATCAAAACTACAGTGCAGAGGGCTTGACGGTTACGACTGTTGGCATTCTGTGGTCTGCGGCTGCGGTGCCGTTTGTGGTTGAGAGGTCCAGTGATGGTGTGACTTGGACGAATGTCCCGCTCTCTGACTACATCAGCAACCCCGATGCAACGGCGGGCGAGTGGACTTGGGTAGACACTGAGGTTCCTGAGACTGCGGACTATTTTCGTGTTCGCGTGACGAGCGGTACGCTTTCGTATTCGGAAGTTTATTTTGGCAACACGCCGAATGAGATTCCGATTGCGCGACTGAACCGTGATGACTGGACGGCGTTGCCAAACAAGTCGTTTGAAGGGCGTCCGTTGCAGTTTTGGTTTGACCGGCAGCGCGACCAGCCTGTGATGCGGTTATGGCCTATCCCGAATGCTGCGGCTGAGACGCAAACGATTGTGCTGTGGAGGCATCGTTACATTCAAGACGTTGGCAGCATGACGCAGAACTTGGACATTCCGCAGCGTTGGTTTGATGCGATTGTTGCGCTGTTGGCGTCGAAGCTGGCGGATGAGACTCCGGAGGTTGACGTTCAACTTATTCCGATGCTTGAGATGAAGGCTGAGAAGGCTCTGGCTCAAGCGGAAAACGAAGAGCGCGACAATTCTCCGATTTACTGGACCCCAAATCTCTCGGTATATACGCGATGAGTCTTTTCTTAGACACTCGTGGACAGCCGTATGCAGCGATTGCAATTTGCGACAGATGTAGTCGCAAGTTTCCGCTTTCTGCTTTGATGCCGGATCCGAATGCACCGGGGTTGCGAGTTTGTCGTGATGATTTGGACCAACTTGATCCGTATAGATTGCCTGCGCGTCAGACTGAACGAATTACGCTGCCTTTTGTTCGTCCGGATACTCCGCTTTCTAATCAGCCGTATGGTGTGATTTCAGAAGACGGAAATACGTTCTTGATCAACGAGCAGGGCGATGATTACCTTGAGCCGGAGCAACCTTTGTAATGGCCAACGTACCCACTAATTTGATTCCCAGCAGAATCACATCACTTCCGGAAGCTCCGGTTGCGGATCCGGCTGGTTATTTTCCGATTGTCATTTCGGGGACAACCTATAAGGTTCAGTTCAGTCAGATCAATCAGAATCTGACGGTTCCGCCGAGCCGTGCGATTAATGCAGGCACTGGGCTGACGGGTGGTGGCACGCTGTCGCACGACATTACGATTGCGGTGGCGAACGGCGGCATTGGCAACGATCAGTTAGATACGACGGGTGTTTCTGCTGGCTCGTATGGTACGGGCGCTTTGATTCCCGTCATTACGGTTAACACAAAGGGTCGAGTTACCAGTCTTAGCACAACTCCATTGGTGGTGACGGGTTATGTGCCAGATTCGCGTCAAGTGGTTGCGGGCAGCGGGCTGTCTGGGGGCGGTAATCTTAGTCAAGACCGCACGCTCGCGATTGATTATTCGAGTACCGTTCCTTCTGCTCTCGGCTCAGCGTCGGCGGGTACGGCAACGACTCCAGCGAGGGCTGATCACGTACACCCAGCGGTAAATTTGGCTGACGGGTCTCAGACCAGCAATCAGTTGCCGTTGTCGCGTGGTGGCACGAATGCCAGCTTGTCCCCGGCTGCGGGTGCGGTGGTGTATTCCACTGGCTCTCAGATGGCGTTGACGACGGTTGGCGCTGCGGGTCAGGTGTTGGCATCAAACGGGGCGGGTGCTCCGAGTTGGCAGACTCTGACGGGCGCGGGCACGGTCACTAGCATTGATGTCAGCAGCACGGTGTCTGGGGTGGTATTTACCGGGGGCCCGGTTACGGCGGCTGGCGTCATTACGATGTCTGGCACGCTGGCCATCAGCAACGGTGGTACAGGCGCTGGGACGGCTTCTGGGGCGCGTAGCAACTTGGGCCTTGGGTCTATGGCGACTCAGGACTCAAACGGCGTATCGATCTCTGACGGCAGTATTCACGTTGCCTCGCTGAGCAGTACTAGTGGTGTTATTACCAGCCTGAACGGTACCAATCTTGGGTACGGGAATGTTGGGGTGTCTGGGACGCTATCGGCCACGGTGGGTGCGATTACCACGCTCACGGGCACGAGCTGGACGGTTACGAACTTTACGGCCACCAGCGCGACGATTAGCAACTTTACGTTTACGTCTTCGACGGTGACGGATTTGACCGCCACTAGGCTGACCGCTACCAGTGCATCGATTTCGCATTTGGGGGCTGGGTCAATCAGTGTGACGACGCTGACGGCTGCGAGTGCGGCTATTACGACGCTGACGGGTACGAGTGCTCATGTTACGACCCTGACGAGCGATTCGGCTACGCTGACCAATTTGACGGCTACGAGCGGGACGGTTTCGACGCTCAAGAGCACCAGCGCGGACATTACGAACTTGGCTGTCAGCAGCCTGACGGTTTCTAGTCTTTCGCTGGCCAATGCTACGTTTACGAGCGCGACCATTACGACGCTCACGAGCACTTCGGCTGGGATTACGACGCTCTCCAGCGGGTCTTTGACGGCTACGAATCTGACGGCGACGAGCGGTACGGTAA
>Ga0315902_10007803_pt1 | contig 14566 bp, 7 predicted proteins | sample LakEriMetagenome_9_FD_203523 | JGI IMG/M metagenome (GOLD analysis project Ga0315902, IMG submission 203523) | Freshwater fungal communities from buoy surface, Lake Erie, Ohio, United States - Buoy 12 MA117 | ecosystem: Environmental > Aquatic > Freshwater > Lake > Lake biofilm | place: USA... | reverse complement strand
TCGCCGTCAGCTGGTCGGGGGTCTCGTCGAAGGGAAATGATTCCTCGAACGCCCGCTGCCAGGCCGTGTCGTCAGGAAACGCGAGCCCGGGCCGCTCGGCACGCTTGGCCTGCAGCTGGATCATGTCGGCGGCCATGTCGGCCACCGCCTGCTGCACGGCGGCTTTTTGCTTCGCCCACAGCGTGCCGCCGATCTTGGCGAGCTTGGGCGCGAGCTTCGTGCCGCCCACGTACTTCTGCACGAGCTCGATGCAGGTGGCCGGCACGTAGATCCGCGTGCTCTCGGCAAACTCGATCTCCAAAAACTCCTCGGTGCGATCCTGCTTCTCGAGCAGCTTCAGGCCCCGGTAGCGGCCGACGCCGTGGGCCACGTGCACGACGTAGTCGCCTTCGTGGAGATCGAGAAACGTGTCGATCGCGCGAGTGAGCCGGTGCCGCGGCGCCCGCACCGTCACATCTTCACGGCGGAAGAGCTCCGCGCTCGACACGAGCACGAGCTTCTCCGGCACGAGGCGAAAGCCTGCGGAGAGCCGGCCCCGGGCGAAGTGGAGCCGGCCCGACTTCGCCGGGGCGCTCGCCGCGAGCAGCTCGCCGAGCCGTTTTTCCTCGGCCTCGGTGGGCGCCACGATCCACACCTCCTGATCCTTGCCGACCGTGCCGAGCTCCTCGCACACCCTGTCGAGCACGCCGGTGAATCGCTCCACGCTCTCGACCGCGAGCGTGGCCGTGGCCTCCAGACTCGACGGGGCCACCGCGGCGAGCGTCACCGACGGAAAGCGATAGATGCGGGCGAACACCTCTTCGGGGTTCGACACTTCCGCCGCTCCCTTCAGCCGCTCGTAGGTGCGCTTCGCCTCCTCGGCAAGTTCGCCCGGCTCGACGAGCGCCCACCACGAGCCGGCTGGGAGAATGTCGGCGAGGTGCGTGCGCCGCGTCGCCGCGCCCACGCCGAGTGCGGTGAGGTCGATCGATTGAAGCGTATCGACGCTCCGCTGGGTCACGGTGTCGAACGTGCGCAGCGATTCGATCTCGTCGCCGAAGAGCTCAATGCGCACGGGCCGGTCCCAGTCGACGGCGAAGAGATCGACGATGCCGCCGCGCCGGGCGAACGTGCCGGGGCGGTCGATCGCGTCGGCCGCCTGCCAGCCGCGGGCCGCGAGCCAGTCGGCCAGTTCGAGCGGGTCGAGCCGGCCGCCCACTTCGAGCCGGCGGGTGCTGGCCTCGATCTCGCGCGGGTCGGCGAGCGGCGCGAGGAGGGCCTGGATGCTCGTGACCACGATCGGCACGCCATGTGTGGCAAGCGTCTCGCTTGCCTGAACCCCGTCGCCGCTTTGGCGACCGGGACGGTCGCCCCACGTGAGCCGCTTGACGAGCGCGAGGCGGGCTGCGGCGGCCGGGTCGTCGGCGAGCGATTCGTCGTCGAGGCTCTCGAGCGCGGGCAGGAGCGCGACCGGCCGCGTCGTGAAGAGCGCGAGGTCGTCGCAGAAGGCATCGGCGTCGGCGGCGTGAGGCAGCACCACGACGAGCACGGCGTCCTCACCGCTGGGCGACGCAGCCAGCTGGTTCGCGACCGCCGCCGCCGTCAGCGCAGACGCCGATCCCCAGGTTCCGCCGATCGTGCCGCCGTGCCCCTCACAAAGGCTGGCGACCACCTCGGCGAACCCGCCATGCTGCTCGAGCGTGTCGGCCAACCCGGGCAACCGCCCGGCAGGCCGTGTGGGTTTCCGTGCCACTCGTTCTGCGAGTGTAGGGCCAAGCGATGCCGTCCCCAACCCGACATGTTTCCACCGCACCGACGTAGGCCTCTGGGCACAGCGATTCCCTGTCAATCCGTGTCGTAGATGCAGTCGCTTCGCCCTACCCCCGCTCTGCCACGACTGTTACACTCCCCGCCAGTGTGACATGTCCCCTTAATCGAGCTGTTTGATGGATACCGACAAAGCCTGGGAACAGTGGGGGCGGAGCGACCCCTATTTCGGGGTGCTCACGGATGAAAAATACCGGAGCCACAACCTTTCGAAGGAAGCAAAGGCCGACTTTTTCGCGACGGGACAGGACCATGTCCGCCACGTTCTCGATGTCTGTAGGCGTCACTTCGACGCCGCGTACACCCCGCACCGAGTTCTTGATTTTGGCTGCGGCACAGGCAGATTAACGATTCCTTTCGCAGAAATCGCCCGGGAGGTCGTGGGGGTCGATGTGTCCGATTCGATGCTTGCTGAGGCGGGCCGCAATTGTGCGGCACGTGGCATCGTGAACGCCTTGTTCACGAAGTCATCGGATGATCTCGCTCTCGTACCCGGTATGTTCGACCTCGTGCACTCCTTCATCGTCTTCCAGCACATTCCCACGTCGCGAGGCATACGGCTTCTGGAACTCCTCCTCGCGCGGCTCCAGGCCGGAGGACTGGCGGCGGTGCATCTCACCTACTCCAAGACATCGTTTCGCAGTTCGGGGGGCAAAAGTCCCCTGGCCGGCCGGCCCGTCGCGGCGACACTCCAGCGTTTAGGGCGCCAGGTCGAGCGCACGCTGCGCAGATCCATTCGTGGAAATCGCTACGCGGATCCGGAAATGCAGATGAATTTCTATGACGCCAACTCGCTCTTATTCCGCATCCAGGACCTCGGCGTGCGCGAGGCCTTCGTCGAGTTCACCGACCACGGCGGGGCCTTGGGCACGATGCTTTATCTTCGCAAGCCTGCGAGCGTCTGAGCGTGTTTGGTACCCGGCCGCCGTGGTTGCGGAGCGATTTGCGCTTCAGCAGTGCCAGCGGCTAGTGGAATCAGCAACTCCGAAGACGCGTGATCACGGCATCTCGCCCTGCTCTTCGACGGCTCACAGATTGCGCTGCGAGGCCACGAACAGCGTCTTGTTGGCGGCGCAGGGGCAGCGGCGACTGGCTCAGGCCGCGTGGCGACGGCGGTGCTCGCTTGTGTGGCCGCGATCAGACCACATTGGAATGACCATCCCGTCGTGTGCCGCATCGCCTGTGCCACCCCTGAACGCCCGGAGCGCGACAGATCGCTCCGAGAGCGGCGTCATCGCCATCGCCAGGCGTTGCCGGGCGGCCGCGATCTCACGGCACCGGCGTGTGTGCGACCGACACCACGCGAGGATGTCCATCAGGTCGGTGAGGTCGGCGGCGACGGGCACAAAATGCTCCCAGGGAATCAGGCGATCGTAGTACCACTGGCGAAAGCCCAGCGGCGAAGCCACCTTGATCACGCAACAGCCATAGATCAATCGAATGAAGAGGTTGCTGTAGGCATTGGCATGCCCGTCGATATCGATGGCGAAGCGTCGCCCGGACCACGATGACTGAGGGACGGGCCCGCCGGCGATACCGGCCCGGCGGTAGGCGGCGGTGATCGCAGGCGACGATGCGCGGCTGGGAGAGATGCGAACATCCACGCCGCGCTCGTCGAAGCCGCGCAGCAGCAGACACATCCGCACGCGCTGGTTCAGGTCGAGGCGATCAGGCGTCAGAGGTTCGACGAGTGCATGGCCCTGCCCCGTCGCGCTGCCGCGCCAGACGATGGCCGGATCGCGGTCGTCGAAAGCAGGTGCCGCGGCAGCTTGAATCCGTTCCCGGCGATACCCTGAAGACGTGGAAAAACCACGATCGGGCACGAGCAGCGATTCGCGGCGATTGGAACAAAACCCGATGACAGGGCCATCGATCTGCACGAAGTCTCCCAGATCGGCCATCCACTCGTTGTCGGCCACGGCAGGATCGGCGATCACGTCGAGAATCGGGCTCAGCCTCCGCCACGCGGTTGAGAAGCCATGTCGCGTCTTCATCCAGTCGAGATTGGCGTCGATTGAATGAATCGCACCGGCCAGCTTGTGAATCGCGATCACCGTGCAGGGCGCGGCCAGCGAAAGATGCCGAAAAGGGATCCGCATCCGCACGTCGGTGGCGACGAATGCCGCGCGGTGCTCGAGCGCGCGGCGCTTGATGGGCTCGGCCAGAGCGTGCATCGCGATCGAGATTCGTTCCGGGATCTTCACGGACGGCCCGTAGCGAAAAGTTTTCGAAAACCTGCAGGAGTAGGTCGGCACGGGCCGCACCGACTCTTGACAGCGCCCGCAGGCCGGGGGCGGGCATGATCGCCGAGGCTTGCCCAGCCTGCGCAGGCACTACTTCTTGCGGCGATTGTTTGGCGATCCCACACCGACCCTGGCTTGCGCTGCGGGCTTCCAAGGCGTGCATCAGGAAGCCTGGGGGTGAGCCGAGTGGATGCTTCACGGCGGGGCCGTGACAGGCTGAAGCCTGTCTTCCAACCAGGAACCGCCAGGCCGGGAGGGCCGGGTGAACACCAGCGGGCGGAGGGCCGCCACAGGAATTCCGGCAGGCTGCCGAGAATTCCCGTGCTTACGGCATCTCGCCCTGCTCTTCGACGGCCCACAGATTGCGCTGCGAGGCCACGAACAGCGTCTTGTTGGCGGCGCACGGGATCGACCACACCGGCGAGCCGAGTTTGAGCACGGCCAGCGTCTTCTTCTCGCGTCCGGCAGAGAGCACCGTGAAGCCCTTGCGGCTCCCGATATACACCTTGCCGTCCACGACGAGCGTCGACGACCAGATCTCGTCCTGTGTGTCGTGAAACCACACGAGGTCGCCGGTGTCGGCGTCGAGGCAGTGCACCTTGCCGGCATACTCGGCGGCATACACGAGCCCGTCGGCCACGGCCACGGTCGAGAGTGCCCGGCCGATGCCGAGGTATTGCCACACCTTTCGCACCTCGGCTCCCTCGTCGGTGCCGTCCACGGCGAAGCACGAGAGCGCCCCGCGGCCGGGGCCGTGCACGGGGTCCTGGCCGATTGCCACATACACGCGGTTCCCGTCGATGACGGGCGAGCCGATGATCTCGTTGGGGCTCACGACGAGCCCGGTGTCATCGACCGACGTCGCCTTCCCGCGCACGAGCGCCCAGTAGTCTATTTCGATGTCGCCGCGGGCGCGGTAGCCCGGGGGGTTACAGTCGAAGAGCCAGTCGCGTTCGAGCGTGGCCGGCGCCTTGCCCGGCTTCACGTCGGCCGCGAGTGGCACGAACCCATGGCAGCGGCCGTCGCCCCCGCCATACACGATCCGTTCGCCGCGCGGCGACTCCACGATCGTGGGCGACGACCACTGGCCGTGAAACACGTCGGCACTGATCGTGCCATCGTCGCGGGCGAGGAGTTTGCCCGTCTCCTTGTCGAGCACGACGAGCGACGCCGCCGTGGGCAAGACCACCTTGCCGTCATAGACGCCGTTCGCCGTGCCCACGTAGAGATGCCGCCCCACGACGAGCACCGAGCAGTTCGCGGCATCGTGCGGAAACACGGGGAGTTCGCGGATCATGTCAAATCGCCACACGATGTCGGCGTCGCGCGGGCCCAGTGCCACCGGCTCGGCGCCCGCGGCCACGCTGAATCGCGCCTCGTCGCGAAACGGCCCGTCATTGCCGTCGGCCAGGCCATCGACGTCGAGGCACACCACCTCACAGCGGTTCGTCACCACGTAGAGCTTGCCGCCATCGACCGTGGCCGACGAACAGATGCCGAGGTTCATGTCGTCGAAGTCTTCGCTCACGAGCGAGCGGTCGATCTCGAGCCGGGGCACCACGAGCCGCCACACGAGGTCGCCCGTCTTCTCGTCGAGGCACATGAGCACGCCGCCGCGCGTGGGGCGAAACCGCGGGTCGTCGAGATCCTCGTCGTTCGTGCCGACATACACCCGGCCCTTCGACACGGTCGGTCCGGAATAGTTCTCGCTCCCCAGCCGCACCATCCAGCGCACGTTCTTGGCCGTGGCCGGGTCGAAGCCGAGGCGGTCGCGCTTCTTTTTGCCGGGGTGGAACGTGGCCGGGATGCCGGTCTCGTGCGACACGAGATTCCGCCGCTGCCCGCCGCCCCACTGTGCCCAGTCGTCGGCCCGGCAGCTCGGCGCACAACCAGCCCCGAAACTCGCCGCGAGCCCTACGAGCCCTCCCATCAGCCGTGTCAGCCGCCTGCCATTCACGTGTCCGCCCTTTTGCTGCCCCGAAAAAAGAGCCCAATCGAGGCCGTGATTGTGGGTCGGCCCCGAGGCCGCGTCCAGAGGCTGGCGGGACCGGCGGGCGTTTTTCCATGGCGTTTTTATCGGGTATGGTTGAGGGATCGTTTTTCGCCCCTCCAGGAGTCCTCCCTATGGCCACCGCCTCCCGCCCCGCGTCTTCCACCGGCTTCGTCTCCGGGGCCGACGTGGTCGTCGAGTCGCTGATCCGGCACGGGGTCGACGTGATCTTCGCCTACCCGGGCGGGGCAAGCATGCCGCTCCACCAGGCGCTCACGCACGCCAAGGATCGCATCCGCACGATCCTGCCGCGGCACGAACAGGGCGGTGCCTTTGCAGCCCAGGGTTACGCCCGTACGACAGGCCGCCCCGGCGTGTGCATGGCCACGAGCGGCCCGGGCGCGCTCAATCTGGTGACGGCCATCGCCGACGCCAAGATGGACAGTGTCCCGATGATCGCCCTCACCGGCCAGGTGGGCACGAGCGTGATCGGCACCGACGCCTTCCAAGAGACGCCGATCGTGGAGGTCTGCCGCGGGATCACGAAGCATCACTACCTCGTCACCGACGCCGCCGACATCGCCCGCGTGATGAAGGAGGCGTTTCACATCGCCACCACAGGCCGGCCCGGCCCGGTGCTCGTCGACCTCCCCAAAAACATCCAGGTCACGCAGCTCGTTCCCGACTACGACGTGCCGATGAATCTGCCGGGCTATCGGCCCGAGCCGCGGCCCGTGCAGCCGGAGCAGATCGCCCAGGTGGCTGCCGCGATCAAGCGGGCCAAGCGGCCGGTGATCTACGCCGGCGGCGGCGTGATCACGGGCGACGCCTCCGACGAGCTGCGCGAGCTCGTCCGCAAGACGGGCATCCCCGTCACGATGACGCTCATGGGCCTCGGGGCCTACCCCGGCACCGACCAGCTCTCACTCGACATGCTGGGCATGCACGGCAGCGTCTACGCCAACTACGCCGTCGATCAGGCCGATTTGCTGCTCGCGATCGGCGTGCGGTTCGACGACCGTGTCACGGGCAAGGTGAGCGAGTTTGCCCAGCACGGTTTCATCGTGCACATCGACATCGATCCGTCTGAGATCAACAAGAACAAGCTCGTCCACATTCCGATCGTGGCCGACGTCGAAGACGCCCTCCACGCCCTCAACAAGATCGTCGAGAAGCCCACGGCGAGCCTCGAGCCCTGGCACGCGCAGATCGCCGAATGGAAGAAGGAAGATCCGTTCTCCTTCGACACGAGCTATCCCGGGATCCTCGCCCAGGAGGCGATCCAGGCGCTGTCGCGGCTCACGGCCGATCGCGAGACGGTGATCACCGTGGGCGTGGGGCAGCATCAAATGTGGGCCGCGCAGTTCTACAAGTTTCGCGAGCCGCGCACCTGGCTCTCGTCCAGCGGCCTGGGCACGATGGGCTTCGGCCTGCCGGCGGCGATGGGCGCGAAGGTCGGCCGGCCCGACGCGCTCGTGGTCGACATCGACGGCGACGGCAGCATCCTGATGAACATCCAGGAGCTCGCCACCTGCCGCACGGAAGACATCCCCGTGAAGATCCTGCTTCTCAACAACCAGCACCTCGGCATGGTGGTGCAGTGGGAAGACCGGTTCTTCAAGGGCAACCGTGCCCACACCTACCTCGGCCCGGTCGATCACCCCGAGGCCTGCGGCCAGGGCGACGGCATCTCGCCGTGCGACCGCTATCCCGATTTCGTGGCGATCGCCAAGGGCTTCGGCTGGCAGGCCGAAACGGTCTCGGCGAAGAACGATCTCGAGCCCGCCCTCAAGCGGCTGATCGACGCCAAGGGCCCGGCGATCCTCGACGTGCAGGTGCCCTATCAGGAGCAGGTGCTGCCGATGATCCCGAGCGGCATGACCGTCCGCGACCTGATCAAGAAGTAGGGCCGGCTTCGGGCTCCCCAACTCTTCTCGAGAGACTGCCGGACTGGAGGTCCGGCCCTCGGGAGCGAACGGAGGTTCGCCAAGCAAAAATCGGCAGGATGCCGATGTTTTGCGTGTTCACTGAAAGGGATTGTCGAACGGCGAGGCGTTCGGGTCCGGCGCGGGCTTCTGCTTGTCGCCGGCAGGCTCTTCGGGCTTCGGCTGTCGCACGGGCCGCTTCGCTGCTTTTCCGCCTGGCGCCGGCGGCCGTAGCACGTCGAGCGCGTCGAGGAGCGCGTCTTCGACAGGATCGCTGTCGAGCGTCAGGCCTTCGCCCGTGAGCTGTTTTGCCAACTCCTTCGCGGGCCCGGCCGCGTCGCCCATGAGCGTCGCCAGGCCCAGCTTTTCGTCCGTCGAGAGGATCGCCGTGCCGAGCGTGTAGAGCCGCCAGGCGGCCCGTCGGCAGGCCTGCTCCGAGATCGCGAGCGGGTCGATCGTGGGCAACGGCTGACCGTCGAATCCGAATCCTTGCGGCCCACCGAAGGCCGGAGCCTGCGGCCCTCCCGGCACGGCCCCGCCCCGCCGATATTGCTCTTCGAACCGCCGGGCTGCGGCCGCCTTCTCCTCCGACTCGAGCGCCGTGATCGCGAGCTTGCGAATCGCCTCCACGACCGCTGCCGCCTCGATGCCCGACGTCGCATCGGCCGTCACACCGAGCGCCGCTGCGGCCCGCACCCGGAGGTCGATCGGCCGCGTCTCATCTCCCACGAGCCCTGCGAGCAGCGCCGCGAGTTTGGGCGGCGCGGGCCGCACGAGGAGCGGCACGATCTGCAGCGCCCGCGACACGAGCCACTCCTGCTCCACGGCCCGTTCGGCCGCTGCAGGCTCACCGAGGATCGCCGCCACTGGCGGCCCGAAGGTCGTCGCAAGCGAGTCGTCGCCCGCACCGGCGGCCACGTGCCTCGCCACCCCGGCGAGCGCAGCGATGCGCACGGCGTCCGGCAGGTTTGTATCGCCGGCGGCGGCGGCGAGCGACTGGCCGGCAGCGGCCCACGGCTTGCCGCTCTTCGCCTTCAATTCGCCCACGAGCAGCATTGCGTTGACCCGCACCACCGGATCGGCCGCATCGTCGCGGGCGGCGGCCGTCATGAAGTCGGCGATGAGCTGCGCGATGTCGGCATACGCCTTGTCTTCACCCACGTCACCGAGCAAGAGCTCGCGAAGCCGCTTGCGGGTGCGCTCGATGAGCGAGCGGTTTTCCTCGAGGGCGAGCTGCGGAAGCGCCGTCTCCTGAAGAAATTGCTTGGCGTTGTCGTCGACTTGCCCTCCCTCGCGAAGCTTCTCCTTGAGCTCACGAATTTCCCGCGAGGCTTCCACCTTCGTCCAGCCGGCATACTTCGGCTCGGCCCGGGCCACGGCGGCCGCGCAGACGGCGACGACCACGGCCGCGAGCAGCCGGACCGGGCGGTTGGAAGTGTGGCGTGTGCAGGTCATGGTTGTCAGCGCCCAAACGGACTGCCAAAGGGATTCTCGGGGGTCGCGCCCGGGGGCTGCTTGTCCTTGCCCCCCTTGGCATCCTCGACGATCGGAAGCGTGCCAATGTAGCGATCGACCCTGGGCTGCGAGTCGGCGGCCGATGCGACGGCGAAGGATCCGTCGGGCCGGAGAAAGAGCATGTCGAGCGGCTCGGGCGGTGGCGATCCCTTGCCGCTGCGGGTTTCCGCCCGGTCGTCCTGTCGGCCGCGCAGGTCCACGAGCACGGCGTCGGTGAAGGCGTCTTCGCCGCGGGTCCGCAGATCGCCCGGCTTGTTGAGCTTCTTGTCGACGTTCACGAGGCCGCCCGGATCCGTCACGAGGCTCCGCAGCGCGTAGTTGCCCGTGTCGCCGCCCTTGTCGAGCACGAGCACCTCGACGGCGCCGGGCTTGAATCGCTTCGATTCGGCCTTGCGCACCGTCCGCACGAGCAGCTGCTCGGTGTCGGGCACGGTCACAGCCGCCGTCACGTTGCTCGGGGCCGAGGCGAGCTTCACGTCTTTGGCGAGCGCGGCGTCGGTGAGATACCGCCCCTCGAGGTCGCGATTCGGATTCCACAGCGAGAGCCGCACGCGATATCGATAGGTCTTCCCAGCCTCCACGTTCGTGTCGACGAACCGAAACAGTCGGTAGTCCACCCCGACGATCGGCCGCCCTTGGGCATCGAGCATCATCCCCGGCCCTCCGGGCTGCATGCCGAATTCACCGGGGCCAAACCCTGACCCGCCTGGCCCGCCCGGCCCGCCAAATCCCGGCGCGCCTCCGCCAAACTCCGCGCCCGGTCCAAACCCCGGCCCGGCGCCCGGCTGCTGGCCAGGCAGAATCGTCGCCGACTGCTCGGCCTGTTCGGCAGCCAGCTGCGCCTGCTCCTCGAGCTGTTCCTTGAACTTCGCCACAAACCACGGGTGCACCGCTTCGAGGCCCCACGGCTCGCCCGCGAGCGCCGGCAGCGGGCTGCAGTAGCCGAAGGCGGCGCCCGGGTTGCTCTCGGCCCCCAACATGAAGCCCTGCGGCAGCGGGTCGGGCTGCACGCCGGCCCACTGTTTCGCCGCGTCTGCAAAAAACTGTTTGAGGTCGATGCGCTTCCAGTCTTCGCGGCCGTTGGGCGAGACCACCATCCGCTCCACGAGATAGTCGCTCCAGAGCGGCACGTCGCGTTGTGGATCGCGCAGGCCCGCCTGGGCGAACCGCTCTTGATAATCGCCCATCTGCTTGGCAAACGGCACGAGGCCCGTCACCACGCAGTAGGGCACGAGCCGGCCGCGCACGCCCGGCGCTCCGGGCATACCAGGCATGCCCGGCATCATCATGTCGGGCGGCATCATGCCGGGCCCAAACTCACTGAATCCAGGCGGCAGCGCGGGCATGCCGGCCTGCCCGGGCTGATCTTTCTTGCGCCGCCGCTTCGAGCCGCCGGGCTGCCCGTCGGCGCCCTCCGGCGCATCGACGTCGGCGGTATTGCGGCCGAGGGCCGCATCCGCTGGGCGTTCCGGCATAAAGGCGATCCCGGCCACGGCCTGCAGCTCCTCGATCGGAAACACGTCCGGCTTCGATCGCTTCGACTTTTCCTCGAACAGCGGCTTGTTGAAGAGGGCCACGGGCGGCGGCTGATGCACTTCCGGGGCGCGCCAAGGGTCGATCAACTTCGTGAGATTCGACCGCCGCAGTTCCTCTGCTGGCGGCTGCTTCACGGCCTGGATGTGCGAGGCCGCGCGGTTCGCCTGTTCCTCGATCACGGCCGGCTGCTGCTCGCGCGACGCCGTCTTCGAGCGGGCCGCGCTCACGCCGCCCCACACGAGTCCGCAGGCGAGCGCGGCCACGACTGCCACGCCGATCTTCTCGCCGTGGGCGAGCAGAAATTCGACGATCGCATCTTTGTCGAAGCTGATGGAAGGCCGTTTCATGCTGCGTTGCCCTCTGCCTCTGCGTTGACCGGAGCGGCCTCGGGCGCTGCTGCGTCGGCCTCGGGCGCCGCCGCCTCGGCCTCGTCATCCGGCGATGCTTCTAACCCCAGCGCCAGCGGATCGGGCTGTTTCGCGAGCGCCACGGTGCCGCGGAGTTCCACCGTCACGTCGTGCGGCCGGCTGCCGGCCGCCGCCGCAGGCTGCCCTCCAAACTCTCCGCCCCCGGGGCCGAAGCCACCCGCCGGGCCCATCGACGGCATGCCGCCGCCGGGCCCGCCGCCAGGCCCGCCGGCGCCCACGTTGATCCGCACCTGCCGCACGTCGATCGGCACCGGCGCCGTCGCGAGATCGACAAGCAGTGTGTCGAGCTTCCGCTCATCGACGATGGCCCGCATCACGAACGGCACGAGATGCACGAGCTGCGCGTCGGGCGACGTGGCAAGCTCCGCCGCCGTCAGTGGCTTGCCGGAAAAATCGACATAGATCCAGCTTCGGAGCAGATCGTCGGGGGAGGCGTCCGGCGGCGCCTCGCCTCCCGGGGCGCCCCCCGGGCCGCCGAAACCGCCCGTGCCTCGGCCTCCGCCGGCAAACCGCGGATGCGGCGGCCGGCCTACGGCCCCACCCTCCATCATCGCTGGGTCGGGCGGCGGCGCGAATTCTCCCGTCGGGTTGGCCTGACCAGCCGCCACCGGCACCACGATCCGGCCACCGCCCGCCGCGCCAGGCTTGTCTTCAGCGGCGGGGTAGCCCACCGCGAGTTGCTCGACGAGCGGAATCGGCGCGTTGTAGGCGCCGGCCGCCGTCTTGTTCACCCGCGCGATCGCATCGGCCAGCACTCCATACACCCACAGCTCTTCCTGCGCGAGCACCACCTGCGTGGTCGAGGGCGGCCTGTCCCAGTTGAAGCTCGCGTAGAGCCGCTGCTGATCGGCTGGGTTCCACTGCACGAGTGCCATGGGCTTCTCGGGCATGCCCGGCCGTCCGCGCATCATGCCCGGATCGATCATGCCGGGAGGTGGCCCGGCTGGCTGCCCTGGCCCGCCCGTTGCTCCCTCCACCATCAGTTCGTCGGCCCCCATGCGGGCCGGCAGCGTGCGCACGATCGCCCGCACGCTGTTTTGATACCGCTCAAGCATCGGCCGCGGCAGCTTCGCAGCCGGCTTGAGTGTGGTCGCCTTCTGCACGAAGTCGGGGCCGAGCGACGCCGGCCACACCCGCAGCGGCTGCTGGCTGTCCCACACCTTCCGCCACTCGGTGAGCGTCTGCCCCTTCACCCGCTTCGTCGCGTTGTCGATCTCGCTCGACCACGCATCGTTGGGGTGTGGCTGGATGCCAGTCACGCTCCGCACCGCCGAGAGCCGGCTCTCGATCTGGCCGCGGGCCGAGTCGATCTCGGCCGCCAGCTTGCCCCGGGCCAGAAACACCATCGGCAGCACGATCAACGGCACGAGCGCGAGCAATATCCAAAAGTGGTGCTTGAGCACCGCATCGAGATACGGTCGCACGTTGTCGGGAATCTGAACCATCGTTGCAGAGGCCACGCGGGCCTTCGTCAGTTGCCTTCGGGTGTGGGCGGAGGAGCCGCCGGCGGAGCCGGCTTCGGCGCTCCGGGCGACACGGGCTGCCAGCAGAACTGCAGCGTGAAATCAAACCGCTTGAGCGTGAGCTCGAGATCTTCGGGCTGCGCGGCTCCCGGAAACAACTCGGGCCGCGGCGCCTGAGGGTCTCCCGGCGCGGCCGCGCCTTCCTTGGGCACGCGGGTCGTCCGCACCGGCGACGCCGCCACGATCACGGGATAGCCGATGCCGAGCTCCTTCACCGGCACGGTCTCTCCGGCCATCGGCCCGGCCGACACGACCACGTCGTCGCCTTCGCCGAGCAGGCCCTTCACGATCGTCGACCGTACGAACTGCGCCGCTTCATCGGGCTTGTGATGGTCTTCGTTGTGATAGTGGTAGCCGGTCAGCTGCACCACCCAGCCCGGCCCGGTGGGCCCCGCCGCGGCGGGTGCGGCGCCGTCGGCGGCCGGCGCCGGTGCAGCCTCGCCTTCGGCCGGTGCTGCCGCCGCCTCATCGCCCTCGGCGACCTCATCGGTGGCGTGCGTCTCGGCCCACTGCTGCTGCACGCCCGCAAACCACGTGGCCAGATCGGGAAAATACTGGCAGTCGAGCGAGGTCACGTGCAGCTCGTATCGATCCGCCGGATTTTCCGGCACCTGGCCCGCCGGGTCGCGCGGCAGGAGCGACTGCACGGCCCGCAGCATGTCGAGCGACTGAAAACGTCGATCCTCGATCGCGAGCAGGGCCTGCTGTTCGGTGATCGCGGCGTCACGCTTGAGCCGTACCTCGTCGAGCGCCGACACGGCCGCCTGCGACTGCGTCTTCACGCCGTCGGCGCGGGCGAAGGCGCTGGCGTAGGTGCTGGGAGCGAACGACGTCCACGCGAAATACATGCCGAGGAAGCTGATCGCCGCGGCGGCCATCAGGCCCACGGCCGCCCCGAGCGCCCAGGGCTTCTTCGCTTCGATGATCCGTTCCTGGATGATCTCCCGCGGCAAGAGGTTCGTGCGAATGCCGGGCGCCCCCGAGCCCTCGAGCGCGAGGCCGTAGGCCGTGCCGAAGGCGAGCCGGTTTTCCCGAAACGCCGGAGCGCCGAGCACGCCGGGCCCCTCGAGGCCGCGAAACGTCTCCAGCCGCTGCACGTCGAGGCCGAGCTGCTTGCCGACGAAGTCGGTGAGGCCGCGGAGCTTGGTGGCGTTGCCGAGCAACAGCACCTTGCCGATCGTCGCCGTGCGGTCGGTGCCGGTGAAATAGTTGAGCGACCGCTGCAGTTCGGCGGCAAACTCGTTGAACACCGGCCGCATCACCTTGAACACGGTCTTCGGGTCTTCGGCCCGGGCCGCGTTGCGCTTGAGATGTTCGGCCTTCGCGAACGTCATCTTCATGCCCTGCACGAGGGCCTTGGTAAACGTGCTGCCGCCGATGGGGATGCTCCGCTGCCAGATCCGCATGCCGTTGGTGATCACGAGGTCGGTGGCATCGACCCCCATCGACACGAGCACGATCGAGGCGGGCGGCTGATCGGGATCGACCGTCGCCGGATCGGGCAATTGATCGAACATCACCATGTTCGCCAGCGCGATCGGCGCGAGCTGGAGCACGTCCACTTCGATGCCGGCCTGCGTGAGCGGAGCGAGCGCCTTGT
>Ga0315902_10007796_pt1 | contig 14576 bp, 1 predicted proteins | sample LakEriMetagenome_9_FD_203523 | JGI IMG/M metagenome (GOLD analysis project Ga0315902, IMG submission 203523) | Freshwater fungal communities from buoy surface, Lake Erie, Ohio, United States - Buoy 12 MA117 | ecosystem: Environmental > Aquatic > Freshwater > Lake > Lake biofilm | place: USA... | reverse complement strand
AATAATAATTCTAAAGCGAACGATTGGGATGAAACCTGGTGGGGGGAAACGAGAACGTATTCTCTGGGACCTGAAAGTTCTCAAAACATTACCTTAGGCCATAAAACCAATGTAACATCCAATCAATCCCACATTGATTTTATATGGAGCAATATACCTGCCGATGCCTACGGATCTGGTTTTATTACAATCGCCACAGCAGGTTCGTTCGGTTCATTTTCTACTTGGCAGCACACGGTTAGCAGCTCACAGTTGGTTATTCCGCTACCGGTACTCAATGCGCCTTCTACTTTGTCGGCCACTAATGCCGACCACTGTAATAAAGTTGCTTTAACTTGGTCTGCTCCGGGTAGTTTTCCATGCTCTTACAATCAGGAAATATACCGAAACAATGTTTATCTGGCTCAGGTTAATTCTTCCGCTAATTCATACGATGATGTTACCGCACCCCAAGGCTCTCATACCTATCATATAAAAGCTGTGCATAAAACGACTTCAACCAACGGCATCATCGCTAGTTTCCCTTCCAATACTGCCATAGGTTCAAAAAACTCCTCTGCATCACCGCCTAGCGGTATAACTGCTACTACAACGAGTTGCGATGGCGAAATTCGGATTAACTGGACATTTAATGACGCTGATCCCACTAACTTTAAGGTATCTCGATCTACAAATCCTACATCGGGATATACAGTAATCGCCACTTTGCCCGGATCTGACAGAGCCTACATTGATGCGAGTATAACCAAAAATACCACCTATTATTATAAAGTGGCAACAGTAGGTACGTGTGGTGAAACTACATCTCCTTCTTACTTTACAGGATTTGCCCCTGATATACCGGCAAAGGCAACGAGTGTTACAGTAACTACGAATGGTACCAATAATGGCTTTATCATAAACTGGACGGATAACTCGAACAACGAAACAGGTTTTATAGTGGAACGGTCGATACAAGGACAAGCCGGTGTTACTAACTTCAATGTTGGACCTAATGTTACAACCTTTTCCGATAATTCTGTTTTAGCCTGTGTAAATTATACCTATACCATAAGAGCACGAAATAATTGTGACCCGGCCGGTAATCCTTCCAATGCAAGTAGTGTGGTGCGCATATTCCCTGATTTAAGCACATCATTTAATACTACCAATTTTAAACTCACAGCAAGCAAAGGCTATTTTACCAATATGGTTCAGCTCAGCTGGAGCACTTTAAACGTTGATATACTTACGCAATACCGTATATTCAGAAAACAATTCGGCACCACAAACGACTCCATATTGATTGGAACAGCAGGCATGGGCGAAGGCAATTTTATTGACAACTCATCTATATCAGGTGTGCTGTATAAGTATACAATTATTGGTGTACTGAATTGTGGCGGATTTACGCGTTATTCAAACTTCACTGAAGATATTGGATTCCGAACTGCATTCGGTACGGTAAGTGGTGCGATTACGTATAGCGGAGGAATTGCTGTTCAAAATGCGCGCGTACAAGTTACGCCTGCTGCCACCACATTTGTGGGTGCCTCGGTCAACTTTGCCAACACATCGGGTACGATGACGGTTCCTGCATCTTCCAAACTCAGTTTCACTACTGGTGCAACTTTTGAGTGTTGGTTCATTACTCCCAACACAACCGGTACAAAGGAATTAATCCGAATCAATTCCGGCTCAAAAAGTATTATGCTGCGGTTAGTCGGTGACAAATTATCGTTGTTCGTAAACAACGGAAGCACTACACAAAACGTAAGTAGTATTACCGGATTTTTATCGAACAATTACAATCAGGCAACGGGGGTGGTAAGTGCCGATTCACTGGTTGTATATCTAAACGGAATTCGCAGTGCAGCGCTGGCTTTAGGAGCCTATACGCTGTTTCCACTAAATAATTCTTCCATTACAATGGGTTCGACATTTGTAGGAAATTTGGATGAAGTACGTGTATATGCTAGGCAAAAATCAGCGCAGGAAGTATCTGAAGATTACAGCCGAAGGGTAAACCCAGACGATACTGAGCTCAAGGCATACTACACATTTGATGAAAATATGGTTGGTTACAATGGCTTTTTTGACTACTCAAAAGTAGGCCAGGCATTTAACGAACAACACGGAAGTATGACCAACGTAACATACAGCAACAATATTCCCAGCAGCTCTCAACTGGCACATGCAAGTTTTACCGATGCTTCTGGCACGTATGTAGTGACCAATATTGGCTATGCAGGAACAGGTCAGCCTTTCATTATTACACCAAGCTATGAGACACACAGTTTTTCACCTATTAATCGTAATGTTTTTATTGGTGAAGGTTCGGTGAGTCATAGTCAGCAGGATTTCACAGATATATCATCCTTTGCCGTTAGTGGTTTTGTTAACTATGTGCCTATTGGTGGCGCTACATTGGGCTGCCCGGCTGAGGGTATCAATTTCAAAATAGACGGGCAAACTGTGGTGCGCAATGGTGAACCAGTGGCAACAGATGTAGATGGCAAATTCGATTTTCAAGTCCCTATAGGCAACCATGTTATAACCGCTTTTAAGGATGGGCATATTTTTAGTCAGGGACGTTTCCCGGCTTTGCCAACTCCGTCATTCAATTTTCAAAACAGTGTAGCCGGAATCACATTCGTAGATTCTACCCTAGTAAAGGTAGTGGGTAGAGCTGTTGGTGGAGCGATAGAAGCTGCAAAAAAACCCGGAATGGGTAAATCCGTTAACAATATCGGGAAAACACGTATACACTTCAAATCACAACTGCGAAACGGATGCAGTAAAATAACGGTGATTACCAACGATACATCGGGAGAGTATGTTACATACCTGCCTCCGCTTATCTATACTATCGACACAGTAAAAATTCAAACGAACAATGATCCAAATTTAGGTTTTGGTATACAGCAGGTTTTAGACTTAACCAATGCAACTACTATCACCCGTGTATACGATACCATACGCATAGGTACTACTGTTGTACGTATTGACTCTGCCAGCTTTAACACCAGAAGAGATTTTATTTGCTATGCACCTCCTAAGTTGTTTTTGTCCCGCACAACAGGACGTACACCTACAGACTCGTCATTTGTGGGAGAAATGAAACTGTTTACCGATTCCATAAACTATATTTCGCTTGTACCCACAAATCCTTTCGGATGGCCTGTTTTCAAACAATTCAGTACATATACTGCCAAAATATGGGCATTTGATATCTATCAGAATTTTGATTATACACCGGTAAAAGAATTTAAAGTTCCGATTACGGGTTCTGTATCGATACAAAACGGACTGGCTGCCGGTAATGGATCATCTGTTATACTGGATGTGGTTGACGGGTATGCGCTGTATGAATTTAGGGGCGGATTGCCAAATTTAAATACGGATGTGCCTGCCGCTAACAGCTATACCAAAACCATGTCGGTTACCTTGTTTGCTCCCGGAAATAATGGTTCACGTTTTACACAGTGGCTACCCAATGCCGGGAATACACCTTTCAGAGGTTATGTATTTGGTGGACGAACCCGTGCAGGAAGCAGTTTTACCACCAGCGGACCACAAAAAGTAGACTTGATACTACGTGACCCTCCGGGTTCGGGAAGTTCTGCTACGTGGTCAAGAAATACTTCTTATAACACTATTAAACGCTACTCAAATCTGAACAATACTGGCGGAAGCTTTATGGGTACTGCTCACTTGGGGGCTAAATGGGAGGCTTCGGTAGGTTTAGTATTTGAAGTTTCGCTGGAAAACGAGATTGGCGGCACTGCAGGGTTTGGTGTAACTAAAGAAACAACTGCTGGAGAAAATGGCGAGTTGGTTACTTCGCTTAGCTCGTCACTTAGCATTTCAACAGGCTCTAACCCTGAACAGGTTGGGTCAAATGCGGATATCTTCTTCGGTCACGCAACCAATTACACTTTTGGTCTGGCTGATAATTTATTGCTTGTTAAAGCATCTGATTGCAATATTCCCGGAGTTACATGCGCACCTAATACAGTGAATGGTTTCCGAATTGGTATTCGTCAGAACCTGGCTATTGACCCTAACGGCATAAATACTTCATTTGCATATACAACCGGGGAAATCGAGGATATTGTCATTCCTAACCTGATAAAAACCAGAAACCTCATACTTCAAAATGGCAAGAAACGCAATGGATTGCCGAGGTATAATATTGTATACAACGACACTCTGGATGACGATTATGCGAAGAAATTCGGCACAAACAATGACGATTTAATCTGGGGCAATATCCGGACAAAAACTGACCCGCGTGTTCAGAACAATCAGGACAAAACAGGCCCAAGTTACACCTTCATTCCCGATAGCTTGTACGAAACGGATTCGGTTAGGATGTTCAATGATCAGATTCGTTTGTGGAAAGAAGCACTTGCTCGAAATGAAAAAGAAAAATACGATGCCTTCCGCTTGAACATAGGAAATATATTGCAATCAGCATCTAATACCAGTATCGGACAAGCAACGCTAACTCGCGAATTTTCGGTATCCAAATCAAAAGAGGTAACCACATTTGAAGAAGTTTATCTTAGCCACGATGAGGCCTTTGGTTTCGTGGCACTAGCAGGTGGCTCAGGTATTGACCTGTCCGGCAGCTTAACATTGGGAGAAACCACAACAACCGATGATGGAACATCTACAGACACTACAACCACCATCAGTTATACATTAACAGATGGAGACCCCGGAGACCTCATATCGGTAGATGTAGTAGACCCCGGAACCGGAAACGGACACATGTTCAAATTGCGTGGAGGACAAACATCATGCCCTTACGAAGGACCTGAATATGCACATTATTATAAACCACGCGATACGGTTATGGCAAGCACTTATTTTGAGGATGGTGAAAGTGAATTGCTGACCGATGGTACATTTCAGCGCCATGTACCTACCATACAAGTGCCTGAACCCGTAAGATATAATGTTCCGGCAGCACAGGCGGCTACATTTAATCTGAAGCTTGGTAACCAAAGTGAATCAGAAGACGATCAGACATACGACCTGCGAGTTGTGGAATCAACTAACCCGAATGGAGCAATACTCACCATTGATGGTTTAGATCCAAACCGTTCGTTTACCGTTCCATTCCGAACCACATTAAACAAAACGTTGAGCATAAAGAGGGGGCCTTTATTTTATGATTACGACAGTATTTTAATTATTCTTAAATCACCGTGTGATGATGACATAGTAGACTCTGCATATGTATCTGCTAAATTTATTCCAACGTGTACCAAACCAATCATTTATACACCGGCAGACAAGTGGACATTGAACCGAACATTCCAGGATACCATGCCTGTTATTATCTACGACTATGACTATAACTTCGGTGGTTTAAAAAATATTACTTTCCAATACAAACCGGCATCAAGTTCTCAGTGGAATATTTTAGAGACTTTCTATAAAGTACCTGAAGACACCGAAGACCTCATTATACCTTCCGACCGTTCGTTTATTGAATACAAATGGAACATGAAACAACTGGTGGATGGGCCTTATGACATCCGAGCAGTAAGTACCTGTTCGGCACCCGGCTATGCGGATGCAAAAGTTGAATCAGAAGTTAACCGCGGTTTGGCCGACAGGGTAAACCCCGCACCATTCGGAAATCCTAGTCCGGCTGACGGTATACTTTCACCTAACGATGAAATTAGCATACAGTTTAATGAGCCCGTTGACCCTGCTTCATTAAGTTACGGCAATTTCGACATCAGAGGTGTGCTAAATGGCAGTAAGCTTCAAAATACAGCAAGCATTTACTTTGACGGTGACAACGACTATGTAGAGGTGCCCACAGGATTAAACCTGGCAAAGAGAAGTTTCTCACTGGAGTTTTGGGCTAAGCGTGGTTCATTAGGCCCTCAAATTATCTTCTCACAGGGTATTGATGCAGCACAAAATATTCAGATTGGTTTTGATGCTTCGAATAAGTTCTATTTCCAAATTGGCAACGACTCTGTCAGCTCAAATATAGATATCACCGATACGGTAGCATTCTATCACTATACGGTATCGTACGATTTTGATTCGTCATCGTGCGAGCTATTCCGAAACGGAGTAGTAATCAATACCGGCAACACCAAAATATATAATCAATATGAGGGTGGCGGTAAAACCATTTTCGGAAGAACTTCTAATTCAATTGGCAACGATTTTAAAGGGAACTTGCGTGATTTTAGGCTATGGAGCAGAACAAGAAAATCAAACGAAATTATTTCTTCTATTAATATTTCACTTAGAGGAACCGAATTCGGTATAATGGCCAACTGGAGATTTGATGAGGCTATTGGCACAACCGTTAAAGACTATGTGCGTATGCGTCACGGTCAGATGAAAAATGCAGTTTGGGAAATCAATCCTAAAGGAGCATCCTACCGTATAAATACTGAACCTTTAGCTGTAGGTGCGAGCGATCTGGTTTTTGTTAATGAAAATGATTTTACCATCGAGTTTTGGTTCAAAGGCGCCAATGACGGTACTGTTACATCATTGTTCAGTAACGGTCGCGGAGACTCAACCGACAATAACCCTTCTATACGTTGGAACATCGAAAAAGATGCTCAGGGCAAAATTTTGGTGAAACACAAGGGCAGTACTTTTGAAGCTGTAAGTACCAGTTTCTTTGACAACAATTGGCATCATTTTGCCCTGGTGTTGCAACGAGCAACCAGCTTAACAGCATTTATTGACGGAAATCAGCAGAACACTATTTCTTCAGGCGGATTGGAGCAATTTGCGGGAAATAAATTCTGGATTGGTGCCCGTGGATATCAGCCATTCGGACCCGAAGTGGTTGACCGTGCATTCAATGGATGGATTGATGAATTCAGATTATGGAATTCGGCCCGTTCGCAGCTGCAAATTGAGCGTGACCGCATTAACCGACTGGCAGGAACAGAAACAGATTTGGTGTGCTACATTCCATTTGAACAGTACACTATAAATATGGGGGTTCCTATTTTAACTCCTTCTTTAGCTGATATTAAAACACCGGCCCGTAGTATAAGTGGTACAACTGCACTTGGTAGCGGACTTAATAATCAGACTCCCGCTATAAAGCTGCAACGCCCTGTTGAAGCAATCAATTTCACCTATGCACTTAACGGTGATAAAATTATTTTAACACCAAATACACTTCCGGCATTAATCGAAAATGTAACACTTGACATAACCGTTAAGGATGTATTTGATTTGAATGGAAATAAAATGCAATCGCCTAAAACATGGATTGCATACATAGATAAAAATCAGGTGAAGTGGCAGGATCAGGAATTCAATTTCACTAAAAAACGTGGTGAAGCACTAACCTTTACAACTACCATAGTAAACTCAGGTGGAGCGGTTAAGCAGTATAGCATTTCAAATTTACCGGCTTGGTTAAGCGCATCGCCTCAGTCAGGAACAATATCACCCAACAGCACACGAACAATTACCCTTACTGTTGATCCGAATGTAAATATTGGCTCATACGAACAGGAAGTTCAATTGTTGACAGACTTCGGTTTCCCAGATGGTTTGTTGGTTAGGCTTAAAGTGTTTGCTGATTTGCCAAGCAGCTGGAGAATAGATCCTGCACGCTTTGAAAATGCGATGAGTATTGTTGGTCAAATCCGAATCAACAACGTCATTTCAACCAATCCGGATGATAGGCTTGCTGCATTTGTAAATGGCGAATGTCGTGGAATTGCCTCACTGCAGTATTTCCCACAAATTGACCGCTACTATGCATTTTTAACTGTATACAGCAACGTACCCTCCGGAGAACATCTGGAATTCAGAATATGGAATGCTGCAGCTGGTAAAGTACATGCAGACGTGCAGCCTCAACTGGAATTTTTATCAAATGAGTTGGTTGGAAGTGTAATAAATCCGCAGGTGTTTAACGCAACCGATAAACTATCGAGCACTATACCATTAGTAGCCGGTTGGAACTGGATTTCGTTCAACCTAATGATGACCGATTCAAATGATCTGAATAAGTTAATGAAGCGCATAGTATTGGCTAACGGTGACCTTTTACGCGACCAAAGTAAATTTGCCGATTACAATACTGAAGCCGGATGGGCAGGTTCATTGGCCAATCCACAAGCCGGTATAAAACCTGAATATTCATATCGCTTGCGAGTTACCGCAAAAGATACTCTCACCATCACAGGTGTTGAAATAGATCCATCTGTAAGACCGATACAACTTAACGCTGGATGGAACTGGATAGGATTCGGATCGCAACGGAACCTGAGTGTTACCGAAGCCTTCTCATCGTTAAATTCAACAGCAGGTGATTTGGTAAAAAGTCAGAACCAATTTGCACTTTATGATCCTGTAATTGGATGGGTTGGTAACCTAAATACGCTAATACCCGGTAAAGGATACATGTATAGGTCAGCAACAAATACCAGCTTCATGTATCCCCGCTCGGTCATGTTCGGAAAAACGCAGGCTGTACCTAATTTATACCGAAGTGATTTCTTCAGCTATAATCCACACGTTTACGAACAAAATATGAGTGTAGTGGTTGATGCAGGAATTTGCCAGGAAGCAGCTTTGTCTGGCCGATTAAGCCTGGGAGCCTATTCAGGCAACGAGTTACGTGGCGCAACCCGCATTACGCAAGCCGGTAACCGAGGCTTATATTTTATAACTGTTAGTGCAAATCAGTTTGATGAAGCCATACAATTTAAACTTCTGGATGAGCAAACCGGACATACCATTGATATGCTGGGACGTGTAACATTTAGCGCTAATCAGCATTTGGGAAGTCTTATTAAACCGATTGAAATAAAACCGGCCGGAAATTTCTCATGTGAAAATTTTGCTGCCTCATTTAATACCGGTTTAAATATCAGCGTATTTCCTAATCCATTTAGCAACCAGGTATCGCTGTATATACAAAACATAAGCTCACCAAATTTAGCTGTTGCTGTATATGATATTGCCGGTAAACAGGTAGATGAATTTACGTATGAAGCATTAACCAATACATCAGCTTATGTATTATGGGAACCTGAACAACGTGGATTGAACATTAAACCCGGTTTCTACTTTGTCGAAATCAATTCAGGTGGTCAGCTAACCAGAGCAAAAATCATTAAAAAATAATACCTGAAAGTACAGGCATAAATGCCTGTACTTTTTAAACACTCATTACACTAAACAAACAGACTATGAAAACTAAAGGATTGGTATCCGTTTTAATTATGTTGCTAACTTTCCGATTGGGTATAGCATCTCCCCCACCAACGTGGTCGGTTAATCCGGCATCGTTTCAATATTCAATGACGGTGACAGCAGTTGCCAATATAAACTGTACTGAATTGTTAAGCCCCAGTAACCGTGTAGGAGCATTTGTAGGAGCTACGTGCCGTGGAACCGTTCTTACCAGTAATGTAATCAACGGGCGCTTCATCGCATCAATGGTTGTGTACAGCAATGTGCCTTCGGGCGAAACCATTACGTTTAAGATATACAACGCAGCCAACGATTCGGTATATGATGCAAAAGTTACAGCTGATTTTCAAGACAATGCTTCGTATGGTGCTACCGTAAGCCCATTTGTTATTAGAAACAACAATCAACCTACTGCTCTCAATCTAAGTAGCAGCACAGTTAATGAAGGCCTAGCTGTAAATACCGTAGTTGGAACATTAACCAGCACTGACCCCGATGCAGGCGAAACATTCACATACACGCTTGTGTCAGGTTCGGGCAGCACAGATAATGGCAATTTTAATATTTCAGGTGATCAATTAAGAACAAGCAGTGTATTAAACTACAATCAAAAAACTTCACATGCTATTCGTATACGCACAACCGATGCAAACGGATGTGCGTTTGAGCAAACATTTACAATTTCAGTACAGGATATTAACACAACTCCTACCAATATATTCCTAAGCGATACCACAGTTAATGAAAACCTTTCCTCTTTGGCCACGGTCGGCACCTTGTCGGCACTTGATCCGGATTTGGGCGAAAGCCACTCGTACAGCCTGGTTTCCGGGGCCGGGAGCGCAGATAATGGAAGTTTTAATATTGCAGGGGCGTTATTGCGCACCTCTTCCACATTCAACTATGAGTTGAAATCATCCTATAACATACGCATACGCGTTACCGATATATCCAACAATACGTTCGAAAGAGCATTTACCATTGTAATTATTGACCAGAATGATCAGCCAACCAATATCCAATTGGGCGGCAGCAATGTTGGCGTTAGTTTAGCTGAAAACAGACCGCTTGGAAGTTTTGTTGCCGATTTCGCAACTATTGATGAAGATGCAGGCAATTCATTTACATACAGCTTTGTAAGTGTTCAAGGAAATGATAATGCACAGTTCTCTATTGTAGGTAGTCAGCTGCGTACAAATGCATTATTCGACTACGAATCGAGGCAAAATTATGTGGTGTTTATACAAACCAACGATGGAAACGGAGGGCTTTATAGTAAGCAATTTAGTTTAACGGTGTCGGACAGCAATGATGCTCCTACTGATATTGCACTTACCAATACGGCCATTGGAGAAAATCTACCGGTAAATACATTTATCGGAAAATTATCCGCCATTGACCCGGACGCAACAGGTGCATACACCTTCACGCTGATTAATGGAGCAGGTAGCGGTGGCAATACGAATGTGCGAATCAGTAACGATAGTTTGTATACAAATGCACTTTACGACTATGAACAAGCGGCTTCTTTCAGTATTCGTGTTAGTGTAAATGACGGAAGCCAGGGTACTTACCAGCGAACATTTACCATATCAGTAATTGATAATAATGATGCTCCTACCAACGTGCTTCTAACATCCAATCAGATTGCGGAAAACCTGAATGCCAATTCAGTCATCGGACAACTTAGTACAATTGATCAGGATCCAAGTAATACATTCTCATATACCTTAGTTACCGGTGCCGGAGCTACCGATAACAGCAGCTTCAATATATCAGGAAACAATTTGCGGTCGTCAATGGCATTCGATTTTGAAACAAAAAACAGCTACTCGGTTAGAATTCGTACCACTGATAATGCAGGAGCTTTTTTTGAAAAAGTATTTACTATTGACGTAACCAATGTAATAGATGTACCCACTAATATAGTGCTGACCAATGATACTGTTAATGAAAACATGGCTGTAAACACCCTGATAGGTTCTTTTTCCAGTGTGTGTCAGGATACTGGTATTGCATTTGTTTACTCGTTTAACAACAGCATAAGTGGTAATGACAACAGCAGTTTTCTAATTGCCGGAAATCAGCTGCGCACGAATGGTGTCTTTAACTACGAGGCTAAAAGCTTATACAATATATATGTCACTACATCTTCAGGAAGCGTTAGCTACAGCCGTTTAATACAAATTAATGTCCGTGATATAAATGACGCGCCTACAGATATTGCTTTAAGTATTTCAAACATTAATGAAAACAGGCCGGCAGGTAGTTTTATCGGTATGTTTAGCAGTACTGACCCTGATCAGGGAAATACGTTTACGTATAGCCTTGTTAATGGATTAGGAGGAAACAACAATGCTCTGTTTGCCATACGAAATGACAGCTTGTTTACATCGGCCGTTCTCGATTTTGAAACGGTATCTACATTCAGCATTCGTGTAGCCACTACTGATAATGGATCATTGAGTTTTCAAAAAGTATTTACCATAATGGTAAACGATAGCAACGATGTGCCTACTGCAGTAAATCTGAGTGCAAGTTCGGTAAATGAAAACTCCCTACTGGGAACAGTTGTGGGGGTTTTATCAACGGTAGATGCAGATGCCGGTCAATCATTTACGTATTCACTTGTTGCGGGTGTGGGTTCTTCGAATAATAACTTGTTTAGCATTGTAGGAAATCAATTACGTACAAACGCTGTGTTTAATTTTGAAACGTTGCCTTCACTGCTGATACGTATTCAAACCAATGACGGAAACGGAGGAATATTTTCAGATACCTTCAGAATAAGCGTACTGGATATAAATGATATGCCCACAAATATTACACTGTCGAATGCGAACAGCACTGAAAACAGGCCCGTAGGCAGCGTTATAGGAACATTAACCACAACTGATGAAGATGTGAACGATGTGTTTAGCTACAGCCTTACTACCGGAGGCAACAACGACAATGTGTTTTTCCTGATTAGTGGAAATGAACTTAAAATAAATACGGTAGCTGACTTTGAATCGAAAAAGCTATATGTTATTCAGATACAAACCAGTGATGGCAAAGGCGGAAACTTTACCAAGCAATTTGTTATAAACATAACAGACAGTAACGATGCACCAGTAAATACGACATTAATCACTAGCTCTATTGATGAAAACAAACCCACCCGATCATTCATTGGCATATTTTACACAAATGATGCCGATCAGAATGATGCGTTCAGCTACAGTTTTGTTAGTGGCTCAGGAGCCGTTGATAACGGTTCGTTCTGGATTCAAAACGACACTTTGTACTCGAATGAGGTATTTAATTTTGAATCGAAAAACATTTACAGCATTCGTGTACGAGTTACCGATGTAGGCGGGTTAAGTTTTATTCGTCAGTTAGATGTAAGCATATCCGATGCAAATGATGCCCCTACCGATATCGTATTATCAAGTGATGAAATTGCAGAAAAAAGAGCTAACCGTTCGGTAGTAGCACGCCTATCAAGTACGGATGAAGATGCCAATACTTTTACCTATTCATTGGTCAGTGGTACGGGCTCTGATGATAATGCATCCTTTGTAATTCAGGGTGGTGAGCTTCGTTCAAACCGGGTGTTTAATTACGAATTGCAGAAAACGTATGCTATCCGAATTTCAACCAATGATGGCAGAGGTGGAACCTTTCAAAAAGCATTTGTTATAACCATACTGGACAGCAGTGATGCTCCTACAAATATTATTTTAAGCAAATCAACAGTGCCTGAAAACTCTGTAATAGGCACCGTGGTATGCACCATGAGCACCATTGATGAAGACACGCTTGACGCATTTACGTATGCATTTGCAAATATAAACGGCAATAACAACGACAAGTTTTTTATAGTAGGAAATGAACTCCGCACTACCGAAGTATTTGATTACGAAACCAAGAAGTTTTATCTGGTATTTTTACAAACCAGCGATGCTGCAGGTAATATGTTTGTTCGTCAGTTTGTAATTAATGTTACCGATACAAATGACGCACCAACTGCGCTTACTATTAGCAACCTGAGTGTAAGTGAAAATTTGCCGGTTGGTAGTTATGTTGGCTCATTCACATCAACCGATGCCGACCAGACATCAGGTTTTGTATATACACTTGTCGGTGGAACAGGTTCAAATGACAATATTCGCTTTACTGTTCAAAACGACTCTTTGCTTACTAATTTGTCGTTCAACTTTGAAGCCAAACAATCGTACACTATACGTGTGCGCACCACCGATGTTACCAATGAAATATTCGAACGCGTATTTGTTGTTAATATTACCGATGCCAATGATGGTCCAACTGATTTACTACTGTCGAACAAAGTACTCAACGAAAATGCTCCGAAACAGACAATCGTAGGCAATTTTAGTACTGTTGATATTGATGCCGTTGATGCCCATACCTATGCATTTGTTCCTGGCATCGGAGATGCAGATAATGCCTCATTCATTATTGACCAGAATAAATTACTGGCAAATTTCTCAGCCAACTTTGAAGTAAAATCTACCTATAATATCCGCGTTAAGTCGACCGATTCGGGTGGTGATACGATAGATAGGGCCTTTGTAATTACCATAGCTGATGTAAGCGAAAAACCGACAATTAATAATCAACGGTTTGACATAAGTGAGATGGCAGCTACAGGAGAAGATGTAGGCATTGTGTTGTCCTCTTCACCCGATGCAGGTGCTAATCTGAAGTATATACTGACTGATGCCGAACAGCTACCTTTTGCACTGAACGAAAACACCGGTGAGCTTACTGTGGTATCAGCGCTTGATTATGAAAAGACAAAGGAATATAAATTAAGTGTGATTGTAAAAGACGATCAGCCCACTGCATTATACGACACCGCAGTAATAACTGTTCAAGTAAATGATGAAATTGAACTTAACCTGGACTTGCCGGCTAATAATTTCATGTCGCCTAATGGAGACGGAATCAACGACTACTTTGCAGTGCAAAATGTGCAGTTGTATGCCAATTATAGCCTAACCATATACAATGAGTCAGGCATGGAAGTGTATAAAATAATAAGCAACTACAAGAATGACTGGGACGGAAGCTATGACGGAAAGAGGCTGCCAACCGGTGTGTACTATTTCATTTTCAGGAATCCCGCAAATGGGGATGAATTTAAAGGCGCACTAAACATTGTTAAATAATAATAAAAACACCTAAACACACATCAATATGAAAAAGTATATATCATTCATCGTATTGGCAGCATTTGTTTTTACTGCCGATGCCCAAGACAGGTCAAGCTATTACACCAACCTGTTTAATCCCTTTTTAGCTAATCCGGCAATGGCCGGCAGCTACGACAATCTGCATACCATTTTAAATGCACGAACTATGGTGGGCGGAATTGAATC
>Ga0315902_10007795_pt1 | contig 14577 bp, 24 predicted proteins | sample LakEriMetagenome_9_FD_203523 | JGI IMG/M metagenome (GOLD analysis project Ga0315902, IMG submission 203523) | Freshwater fungal communities from buoy surface, Lake Erie, Ohio, United States - Buoy 12 MA117 | ecosystem: Environmental > Aquatic > Freshwater > Lake > Lake biofilm | place: USA... | reverse complement strand
ATCATATCCTCAAGATACAATAGTGGTTAACATTTTATTATTTGATAATATGGATGTTGTTGGTATAATGAAAGGATTTAGAAGACATAATATATCCGAAAAAGTTACAAAAGCTATTGCCAAGAATTTAATTAATTTTTTTGGTCAAGAATTGACTGATAGAATAGAGATCCATTATTTTTGGACAAAAGAAAAACAAGATTAGTCGTCTTCACAAAATTCTCCGTGAATTCCTGATGTCATATTACTGTCTAATTCACTTGTGCAACCCCAAATTAAACTTCGGTATGGTAAATCTTTTTTAAGTTTTTCAGAATAATAATCAACCATTATTGGTATGTGCCTTCTTCCAAAAAAACTTACAAAGTTTTTGAGGTCTTGTGTTTCTCTAATGTAAACAAGTGGATATTCACCTTGATATCTATAACCCCCTTTATTTTTTCCAAAATAGAAAAATAAAATATCATTATTTCCTTTTTTACTCGCTACACTGAAAATAGATCCTGAGTAGAAATCAGGATCTTCATAAAAATAATAATTACCATATTCAGAATGTTTATCTAACCATTCATATATTGCTTTTCTAAGTCTTGTATCTACTTTATGCATTTGTTAATAAATAGATTAATAGTTATGAATCATTTCTCCTTGAGGATTAAAGATTGAAAAGTAAAATTGATCTATATTTCTTTTTTTTATTCCCGCCAATTTAAGTAAATTGATGTAGTATTTGTCTATCAAATAATGTGGATCAAATTTTTTGTCATACATATTTTTTTCTGTAATCTGAGGATCGTTCAAATAAATTTTCATATTGATAACATATGCAGGATATGCGGTATCTTCATCCCAAACTGCCTCAACATCTATGTGATCAATCATTGGGTAAACATCTCTAATAATATTCAGGTTTGCAAGTCTTGTCGCCAAATCATTGGTTAATCTCATCACATAAGTTTTTTAAATTTAATTCCTCTTTCTTTTAATGCATCGCTTAAAACTTCTCTAAAAATATCATAGTAATTTTTAAATTCTTGAACATTTGATATGCTAATATCCTCGGGTTCAGCACCCAATAATCTATAGACAATATTAAAATATGTTCCATCATAATAAATTGTATCAGGATCTTCTAATGTGTGTCCTAAAATGAATCCTTCTCTACCAGGAACACGCCATTTAACCCATTTATCTCTTTTATCAGTTTCTTGGTATAACCCTTTTAATAAACGATTAACTTGAAAAGTAATATACTTCTTTAATTGTTCTTCAGATATTTTAAATATTTTTCTCACTTGTCTATAAATATTCGTTTAACTACAGTCCATCTTTTGGATTCCACTTGTCTTCCAAAGATTCTTTTATATCCAAAGGTGTTGGTTGTATGTCGGCTTCCACTATAAGATGTTCTATATTGACACCGTATATCATCATAAAAACTGTCTTTAAATCCGATTCAATTTGTTCCTTCAATTGGACACCTATCAAATCGTATAGATCGATATCATCGTTGGGGTATGGTTCATATCCTTGATAATATTCCCATTGTTTTTTAACCCACTTTGCGTCCGCTTTAATGACTAAAACTATTCTTGTGTAACCAATGAACATAGTATTCCTAACATGCACAGATGTGCCAACAGGAAGTCCTATCCACCAAGAATATTTCTTTCCCATAATAACATCAAGAACTTTTTTGAAAGCTTCTTCTCTTGATTTAAATTTTTGTGAATTGTTCATTTTAGTTATTATACAATTATTTCTGAGTCATTACATTCCAATTATTATACAACACATCTGACACTATCCAATGTAAACTTTCTTAAACTCATTTTTGATGTTTTATATTTTCTACTAAATATTAGCCTCAGATTCTAAATTTCCATAATCATCATACAACTCTCCGTCACTATACCAATTAATATCCATAAATTTTACAACAAAGACCTTGTTCACAATAATGTATTTTCCAACTTTTACTAATGATGATAAAAACCCATCCAGTAAATCACGATTAATGGTGCGTTTAAAAAAAAATTCAGTTGGATCGACTTTTTCGGGATCTAAAAATTCATCTTTAACTTTTACTTCAACTGAGACTTGAATATAGCTATTATCATATTCTTCAGTTTTTTTAGTAGAAATGTTTATAACAGAAATTTCATCGACAAATTCGTATTTTGGTTTCACAACCATATTAAAAATTTTTGTCAAAGCCGATCTATATTTTTGTAATTGGTTTTCATCCATAATAATTACCAAATTTTTTTTACTTCAATTAAATATAACTCTACATCAAGTCCTGCACCATATTCTTGAACATTAACACCTATTAAGTCTTTGATTTGTTTAACAACAATTCGACCTACAAAACTTGCTGTCAGTTTATCAATACCTGATTTTATTGTAATTTTTAAAACCGGAACTTCAACACTGTAACCCGGATGCGGCAAAGCGTAATGATGTCTTTGAGTTGTTACTTCAAGAAAATCAATTTCAGGGTTCGCCCCTTTAATAACCTTCAAAAGTGTTGGTTGAGCTTTTTCAAACCTTCTTTTATTTCTTTCGACTTTTTTGATTATATCATCTAATGACTCATCCATAATCTATAAATATACAAAAGGGTTGATATTGTCTATCAACCCTTTTATTTAAATTTAGTGTTTATAATTCAATATAATGTTATAAAGCGTATTCTTCAATACCTTTTTCTTGTAACATCAATTTATATGCTCTCGCAAGTCTTGTCATACCTATTCCTGCACCATATCTACTAAAAAAGTCCATTGAGAGGAAGTCTTCAAGTTCTTGCTCAACTCTTTCCTTACCAAAAAGTTCAAATAACTTTTCACAATATTTACCATCTTCTATGGTATAAAACATTTTTCTCATTTCTATAGGATCACAACTTCTTTCGGCAGAACCAATTGTTTCTTGTCCATAAAGAATTACATCTACTTTATTAAATGTCCCGTTATCATTCCTTTTCATATTCCAAAAAGGATTCGTTCTTAATGGAAAATGTTGTAACGATATCACATCTCCGAATTCTTCCCACATTTTTGTTTCATCATCAGCCTCCAATATGTCTTTACCATATTTCTCAGATAATGTTTCATAGTCAACTTCAAAAGCGGAATCGAATCCCAAATGTTGGATAAGTTCTGACTCAATTTTTATAAGGTCTTTTAATCCTCCTTTGGATTCAAATTCAAACATAGGAAATACGGTTGCGTGTCTGCCAGGTATTGGATCTTTTTCTTGACGATAAGAAGTTGTAAGACAAAATACACCATTCCAATGTGGGTTTAATAGAAGTTGTTCCTCCAAAATCATTTGGCCAGTCTGAATCATAGGCCATTCTTGTCCGTCAAATTGGTATTTAACGATTGAGTGTGGATTCTCACATGCTGCGAGTATGGACAATCTTGATTGTGATGGGACTTCAATGAATCCCTTGTCTAAGAAGAATTCTCTCATCTTCTGTACTAGTTCGTGATAGATTTTTGTGTTATGCATTTTTTATTATTTATGGTTTATTTATTTGTCGTATGGGCAAAAAAAATCCCTCCATTACTGAAGGGATTCTTCTTTTATATAATTTAAGTAACTCAGGTGGTTCATAATTGATAATAAATATATTATCCTATGTGAAAAACTGAATATTAACAAGGAACTTTTTTTATCGCTCTAACCGCAAACTTATTATATTTGTCAATACCATCATACTCAACTCTTCCATCATCAAAACAAAATCCATATGCCCATTGATCGTTGTATTCGGTAGATGTCCAATAGTGACCTAATTTAATTTCTTGTGATCCTGGTATATTTGCCAATGATCTGTTAACATCAAACAAAGCTTTTTCCATTAAATTCATTTCACTGACCGATGGAAGATACCAACCACCATCCGAATAATTTATACATTCCAAAGCGGCACTTCTTGTGTGACCTTCTTGACCTACTATTAAACCATTGTTTAATTCACCATCCCAAGATGATGTTCCGCCCAACAATTGATCTATCACATCACTCCATTCTATTCCTTGATGAACATCTTCGATTGATACAATTAGACATTCTTCTTGTGTTCCACTTATAACATAATGGTGAAAAACTACTCCACCCGATAAAGGTTCTCCAATATAATGTATTGACATTTTTTTTCTTTTTTTATAAATATATCGATTATTTGATTATCTTTGTGTTATGGAAATGGAACAAAAATGTCAGATGATAAAATCCTTCTTGATGAAGGTTTATCCCTCAATCGGAGATATCAAAATCAACGATAATTTCTCAGATGGGAAACTATTGGTTGTTTATTTCAAAGCAACGGATTGTGATGATGATTTCAATCCACTTTTGGCTCTTTGGGAAATTGGTGACAAAATAAAAAGTTTCTTTAATATCAGTGTTGGTTACTTTAATCGAGACAATGGTGATCTAACAAAAGAAATCAATCTATATTACGGTTACTTTAGAGAACGGTATTGATTTTTGGTTTGATACCATAGTGTTTTGCTTGTTTTCCATCATCTGAAACCCAGTAATTGGAATTTGGAAAAACAATAAAGTTAGACCCATTTGAGTATATGATGTAGTCAAGAGAAGTTTTACTTCTATAATTTTTCATTCCGTAGGTATCAACTATATAATAAAATCCATCTTGAGTTTCAACCTTTTGGGTTTTCTCACTTGGTTTTACTTGGTATGTTTTACCATTTATTTCAAAGTCGATACTTTGGAATCTATCTTTTTCAGATCCAATACAAGCTCTTAGTATATCCTCATCTGTAAGTCCATCCTTTTTTTTGATTAACTCAACAACCGCATCTTCAAGATCCCAACCTGATTTGAAGGATCTCATATTTCTTTGAATGAGTCTTTTTAATAAATCACTATTTTTACCAAATATTTCTTCTGAGTTGTCGGTTATCCAATCTTTAAATCCTTCAAAAGTTTTTGATCCATCTACTTGTAAATCATATTCTTGTAAAAGTATTTCAATAACACCAGGATTTGTATCAAAGAAATTCAATATACTCCATCTCTCACCAGGTTTAACAGGAAATATATCGATAACACCATCTGATGTTTTACAATATTCATTGTTTATCTTACCCCAATTTTTTGGATAAGTTTTCTTTAGAATATCTAAAATAAAAGTAGGAAATCCTGAATTTTTTTTTCTCAAAAAATTAACATTTAACCTTTCATCAAATTCTTCAAATAGAACTTTTTTAATGATAGCTTTAATTTCTTTCATATTGATAAATATAGTAGTTTATATTATAATTTTCCTATGTCATACACATACAAAGAAGGAACAATTATAGATATAAAGAATGAAACTCAAAATGTCAAAAGGTTTACAATAAAAATGCCTGATGATGTCAACTTTTCATTCAAAGCTGGTCAATTCATTATGATTGATCTTCCAATTAATCACAAATACACCAATAGAGCTTATTCTATTGCTTCTCCACCCAATGATAGGAATACCTTTGAACTTTGTATTGTTCTCAATCCTGAGGGTAAAGGAACCCCTTATATGTGGGAAAATTATGAAGTTGGAGATCAAGTTATGGTTTCAAAACCATTGGGTAAATTCGGTCTACCACAAGTTATAGACAGAGACATTTGTTTCATTTGCACAGGAACTGGTATTGCTCCGTTAAGATCTATGTTGATTGATCTTTTAAATAGGAGGGAAGAAAAAAAGAATATATATATGATCTTTGGAACGAGGTATGCAAAAGATATTCTGTATTATAAGGATATGAAAGCAATTGAACAATTATATTCTGAATTCAAATTCATACCTGTGTTGTCTCGAGAAGAAAACTGGATGGGAGAAAAAGGTTATGTTCACAATGTTTATGAAAACATATTTTCAGATGGTAGACCTTGTTACTTTTATCTTTGTGGTTGGAAAGATATGTTAAATGAGGCTAGAGAAAGACTGACCAAAATGGGATATGACAAACAATCAATCAAGTTTGAATCCTACGACTGATTTTAGTTTTTTGGTTATAAATTCTTCGGGTATTTCTTTTACTTCACCTCTTTGGTTGAATTGATATCCAATAACAAACTTACCTTTTTTATATACAATCTTATAACAATAAGTTGGTATCATAAGTTTATTTGATGGAACAAAGTCAGATCCATAACAAACAATGGTAATTGTGTCTTGTTTTGAAAGTTCTCTAACAGATGTTTCGATTTGTTTCCAAGATCCTCTGTTAAGTGCTGTGGTTTGAGGCCAACAATTATAATACCTAAAGGTTAATTCATCTAACTCACAATTATATGCAAAGTCCTCAGCATTTGCTAAATGACCTTTATCATATCCACTTTTGGCATAATCCTGATCGGTAGCTGTTTTATATTTGGTATCGTTTTTGAACCTGAACTTCTCTCTACTACAATCTCCACCACCATTGTAAAGTTTATATGTTACAACTATTGGTTGTTTGATGATGGTATCTAAATAACTTTTGTAATTCTTTTTCTCAATTATAACTTGTTGTGAGAATGAAAATAATGGTAATAATAATAGTGTAAGTAAAATTAGTTTTTTCATAAATGTTTTTGAAATAAATATTTCAAATAACACCTTTGTCAATCAAAAACTTGGTTTTGAAAATACTCATTAAAGATAGTCCATCTTTAATTTCTCCGTTCATTGCCATATCGAAAAGTTGATCGAAATGTAGTCTTCTGATTACCAATTTTTCTGTTTCATCAGGGGATGCTTTTCCGTAAGTGAGACCTTTTGCAATAAATGTATATCCTATTTCATTTGAAACTGAGTTTGATAATTGACTTGTCATTATCATTTTCCACTCTTTGGCATCAATTCCTGTTTCCTCTTTGAGTTCTCTTTTTGCACCCTCTAATATGTCTTGACCTATTGGACTTCCACCTTCAATTATTTCCCACTCATATGAGTCAAGTGTATATCTATATTGACCAACGATCCAAGTATAATATTCATCATCTAAGGGAATGATGGCGATTGCGTGGTTTTTAAATTTAACCACACCATATATACCATCGTTTCCGCTTGGATTGATGACTTTTGATTCGTCGACTTTTATCCAAGGATTATCGTAAACTGTTTTTGTTGATATTGTTTGCCAAGGGTTTTGCATAAAAAATTATAACCCTGTTTTTTTATTTTTAAATTCTACTACCAAATTTATTATAAAAATTCATAAAAATTGGTGAGTGATCATAAGAATTAGAATCTGTGCATTCAACCTTACCTTTGTATTTTGGATCATTTTTATGATCACAATACCATTTTAAAACTTTTGAAGGGACAAATCCTGGTGGTTTATCTCCCCAATTTTTCCAATTAGCAACCATATAGGTATTACTTCCAAAATCTAAATCTATATATGGATTAATTCCAGATCCTTCACCTTCTGGTGATGGATCAATTAGTCCTACAAATTTCATATTACTTTTTGGTCCAACATAATCCCAAAGCGGTCTACCACCTTTCGAGAATCCAGCAATTGAAGTAATTTTAGCACCATATTTTTTGGTTAGGTATTCTTGAACTCTTGGGACACTGTTGTTCCAATGTGTGATTACAACAAGAACTTTACCCTTTATGGGTTCCACCCCTTTTCCATAAAAACCTGGATTCAGTGATACTGATTTACCTCTATATGAATTAGCGCCTGCAAATAATACATGCGCCTCACCTCCTTTAAAATTTTTTGGTTCATAAATAAGATATTCATTTTCTTTAGATTCTGAATAACTTCCCTTTGGAGATTTGTCTTGTGTTTTTTCTTGAGGTTTGCTTTCCTCTTTCTTTTTGTCTATTTTTTTTGATATTGATTTATCACTGGTTTTAGATAGTAATTTTTCTAATGTTTCTTTATCTAAACTAGATGAAACTTCAATTTGTTTGTCTTCTTGAAAACTTTCGATAGCCCTTTTGGTTTTTATTCCGAATATTCCATCAATACCACAAGGACCTAAATCATAACCCAAGTCGTATAATTTTTTTTGTAATTCTTCAACAGAATCTCCCTTATGACCAATTCTAATCATTTCATCACCTGATTCAACTTTATCCAACGAGGGTGATTCAGTATAATTTGACGACGATTTACAATTTTTTTTGGGGTATTGTTTTTCTATTTGTTTTTCCTTTTTCTCATCAACCGATGGACTCCAAAAATAAGCATCAACTTCTTGATCTGATATTTTTTGAACTTCTCCCTTTTCACCACCAACATATGTTAAATGCCAAGGTTCCGCAATTCTTAATGGGCCTTTAGATTTATAAGTAACTTTGAATCCGTAATCATCACAATTATTGGCAACCCAATCTTTTATTTCACTATTTTGATTCCACCAACTTGTTTCAACTGAAAATATATCAAATGTTTTACCATTGTGGTGTTCCGAAAATCCAGGGATTGCATTTGATGTTTGAGTTTTTTCAACACCTCTTGTTTTTGCCTTATTTCCGAAATTTCTTACTTGGTCTTGATAGCTTCTGTAACCTGAAACAATAGCTTTAGCTGGAATTTTACTTCCAAATTGTTGTCTTGCGTCCGATATTAGTTTTTCAATTTGTTTTCTGGCTTTTGGATCTTCACCACCAGAATCTGGTTGCCAATTACCTTCTTGTTCTAATTCATCTTCTATATGATCATCAGTTATATCCAATCCAAAATCGGTTTCCATTTTTTGAATAGATTTTTGGATGTCTATAGGAAGATCAGAAATTTTTGTTTCATAAATAAATCCCATCAAATTTTTGATGCGACTTATGTTTTGGTGCAAATTTTTCATTAATAATAAATATTAATAAAAGAGGTTTTATCCCCAACCCCTACCACAGAAAATCATTGCCTTGATTCTCTCTTGCTCAATAAATTTGAGATAGTTATATATTTTCTTGAAAAACTTCATTTTAATTTTGCCATCCTTTCTCCATCCCCCCAACCTATTCCGTGATAGTATTGTGGATGTGTAAATTCATCGATTATTTCAACATCAACTTCATCACCAATCATATATTCGTGTTCATTGTCGTAGATTGGATAACATTTAACCGGTGTGTTATGTAAAACAACACAATACCTATTATCTTTTATTTCTATTGTTCCTTTCATATCTATAAATAATCGTTACACCAAACGGGAGTTTTTTCACCAACATAAGATCCTGCAACATTGTAATCAAAATGTTCCCAAGCTTCTTCTTCTGTCATACCTTCAGATATGAGAATATTGATACATTCTTTAACGGAGTAAACCAATCTCAGACTAGAATCATAACCGATCACTGCAGAATCAAATCCATCAGCTTTTAGGAATGATTCTTCTGAAAAGTTTTCTATTATTTTATCTAAAGTTGTCATTTGATTTGTTTGGAATCAATTGTAACCCATTTGCTTGGAAGTGAGAATGTGTCTTGATCAACCAATACCAAAGAATAGTCTTTCTTAACTTCTAAGACAACAATAGTGTCTATCTCGATTGGTTTGAATGGGTTAAGAGAATCTGTCTTAACCCATACCTGACCTTTCTTGACCCTGTGGTCGTAATTTAATGAGTCACTATGATCTTTTGGTTTAAAAGTTATCATAGTATAACCAGCCACCAATACCAAAATAATAATGAATGATAATAATAGTGTTTGTATTCTCATTTTTTTGTTTTTTTTAGTTTATACCAATTACTTCAACTTCAAATACCAAGTTTTTTCCAGCCAGTGGATGATTCGCGTCTAAAACTGCAAATTCTTCATCAAGTTGTTTGACATGCACATTGAATTCTCCTCCATCAGGTGCTGTTGCCCTTAAAACCGCACCTACTTCTGTATCTTCAGGAATAAGTTTTCTTGGGATAGATGTTACATAATTTTCATCCCTGTATCCATATCCTTCGGTAAATGGAACAAAAATGGTTTTCTTATCACCAACTTCCATATCCATAAGACCTTCTTCAAATCCTTTAATTAATGAATTTTGACCAAGTGTTGCCACCATTGGTTCTCTTCCTTCGATTATTGAGGAATCGAATACTTCTCCGTTTTCTAATTTACCGGTGTAATGGAGTGTTACCGTTGATTCTTTAGTTACTTTCATATTTTTAATTTTATACAATGATAAGTAACAAAAAGTTCTTAATCAACTTACATTCCCATTTTTTTCTTTGTTTTTTCTATGAGTTTTTCAATCTCAGCCTTTTTAAATAAAAGGTTCTCAAGTGTTTTCTTGTCATCACTCATTCCAAATTCTGCTTGGGTATCTTTAATATCTTTGTTTCTTGTTCTAGCTTGAGTTACAGGAACTTCAACATTTGAAATAACAGGTGGTTCGTAGAATCTCATCGTTGTGCTTCCAACTGATCTCATTCTTTGTTTGTAATTTTGGAACATTATATAATCAGCACCATTAACAAACAAGAAAAAATTAACATTTTTTTGTGAATATCTTTCTGCTTTAAAATATACTGGCGATATTTCAAAATATGTGTCACCAAATTCATCTACGATATTTTTGATTTTTTCGTAAGGTTTGATTTGAACAAAATACCATTTTTTATTTATCTCAAAAGCAATGTCCTTACCTTGTTTTGTATCTTCTACAGATCCTGTACAATATCTTTTGACCTTGCTGGGTGTTAAACTGAAATTTTGTTTTAATACCTCAATACCAAATAATTCATTTTCATTTCCTTTATCGATTGTCTCTCTATTTAAATTAACCAATTTTTCAATGTATTCTCCGTCTTCATCAAACAAATCAAATATTACATCATCTGATGACATCCAGTTCATTAGATTTGCATCTGTGGGGCTTTGGTCAGGATTTTGTTCTGTAAAAATATTAATAATTTCTTTTTTAACTTTTGAGTTTGTGTCGAATCTGTTAACTATTGACCAATGATCAACATTTGGTATGTGTTCATATTTTCCACCAATAACTCCAAAGTTTGTAATACAATTATTTGTTGGGTCTTCTATTTTTCCCCACATTCCTTTTGGTTCATAGACTTTTTTCAATTGTTGTCTAATAAAATCAGGAAATGGGGATTTCGGGGCTCCGAATCCTCTATATTCTTTCAATATATTTTTTATAGTATTATCCATAGTTTATTAATATGTTATATGTGGGTCAAACTCAAAGTCTCTTGTTTTATATCCAATTATTTTAAGCACAGTTTTTATTGAATTTTTAACTTCTAACAATTGTTCATATAGAAGATCGTAAGCTGCATTATCTTTTACCCAACCATATTGATCAAAAAGTTCTGGATGTTTATCCATTATAGGTTTTTTCCTTTTATTTAAATTCATATCGATAGTCACTACATTCCAATTGTCTTTAAATCTTTCATCTGGTTCGGGACCTAATGTAATTTGTTCTATAAACGGATATTTTGGCTTTAGAGTACCATATAATTTTATGGCAATCTTGTCCAGTTCTTCTTGGGTATAAGGATGTCTATATTTTTCGGTCATAATTAATAATAAATATTCAGACTTTTTTAACTAATTCAAAATCTATATAATGTATTGTTGGTAAATACTTTTTTATTTTGGGATAAATCTCTTCGTAAATAACTTCACTGATTTCGGTGTTTATTTCATCTTGAGTCCATTGACTTAAATTTGAACTCCACAATTTATGTAATTCATATATTTTTGTATCGTCAGTCATTATAAGTTGGACTGTTCCTGCGACATATCCATCTATATAAATCGCGTCATCATCAAACCACTCAACAGAAGTTGGTGAAAAAACAAAATCGTATCCACCATCAAGTATGTGATATTTTTTCTTAACAATTTCATTTGATAAAATTTCAATGTATTTTTCTCTTCCGCCTAAAAACTCCACCAAAAATCCTTGTAGATCTTCAAAATGAATACCTATCATTTTGGCAAAATTTTTATCGGCAGTGTCAAACCCATATTTTGTCCAATAACTGAAAATTTTATTTTTTATTAATGTTAGATCTTTTGGCATAATTTCAATAAATGTAATTAATTCTTAACTGAATTTCATTCATATAATTCATCAAATATATTCCTTTCATATAGTTTTCAAATCTTTCTTCCAATTCTGATTTGAGTTGGTCACTAGGAAATGGTATTCCTCCTTTTTTTGGATTTTTTGTTATTCTTCTTCTATCATCAAAACCAACTGCGACTCCATCATATTTTGCGTCAAAAGATAAAATACCATCTTTAAGAACAGGATTACTTGTTTTGTAGGATCCCCAATATATATATCTACCATTTTCTTGATCAAAAATGTCTACAACTTGTTGGATGTTGATCTGAACTGGAAAATTTATTTTTGTTGATAAATCTCCTTTTTCGATTATCCCTTGAATTTGATTTCTAACAACATCCGTAACTGATGGACTTGATCTCATAAGATTCTCTAAATGTCTTGTGTCAACACTTATAACTTCAACACCTGATGGAAATGCTTGAGACATTTGTCTTCCTGTTGCTCTTGAGTATGAACTTGTGTTTCTATACCAATTACCTTCTTTATAAAGATACACAGGATACCATTCATATGATGTGACAACATAATATTTTGTTCCACTATCGTCTCTTCCCCACTTTCCCTCCATATTGGATGCTCTGAATGGTAACTTTCTTGTTACCTTTTTTCTCACATCTGCCAATGTTACTTTTCTTGGTGGTAAGTTTTCAGAAAATATTAAATCCTCAGGTTTTATCGAAAGGTAGTTTCCATCCTTTCGGAAATTGGCTTTGAATACTTCATAATAAAAGTCAGCATCTTTTGGGTCATATCCAAAAAATGGTAGATTGTTTTTTATTACATCAATGATTTCACCCTTTGTTTTGACATTTTGTTGTTTAATTTTATCGTGAATGGTTTTCAATAACATAAGATCTCTTTTGGTGGCATCGGTATTTTCCTCCTTAATAATAAGATCCCTCAAAAGATTGATTATTTTCATAACAATAAATATATAGTAAGTATTTATTAATATGTCTAATATTTTAAAAGAAGAGATTTCCCGTATAAGACAAATGATGCTATCTGAAGAGATAGTTCAATCGGGTGGATATAAGAAGTTAAAAGAAACTTTGGATATCCTTAAAAAGAAAGATAAGGTTCTATTACTTAGTTGTTCCAATAGATACAATTGGGATGAAGAGAATATTGATACACCGAAATCAAAGATACTTGCAGTTTATTTAAAAGAAGAACTTGGTGATAAGGCAACTTTTATTGATGTCCACGAATTGAATATATCCCCTTGTGAAGGCAATGTATCAAGAAAAGAAGGTAACTCTTGTGGAATCAAAAAGGCTTTATTAAAGGATGACAAAAAGAATCCATCAGGATTTCATAGATGTTGGGCAAGTATCAACAACAAGAAGGATGAACTATGGAAAATATCCAAAGAACTTTTTGAATCTGATTGTGTAGTTTTCTTTTCTTCTGTTAGATGGGGTCAGGCAAATATGTATTACCAAAATTTAATTGAGAGACTCACTTGGATTGAAAATAGACACACAACTCTTGGTGAGAAGAATATAGTTGAGGGCGTTGAGACAGGTTTTATCTGTGTGGGACAAAATTGGAATGGTGAGGTTGTCACTGAAACCCAAAAGAAGGTTCACGAATTTTATGGCTTCACACCGAATGATAGTTTATATTGGAATTGGCAATTTACAAAAGATGTGAACGATGAAACACAAAAGTCTTACAAAGCCGCTTTTCCTAAGTTTGTGAAAGACACAAAACTTGACGAATACGAGGATTAATTCTCTATTGTAAGTTCAGCAAAACTCAAATTATGTGGGATAGGTTTTCCCTCCTTAACCGCAACAAATGTAAACATAGCGGTGCACATTTTTTGTGTAAATCCTTTTCTATCTTCTCTGTAAACTTTACACTGAATCAACATAGAAGATCTACCTAAAGATTTAAGCGCGGATTTGATTGTTATTAGATCCCCCAAATGACCTGGAACTAAAAAATCTACCTTATCCATTGATGCTGTAACCGCACCATCAGCTTCTGTATTATAAAGAAGTTTTCTTGCCAATGTTGCCGCGGCAATATCCATCTTACCAAGAAGTGTTCCACCAAATAAAGTCCCTGTAAAATTAATGTGATCAGGAAATACGGTAAAATCTGTTATATATTCTAAATTATTCTCCATCATCTAACTAAACTGAATTGTCCTTTCAGAACAATCTCTTTATCCATTCTTGTAACATACTTAATTTCATACACATAGATATCCTCAGGTGCTGGTCTACCATTCAAATCATATCCATCCCATACTTTGGACATAGCGTTTGATTCAAATACCAAATTACCCCATTTGTTCCAAACTCTCAAAAATTGGAAATTAGGAATACCTTCTGAATGTGTGTAGAAATAATCATTAATACCATCGTTGTTTGGTGTAAATGAATTAGGTGTAAAGATTTGAACAATCATTACTTTTTTAGTTGTTGAATCCTTACATCCTGAAATGTTTTCGATTACAAGTTTGACTGAATATTCACCTTCGTTTTCATAATCGTGAT
>Ga0315902_10007790_pt1 | contig 14579 bp, 10 predicted proteins | sample LakEriMetagenome_9_FD_203523 | JGI IMG/M metagenome (GOLD analysis project Ga0315902, IMG submission 203523) | Freshwater fungal communities from buoy surface, Lake Erie, Ohio, United States - Buoy 12 MA117 | ecosystem: Environmental > Aquatic > Freshwater > Lake > Lake biofilm | place: USA... | reverse complement strand
TTATGTTGGCTTGGTTACCGGAACCTGTTTTGCTGAAACCGGAAACCAGGTTACCTGTGTTGATATTGATCAATCCAAAGTTGAAAAACTTTCCAATGGCCAGATTACAATTTATGAACCCGGCCTTGAGAAACTCTTTCTCCGGAACCTCAAGGAGGGGCGTCTTCATTTCACAACCAGCCTTGCTGAGGGAATCAAAGATGCAGTGATTGTTTTCCTGGCATTGCCCACACCACCCGGCGAAGACGGCAGTGCTGATCTGAAGTATATTCTGGGTGTGTCAGACGACCTGGGAAAAATCATGACCGATTACAAAGTCATTGTTGATAAAAGTACGGTGCCCGTAGGTACAGCCGAAAAAGTGCGTGCCGCTATTGCAGCAAATTTCAAAGGTGAGTTTGCCGTGGTGAGCAACCCGGAGTTTTTGCGCGAAGGGGTGGCAGTGGACGATTTTATGAAGCCCGATCGGGTAGTGGTGGGCACATCCGACGAACGTTCAAAGAAAATAATGGCAGATCTCTATGCTCCTTTTGTGCGCAGCGGTAACCCCGTTATTTTCATGGATGAAAAAAGTGCGGAACTCACGAAGTATGCAGCTAATTCATTCCTGGCGGTAAAAATTTCTTTTATGAATGAAATTGCCCGCTTATGTGAACGCCTGGGAGCCGATGTGGATATGGTGCGGAAGGGTATTGGCAGTGATGAGCGCATTGGCAGACGTTTCCTGTTTCCCGGAATTGGTTATGGCGGCAGTTGTTTTCCCAAAGATGTACAGGCGCTGGTGAAATCGTCTTCTGAAGTTGATTACAGTTTCGAAATCCTCAACGCAGTGATGAAGGTGAACGAAGAGCAGAAACTCTTTCTCCTGCCCAAAATCCATAACTTTTTCGGGGACAACCTGGCCGGTAAACGGTTTGCTTTATGGGGATTGGCTTTTAAACCGAATACCGATGACATCCGTGAGGCACCGGCTCTTTATATGATTGACGCTTTGACCGGAGCAGGCGCAACCGTGTGTGCATTCGATCCCGAAGCGATGCATAATGTGCAGCAACTGGTCGGCAACCGGATCGACTTTGCAACCAGCCAGTATGAAGCGCTTGAAGGTGCTGATGCGTTGATTATTGCCACCGAATGGAGCGAGTTCCGGACTCCGGAATTTGAAAAAATTGCAGCTGCATTGAAACAGAAAGTAATATTTGACGGAAGGAATGTATTTGATGCGGCACAGATGAAAGAATGGGGCTTCCACTATGAAAGTGTGGGCCGTTTACCCGTAACTCAAACTGCTTAATAAAAAAATGGAACGTAAACGAATTCTGATTACAGGAGCTGCCGGTTTTCTTGGCTCGCACCTGTGTGACCGTTTTATAAAGGAAGGGTATCATGTAATTGGCATGGATAACCTTATTACCGGTGATCTGATGAATATTGAGCACCTGTTCAAGCTGGAACAGTTTGAGTTTTATCATCACGATGTTACCAAGTTCATTCATGTGCCCGGCCGGTTAGATTATATACTCCATTTTGCTTCTCCGGCCAGTCCCATTGATTACCTGAAAATACCCATTCAGACACTCAAAGTGGGCGCTCACGGAACGCACAACTGCCTTGGGTTGGCGAAAGCCAAGGGGGCGCGTATCCTGGTGGCATCCACTTCCGAAGTATACGGTGATCCGCTGGTGCATCCCCAGACGGAAGAGTATTGGGGAAATGTAAACCCGGTTGGCCCCCGCGGTGTGTATGATGAAGCCAAGCGTTTCATGGAAAGTATTACCATGGCTTATAACCGATTTCATGGAGTGGAAACACGTATCATCCGCATTTTTAATACGTATGGCCCGCGTATGCGCCTCAATGACGGACGTGCCTTACCTGCATTTATCGGCCAGGCATTGCGCGGGGAAGATCTCACTGTTTTTGGTGACGGCAGCCAGACCCGCAGTTTCTGTTATGTAGATGACCTGGTGGAAGGTATTTACCGCTTACTCATGAGTGATTATGATTTACCTGTGAATATTGGGAATCCATCTGAAATTTCACTGAAGGATTTTGCAGAAGAAATCATTCAGCTTACCGGCACAGATCAGAAGATTGTTTACAAACCTTTACCGGTGGATGATCCGAAGCAACGGAAGCCCGATATCACCAAGGCCAAAGAAATACTCGGGTGGGAGCCAAAAGTTTCCCGCTCAGAGGGCTTGAAGATAACATACGGGTATTTTAAAAACCTTCCTCCGGAAGAGTGGGTTAAGCAACCCAAGGAATTTATCAGTATCAAATAAAGGCCTGTCATCAAGTTATGTTTCAGCAATTACTCAATAAAGAAAAAAAACTGGCTGTTATCGGACTCGGATATGTGGGCCTTCCGATTGCACTTGAATTTGCAAAAAAGATTTCAGTAATCGGTTTTGATATTAATCCCCGGCGCATTGAGCTAATGAAGCAGGGGATTGATCCCAGCAACGAACTGGATGCTGCTGCGTTTGAAGGCTGTGATATAGAATTCACCGATTCACTGGATGTTTTGCGCGGGGCATCTTTTTTTATTGTGGCTGTTCCCACCCCGGTGGATGAGCACAATATGCCAGACCTTGTTCCGGTAACAAAGGCTTCTGAGACCATTGGGAAAGTGGTGAAGAAGGGCGATTATGTGGTCTTTGAATCAACGGTATATCCTGGATGTACAGAAGAAGACTGCCTGCCTATTATTGAACAACTCAGTGGATTGAAAATGGGCGCTGATTTTAAACTGGGTTATTCACCGGAGCGGATCAATCCCGGTGATAAGGAGCATACGCTGGCTAAAATCATTAAAGTTGTATCTGGTTCTGATGCTGAGGCAGCAGTAGAAATTGCAAAGACGTATGAAATTGTTGTAAAAGCCGGTGTTCACAAAGCGTCTTCCATCAAAGTGGCGGAGGCAGCAAAAATCATTGAGAACACGCAACGCGATCTGAACATTGCGCTGATGAACGAGCTGTCCATCATTTTTGATAAAATGAATATTAATACGTACGAGGTGCTGGAAGCTGCGGGAACCAAATGGAACTTCCTCCGGTTTCAACCCGGCCTGGTGGGTGGTCACTGCATTGGCGTGGATCCCTATTATCTCACTTATAAAGCCAATCAGCTGGGTTATGATGCTAAAGTAATTCTGGCAGGCAGGGTCATTAATGATGAAATGCCTGCTTATGTGGCGCGCAAAGTGGTGCAGCATATCATCCGGCATACAGGAAATGTTTCAGAGGCGCATGTACTGATCATGGGCGCCACCTTCAAAGAAAATGTAAGTGATATCCGCAATTCAAAAGTGGCAGGCGTGGTAAAGGAACTGCAGTCTTTTTCACTGAATGTGGATGTGGCAGACCCCCATGCATCCGACGAGGAACTGCAGCATGAATACGGGTTTGGACTGGTAAAAGAACTGAGAAAGACTTATGACGCCATCATCCTCGCTGTACCGCATAATGAATACAGGCAACTGGATGAGGATTACTTTTTGTCCATCTGCAGCAATGACGCATTGCTGGCAGATCTGAAAGGAATATTCAGGAATAAAATTTCAAAACTCAAATACTGGAGTTTATAATGGCTGAATTGAATAAAACAATACTGGTTACCGGCGGTGCAGGCTTTATAGGAAGTCATGTAGTGCGCCTGTTTGTTAACAAATATCCTCATTACAAAATTGTAAACGGAGACGCATTGACCTATGCGGGCAATCTTGAAAACCTGAAGGATATCGAGCAGGCTCCGAATTATGTTTTTGAAAAGGTGGATATAACCGATGAAGCAAGAGTGGAAGAATTGTTTGCAACGTATCATTTCGATGCAGTGATTCACCTCGCAGCAGAAAGTCACGTTGACCGCAGCATCCTTGACCCGCTCGCATTTGTAAAAACGAATGTGCTGGGCACAGCCATCTTGCTTAATGCCTGCCGCAAAAACTGGAAGGGTGCTTATGAGGGCAAACTCTTTTATCATGTTTCCACCGATGAAGTGTACGGTTCCCTGGGTGAAACGGGTTTCTTTACAGAAGAAACACCTTACGATCCGCATTCGCCTTATTCGGCATCCAAAGCGGCATCGGATCATTTTGTAATGGCTTACCATGATACGTATGGCCTGCCCGTTGTTATGAGCAATTGCAGTAACAATTATGGTTCTCACCACTTCCCGGAAAAGCTGATTCCTTTAATGATTCATAATATCCGTACGAATAAGCCGTTGCCGGTATATGGAAAAGGTGAAAATGTCCGTGACTGGTTGTACGTGGAAGACCATGCCCGCGCCATTGATGTAATTTTCCATCAAGGCCGCCTGGGTGAGAGTTACAACGTAGGCGGGTTCAACGAGTGGAAGAATATTGACCTGGTGAAGCTGCTCTGCAAAATCATGGATCAGAAACTGGGACGTGTTGCTGGGGAAAGCGAAAAACTGATCACCTATGTCACAGACCGGCCGGGGCATGATCTGCGCTATGCCATTGATGCCACCAAGCTGAACAAAGAACTTGGCTGGGAGCCTTCCCTTCAGTTTGAGGAAGGACTTGAAAAAACGGTGGACTGGTATCTGCATAATGAAGAATGGGTAAAGCATGTTACCAGTGGTGATTACCAGAAGTATTATGCTGATCAATACGAAAAGCGCTAAACCAATTCTTAATCCATCAGCTGAAATAATTTTTCATGCCATTTATTCAGACAGAATTTCCCGGACTTGTAATTTTTGAACCAAAAGTATTTGGCGACGACCGTGGCTATTTTTTTGAAGCATATAATAAGGATCTTTTCCAGTCCAACGGATTGTATTATGATTGGGTACAGGATAATCAATCCAGCTCTTCTTACGGAGTAATCCGTGGCCTGCATTTCCAGAAGGGAGCGGCAGCACAGACCAAACTGGTGCGTTGCCTGAGCGGTGTAATTCTCGATGTGGTGGTGGATCTGCGAAAGTCATCTCCCACTTTTAAAAAGGTGTTTGCCATTGAACTTACAGCTGAGAAGAAGAATGCTTTATTGGTTCCGAAAGGATTTGCACACGGGTTTTCAGTACTGAGTGAAAAAGCGGAAGTTCTTTATAAATGCGATGCATTGTATAACAAAGAGAGTGAAGGAGGTTTGCTGTACAACGATCCTGAGCTGGGTATTGAATGGGGTATTCGGCCGGGTAGTGAACTGGTATCAGAAAAAGATCAGCAACATCTGCCATTGGCTTCTTTGCAGCAGGATTGTTTTTTTGAATAAACATTCATGAGTCAACCAGTCATTTTAGTAACCGGCGCTAACGGGCAGTTAGGAAAAGAGCTGCAGGTGTTGCATGCGCATTATCCGCAATTCCGGTTTGTATTTGCATCGAGAGAAGATCTCAAACTGCACCATTTTGGATTAGTGGAAAACTATTTCATTGGTCTCCAGCCGGATTATTGCATCAACTGTGCTGCTTACACGGCGGTTGATAAAGCGGAATCTGAGCCCGATGTCGCCATGCTGGTCAATGGGGAAGCAGTGGGGCATCTGGCAGCTGTTTGTAAAAAATTCGGCACCCGGCTCATTCATATTTCAACCGACTATGTATTTGACGGAGAAAGCGAAACCCCGCACCGGGAAGAAGATCCAACGGGTCCTGTTAGTGTATACGGCCGTTCGAAGTTATGGGGGGAAGAGCTCTGCAGGAAAGAGAATCATGAAGCAATTATTATCCGCACGGCCTGGGTATATTCCGAATTCGGGCACAATTTTGTAAAAACCATGATGCGTCTCATGAAGGAACGGGCTGAGTTGAACGTTGTGAACGACCAGGTCGGTGCACCCACTTACGCAAGGGACCTGGCAGAGGCTATCATGCAGATCCTTGTTTCAGGCAAATGGGAGCCGGGCACTTATCATTACAGCAATAAGGGTAAAATCAGTTGGTATGATTTTGCTACGGAAATAAAACGGCTGACGGCTTCAGGTTGTGTGGTGCAGCCAATCCCAACAGCCGCGTATCCCACGCCGGCGCGTCGTCCTCATTTTTCACTACTTGATACCGGCAAAATCAGTAAAACCTATGGGGTTTCCATACCGGAATGGCAGGAAAGTCTGGCTAAATGCATAGAGCAGTTAAGGCAGCATGCCTGAGAAATAAAAAAAGCGGAGTTTTCACTCCGCTTTTTTGTTGCCCGACCTGGATTCGAACCAAGACAAACAGAACCAAAATCTGTCGTACTACCATTATACTATCGGGCAATACCCCCTTAATTGGGAGTGCAAAAATAGGTGATAGCACTATTCACGCCAAATGGAATTTTTTAAAAAGAAAGGAAATCTGTACTCATAAATCGGCCCGGCTGCTCTTAAGTTTCCAGATTATCAGCAGGGGAAGTATCATCATCAGTCCGGCTGTATAAAAAGGCAGGTTCCCCGATAAAGGGTAGAGGAAGCCACCCAGGGCAGGTCCGATTACGCGGGACAAAGAAGCAAAACTTTGGTTGGCCCCCATTACCTGTCCCACTTCCTTTGCAGGAGCTTTTTGCGAAAGCCAGCTGGTAAGAGGTGGTGTGATGCAGGCGTTGCCAATGGATAGTAAGGAAACAAGGATCAGTTCATAGGGTATAAAGTTTTCTTTGGAAGGTACCGGAATCAGGGCAAGCGAAATACCCATGACAAGTGCGCCGGTCACGATCATTTGCTTTTCAGTAAAGTGATTGGTCAGAACCCTTATAAACAGCCCCTGGCTGAGTGCTGAAACAATTCCGATCAACGCGAATACATAGCTCGATTCCTTTTCAGTGAGACCGTATTTTTCATTCCATAATAAACCGCTCGTTATCTGCATCATGCTGAAAGCGGTGACGTATAAAAAAAAGATCCACATCAGCTGATTGATTACAGGTACCTGTAGCCAGCGCAGAATCTGACGGAACGGGTTGAAGGACAGATTCCGTTCTTGATTCAGGTGCAGGTTGCTTTCATCTAAAGAAAAATAGGCCCATAACAGGTTGACAATATTCAGTAAGGCGGCTCCGGCACCCACCCAAAACACACTGCCTTCACCACTCCAGCTTTTTAAAATACCTCCCAATACAGGTCCTGCAATAAATCCAAGCCCGAAAACGGCTCCCATCAGTCCCATGTTTTTCGTGCGGTCTTCCGGCCGTGAAATATCTGCCATATATGCCTGGGCAACAGAGATATTAGCACTGCCTGTTCCTGCAAGAATCCGTGCAAGAAAGAGTAGCAAGATGCCGTTTGTAAATGCCAGGAGTACATTTGCCAGGAAGGTTATGGCAATACTGATTAACATAACCGGGCGTCTTCCTTTGCGGTCGCTCATGCTGCCCCAGAGTGGGGAACAAACAAAATTGAACAAGGCAAAACTTGCAGCAGCTAAACCAACCACCACATCCGATAAGTGCAGTTCTTTAACAAAGTACGGAAGTACCGGAAAGATCATACTGAAGCAGACCATGTCAATGAATACAGTGAGCAGCAGAATGATTTTTCGTTTGGGCATATTATTTCTTAAGGACAAATGTACAAACCGGCTGCCGGCATTGACAGCTAACGGGGTGATTTATTGTAAAGCTTCGTAACCAGTGGCAGCCGCCAATACTTCAGCAGGAGTTAGAGGAGTGAGTCCATTCATGCAATCGTTCCGTACAAAAACCAGGTTGTAGCCTCCGGAATTGGCAGCAGCAAGCATATATCCTTTTTCTTCTGCCAGCCGTGTCATGGAAGTCAGGGAAGCCCCTTTGGGTAATTGCTCTTCATAGGGTTCAAATTGGTTTTGATAGGGAGGGATAAATTCTTCTGAACCCTTTTCAATCTGAATCTCAGTCACCACCACCCGTGGCCTTATATCTTGAATTGCCTGCCAGATATGATAGTCATTTCCATCCAGGTCAATGCATAATAAATCCGGTTCAGCCAGGCATCCGGTATCTGTCAGCAATGACTGTACAGTATCCGGGGTAACCACCGCTTCCCTGAAACGGAATCTGTTTACAGCAGGGCCAAAAAAGGCTTTGTAAATCCCGGCGCCTCTTGTAAGAGCGGTTGCATCGGCATCTACAAAGAGTCCGTTCCACTGGTGGTGAAAGGCAAGGTTGGCACAATTGCTGTTGATGCAATCATTGCTGCCGATGTCTGCAAACTGTTTGTTCGTGGTTCCAATCGTAAGGAACAAATGCAGCAGAATTCCGTCTTCTCCTTCTTTTGTAAATACATTCCAGTTGCGGGGAAATGGATTTCCTGCTAAAAACGTCTGAACATACATATGATTCTTTTTCCGGGCATATGAAAAAAACCGGGATTTATAAACCAGGAACCAGGCATGTCGTTTCAGCCAGTTTTTCAGGCAGTCGGGAATCAACTGTTTCATTCAGCAGTATGAACGAGGTAATAATTCTTTTTCCCTTTCTGCACCAGCAAATACCTGTTATGAAGCAGCAGTGCATCAGATACAGTCATATCAATACCTTCTACTTTACGCCTGTTAATACTCACCCCACCCCCCTGAACCATTTTGCGGGCTTCGCCTTTACTGGGAAATATGCCGGTTTCTGCAAGGAAACGCACCACGTCCACACCTTCGGCCAGGTTCCCCGCGGGATAACTGATTTTCTGCACACCTTCCATTCCTTCCAGGTCTTCAACAGAAAGGCTTTCTGCCGGAGCGGATTGGTTGGCAAATAATTTGGCCGTGGTTTCAATAGCTGCCTGCAGGTTTTCAGCTCCGTGAACAAAGCGGGTGATTTCTTCAGCCAGTTTCTTTTGCAGTAACCGTTGTGAAGGGTCGTTTTTGTGACCGTCAATTAGTGTATCAATTTCTTCCTTACCCAGGAATGTGAAGATCTTAATCCATACTTCTGCATCTGTATCGCTGGCATTGAGCCAGAACTGGTAGAACTGGTACGGCGAGGTTTTGGAAGCATCAAGCCATACATTCCCTTGTTCTGTTTTGCCGAATTTGGTGCCATCAGCCTTTTTAATGAGCGGACAGGTGAAGGCAAACGCTTCACCGTTCAGCTTTCGGCGAATCAATTCTGTTCCTGTGGTGATATTGCCCCACTGGTCACTTCCGCCCATCTGCAGCTTGCAGTTTTTTTGCTGATAAAGCCAGAAAAAATCATAGCCTTGCATGAGTTGGTAAGCAAATTCAGTATAACTCAGACCTACTTCGCTTTCAATACGCTTCTTCACACTATCCTTTGCCATCATGTAGTTGATGGTTATATGCTTCCCGGTATCTCTCAGAAAGTCTATAAAGGAAATGTTTCTGAACCAGTCGTAATTATTAGCCATCTCTGCCGCATTTGGTTTTTGCGGATCAAAGTCCAGGAACTTTTCCAGTTGCGCTTTTACACCCGCAACATTCCGGTTCAGGGTTGCTTCATCAAGCAGGTTCCGCTCCTGGCTTTTTCCGCTGGGATCGCCAATCATGCCGGTAGCTCCTCCAACAAGCGCAATGGGTTTATGACCCGCTTGCTGCAGGTGTACTAACAGAAGTATAGGTACGAGACTCCCGATATGCAGACTGTCGGCTGTGGGATCAAAACCGATGTAAGCTGTAGTCATTTCCTTTTGTAACTGTTCTTCCGTTCCGGGCATTATATCCTGAATCATGCCCCTCCAGCGTAATTCTTCAATCAGGTTCATTACTTTTTGTCAGTTTTTGGCAAAAGTAGGGCAGGAAACAGGATGTTCGCCTATTTAAAGCAATAATCGTTGAAAATCAACGTTTATTCCCTTTGTGCCCTTCAACAGGGGTTGAATTTCGGCCAAAGATTGAGTACATTTGTTGAGGCCGATGCAGCGCCACTGTTGTAGCCTGCATCTTAACTAATTGTTTACCTGAATACTGACCGGATGATTACCCGATCGATACTTATTGCCGTATCCCTGTTTACAAGTGCAGCGCTGCAGGCACAGATACGTATTTACTCCAATGAATTTCTTAATATAGGTGCCGGTGCCCGCGGTTTATCCATGGGCGGTGCCCAGGTGGCATCCACCCAGGATGCAACCTCCGGGTATTGGAATCCGGCCGGTCTTACAGGGGTAAAAAATGATCCTTCACTCTCTCTTATGCATGCCGAGTATTTTGCAGGCATTGGAAAGTACGACTTTGGCAGCCTTGCCATACCGGTTGCCAATAATAAACGTACAATAGGTCTTTCTGTCTTACGATGATATTCCCAATACACTCTACCTTATTGAACCGGATGGCAGCATCAATTATGCCAACATCAGAAGTTTCAGCAGTGCCGACTGGGCGTTTCTGCTTTCTGTAGCCCAGGTAATCAAGCAGGATGAGTCGAAAACCATCAGTCTGGGTGTGAATGCCAAAGTTATTCACCGCAATGTGGGCACTTTTGCAAGAGCCTGGGGCTTTGGCATGGATGTAGGCATGCAGATGAAAGGAAAGAACTGGTCGTTCGGTGTGGTGGGCCGTGATATCACCACAACGTTTAACTCCTGGAGTTTCAGTTTCACCGAGCGGGAGAAAGAGGTTCTGTTTCTTACCAACAATGAAATTCCAATCCGGTCCACTGAATTGACAGCTCCGCGTGTAGTAGTTGGCGGATCCTATGATTTCAGACTGGGTAAAGATGTAAAACTGAAGGCGGAAGCCAACCTTGATCTTACGTTTGATGGCCGTCGTAATACGTTACTCAGTTCCGATCTCATAAATGGTGATCCGCGTCTGGGAGCAGAACTGAGTATTAAAGATGTGTTTTTCGTGAGAGGTGGTATTTATAATTTCCAGAAAACTTTTGCGGATGGTGATACACTCAACAGGAAGAAAGTCTGGATTTATCAACCGGCAGCCGGGGCAGGATTTGTTCTTGGCAAATCTTTCCACGTGGATTATGCATTCACGAACCTCGCTAACCAGTCCAATCCGTTATTTACACATATTATCTCTCTCCGTCTCGACCTTTTGAACAACAAACGCCAAAATGACTAACACATGCAGTGTATGAAACGAATTTTGCTTTATGCAGCTGTTTTACTGAGTACCACGACACGTATATCTGCTCAGAGTTTTATGAATGAGTGGATAGATCATAACAAAACCTATTACAAATTCAAGGTGGGAACTACCGGTATGTACCGGATCTCCCAGGCACAGCTGGACGCCATGGGAATCGGGTCGGCAGATGCGGCAACGTTTCAGTTATGGAGACAAGGACAGGAAATACCTATCTACACATCGGTTCAGTCTGGCTCGCTTCCTGCAGGCGGATTTATTGAATTTTGGGGAGAAATGAATGATGGTGCCTGGGAAAAGCGCTTGTACCTGCGGCCGGAATACCAGATAAATGAACGTATCAGTTTGTTTACCGATTCTGCAACCTATTTTCTTACAATCAATACAAACGGGTCCAATAAAAGATTACAGCCTTTCAATAATGACTTAGGAACTTCACTAACTCCGGAAACCTATTTCATACATAAACTGCGTCTGAACTACCGCAATGCTTATAACCTTGGATTTGGTGCAGTGGTGGGAGATGTGGTTTATTCTTCGTCCTATGATGAAGGGGAGGGTTATGCCAGTTCACAAATTGCACCTTCCGGTCCGCTTGTTTCCAATAACAGTAACCTGTTTGTTGCTGCCGGTGGTCCCAATGCCAGTTTAACTTATTCCGCTGCGGGACGTTCGCTGAATATCCGAACCATCCGTGTTTCCCTGAACGGAACCGTATTGGGCGAGCGGCAGATGAACTACTTCAGTGCAGTTATTGATAATACCTCTTATTCAAACATACCGCTAACCTTACTGAGCAGTAATACGGCCAATCTGGAGTTTCGCAATACATCGGCCATTTCCACTGACCGTATGGTCGTGGGCATGTATGAATTAACCTATCCGAGGCAGTTTAATTTCGGAGGGCAAACCAGTTTTGAATTTGAAATGCCCGCCAGTGTTAGTGGTAACTATCTTGTAATTACAAATTTCAATGATGGTGGTGTTGCGCCCGTTTTGTATGACCTCACAAATGGCCTGAGAATTCAGACAGATATTTCTGTAAGCGGGCAGGTTCGGGTGGTACTGCCGCCTTCGGCTGTCAATCGCAGGCTGGTGCTTACCGGTACCCAATCCTCTGTAATACGTACCGTTACCGGCGGTTTTCAGAAAAGGAATTTTGTAAATTACCTGACGGCATCCAATCAGGCAGATTATATAATTATTTCCAACCCGCTTTTGTATGCAGATGCGGGTGGGGCAAATTATGTACAGCAGTACAGCAACTACCGGAGCAGTGCAGCTGGAGGTGCATTTAATTCAAAAGTGTTTGATATCGATCAGCTGATTGATCAATTTGGATGGGGTATTAAGAATAATCCTTTGTCCATCCGGAATTTCCTCCGGTTTGCCCGGCAGCATTTTTTACAGAAGCCTAAATTCTGTTTCCTGATCGGAAAAGGTGTTCAGCCGCAGAACTACAAGGCCAATGAAACCCGGCCGGTTGTGGAGCGGATGAATTTAGTGCCCACTTTTGGCCTGCCTTCTTCCGATGTATTACTCGCATCTGATGACGGAAATGTTATTCCAAAGACTCCCATAGGCCGTTTAAATGCAGTATCTCCTGCTGAGGTTAAGGCCTATCTCGATAAAGTGATACAGTACGAATCCGTGGAGTCTGCCCATTCCTGTGTCATTGAAGACGAAGCCTGGAAAAAGAATATGATGCACATCGGGGGCGCTAATGATTTTCTGGGCGAGCAGATAATGTACTATCTCAATCAGTATAAGAAGGTGGCAGAAGATACTTCTTATGGAGGTAATATAGTTACACTGCAAAAATCTTCACTCGCCAGCGTTCAGACGCTTTCAGGAGATATCGTAACAAACCTGTTTACAAACGGGTTTTCCCTGATGACCTATTTCGGTCATTCATCGGCTAATACCCTTGAGTTTAATCTCGACAATCCGAATAACTATCCAAGTACCGGCAAGTATCCCATTTTTTTGGTAAATGGCTGTAATGCAGGAAATCTTTTCCTGTTTGATACCATGCGGCTGAATTCCAATTATACCTTATCTGAAAAATATATTATTTCTGCACCGGGAAAGGGCGCTATTGCGTTCATAGCAAGCACCCACCTGGGTATTGTAAATTACCTGCACTTATACACCCAGGAATTTTACAACCAATTTACAGATGTGTCATACGGCCAGCCAATGGGCGTTATACTCGCCAATATTGTTGACACATTGATCAACCGTTATGGAATGAATGATTTTTTTGTGCGGATGCACGTGGAGGAAATAACACTTCATGGCGATCCGGCATTGAAGTTCTATTCGAAAGCAAAGCCTGATTATGCCATAGAGCCGCAATATGTGAAAATTGCGCCCGAATTTATTTCTATTGCGGAAAAGGAATTCAAAGTGAATGTTAAGTTGTTTAATCTGGGCAAAGTCATCAGCGATTCTGTCAGACTGGAAATCAAGCATCAACGGCCCGATGGCAGCATTCAGGTTATCTATAACAGTAAAATAAAAAATCTGGGCAGTTCAGATTCGCTGGAAATAAGTCGTCCTATAAACCCCTTGATTGAAAAGGGTTCAAATAAACTGATCGTAACCATTGATCCTGAAAACGAACACGATGAACTCTGTGAAACCAATAACACGGTTACCAAAGAGTTTTTCATATTTGAAGATGAAATCCGGCCAACCTATCCTTATAATTACGCTATCCTCCGGAACCAGAATGTAACATTTTACGCTTCAACAGCCAATCCTTTGGGCGCGATGCGTAAGTACTACATTCAGGTTGATACCACCACCAGGTTTAATTCGCCTTTACTCAAGTCTGATTCCGTGACTTCTGTTGGCGGCTCTATTGCTTTTAAGCCATCGGGATTGTCGTTGATTTCTAATTACGTTTATTACTGGAGGGTGGGAATGCGACCAGGCAGCAATTCAACGATTGCCTGGAACAGCAGTAGTTTTATTTATCGGGCGGATCTGGATCCCGGCTTTAACCAATCGCACTATTACCAGTACAAAAACAATTTGTATAAAGACATCTTTCTGGATTCTGTTAAAAGAGATTTTGAATTTAAGGATGTAGAACGCAAGCTGAAAATTAAAACCGGTTTGTTCCCCTATTTTTCCGCGGGGAGTAATGACGTATATCTCGATCTGCAGCAGGTTGATTTATGGCGCTGTGGCTTTAACGTGTTTTCCATTTATGTATTTGAACCCAAGACCCTCAAATCCTGGATGAACTGGGCAGAAGGCGGAGGTGGCCGCTTCGGCAGTTTAAACCCCATGTGTCTTGGTTACCAGCGCAAGTTTTTTGAATATCAGATGGAAAGCACCACCAGCAGGAACAACGCCCGCTTGTTCCTTGAAAATGAAGTACCCAATGGCTCCATTGTGTTAATCATCAACCAGGGAACAGGGCAGGGCTCAACATTTGCTTCTCCCAACACTGCCTTTATCCAGCATTGGATGAATGATACAGCTGTTTATGGATCCGGCAACAGTATTTATCACACACTACTGAAAAACGGACTGACGGAAATTGATAAGTTTACTAAAAATCTGCCTTTCGCTTTTCTTTACGAAAA
>Ga0315902_10007789_pt1 | contig 14579 bp, 12 predicted proteins | sample LakEriMetagenome_9_FD_203523 | JGI IMG/M metagenome (GOLD analysis project Ga0315902, IMG submission 203523) | Freshwater fungal communities from buoy surface, Lake Erie, Ohio, United States - Buoy 12 MA117 | ecosystem: Environmental > Aquatic > Freshwater > Lake > Lake biofilm | place: USA... | reverse complement strand
CGGTTGCTTGTAGACGTAGGAATACCCGCCATCGTCGCTGCGGGTGAAATTGTCCGGGGCCGTCTCGCGGCAGAGATCGCAGTCGATGCACTGGTCATCGACGTAGAATTTACCGGGAACGTTTTCAGAGTATTTGTTTTCGAGTTCGGCCATAACGTGATTGCTTCGTTCCGGAACATTAAAAAAATGCAGGAAACTTGCCAAGAAAAAGCCTCGGCCGACTGGCTGGCGGCCCGACGCTTCTTCGCCCGCTTGGGGTGGATCAGTTTCGGCGGACCCGCCGGACAGATCGCCATCCTGCGCGAGGAGTTGGTCGAGCGGCGACGCTGGCTCACGCCGCACGAGTTTTCAGCCGGGCTGAATTTCAGCATGCTCCTGCCCGGACCAGAGGCGCATCAGCTGGTCATTTATTCCGGATGGAAGCTGCACGGACTGCGCGGCGCACTCGCGGCCGGTGCGCTCTTCGTCCTGCCTGCCGTGTTGCTCGTCTGGGCAGCCGCGGCGCTTTACGCGGTCTACGGACAATTCGCGTGGGTGCAGACACTCTTCTCCACGGTGCGGCCCGCCGTGCTGGCCATCATCATCGCCGCGCTGATCCGCATGGCGCGGCATCATTTGCCCGACACGCGCGCGTGGTTCGTCGCCGTGGCCGCGTTCGCCGCCATGTTTTTCTTCCATGTCCCCTTCCCCTGGATTGTTGTCGCCGCCCTCGGATTGGGCGCGGTGAAACATTTTGCGGCACCGATCCAAGCGGAAACGGGCACGAGGCCGCGTGCATCCATTCCGTGGCGGACCATCCTGCTCGGACTTCTCGCTTGGTGGGCGCCCGTTGCCCTCGCCGCGTTGATTTTCGGGACGGACAGCCTGCTCGCTTCGCTCGGTTTCTTTTTCAGCAAGGTGGCAGTGGTCACTTTCGGCGGGGCCTATGCCGTGCTGCCTTATGTCGCGGACCATGCGGTCAACGGTGCGGGATGGCTTTCCGCCGGCGCGATGAAGGACGGCCTGGCTTTGGCCGAGACGCTGCCCGGCCCGCTGGTCAAAGTCCTTTCTTTCGCCGGCTTCCTTGCCGGATGGAACAACGCATCCCCGCTATCGCACCTGGCCATGGGCACACTCGGAGCGCTCATCACGGCATGGGTAACCTTCGTTCCGAGTTTTCTTTTCATTCTGGCCGGCGCGCCATTCGTCGATCGCTTGTCGGAAAACCCGCGGGCAAGGACCGTGCTCGACACGGTGACGGCTGCGGTCATCGGGGTGATCGCCAATCTCGCCGCATGGTTCGCCGCGGGTGTCTTCGCCCCGGGGCAACCGTCGGTGCTGTATGCGGTTGTCGCCGGAGTGAGTCTGTGGTTGCTGGTCGGACGCGGTTGGTCGGTCCCCGCGGTCATCGGCATCGCCGCAGCCGCCGGTTTGTTGCGGACCTTGATGTGATCGAGGCACCGCCCGCCGCGGCCGCAACTCAGCCCGCAAACTCAGCTCTCGGCCTTTTCTTTCGTTCCTTCCAACTCCGGGATCTTCTCGTCGCTCGACTCGACGCGTCCGCCGAGATGCTTGGCCAAGAAACGCTCCACCGCGCGGAAAAAGTAGAGGCGATTCTCCTCGTTGCCGAAGCCGTGACCTTCGTTGCCTTTGACGATGTAGGGAACATCGACCCCGCGTTTGCGCAAAGCTTCGACAATCTGGTCGCTCTCCGCCTGTTTGACGCGCGGATCGTTCGCTCCTTGCGCGATGAGCAGTGGCGATTTGATTTGGTCCGCCGAGAAAAGCGGTGACGCCGCAGTGAGCAGTTCCTTGTCCGCCTCCGGATCGCCGATCATTTCATACTGCATCTTCCGCATCGGCTCCCAGTAAGGTGGCACCGTGGCGAGCAGGGTGAAGATGTTCGAGGGACCGACAAAGCTGATGCCTGCGGCGTAGATATCCGGGGTGAAGGCGAGCCCGGCCAACGCGGCATACCCGCCGTAGCTGCCACCGTAGATGGCAATCCGCTTCGGATCTGCGATACCTTGGTCGACCAGCCACTTGGCCGAGTCGGTCAAATCGTCCTGCATCGTCTTGCCCCATTGCTTGAAGCTCTTCTCCCAAAACTCACGGCCGTAGCCGGTCGAGCCGCGGAAATTCACCTGCAAGACGGCGTAGCCCCGGTTGGCCAGGAACTGTGCTTCGGAATCGAAACCCCACGCATCGCGGGCCCACGGTCCGCCGTGCACGAGAAGAACGGCCGGCAGGTTTTTCGCCTCTTCGCCGGGCGGCAGCGTGAGGTAGGCCGGCAGCTCGAGCCCGTCGCGGGCGGCGATGCGCACGGGCTTCATCGGCGCGAGATTTTCCTCGGCCAGCCACGGCGCCACATCGGCCAACTTGCGCAGGTCGCCGCTTTTCTCGTCGTAAAACCAGAAAGCCCCGCGCGAGCGGTCACTCATCGTGCGCACGATGAATTTGTCCTCGTCGCGATTCATCGAAACGAGCGCGACTTCGGTGCCGGGGAGCTGCTTCTCGAGTTTTTCCTGAAGCTCGCGGCGCCAATCGTCGAAGAATTGGTATTCCGTCTTGTCGCGCGTGTAGATCGCCGCGGTGAGAACCTTGCGCTTTTCCGAGGAGAGCAACCCGCCCGCATCGACTTCGGGATGCTCGAAGAGCACCTCGAGTTCCTTGCCCGTTTCCGGGTCGAGACGGACGATGGCCGCTTTGTCGCGGCCGAGATTCGAGGTGGCGTAGAGCTCCTTGTTGTCGAAGGTGAAGAAGGCGGGATCGACGCTCTCGCGGAAGTTCGTGCTGAGGATTTTGCGGAAGGGCTCGTCCTCCGTGGCGCGGTAGAGCAACTCGGAATTCACGCCATCGGTCTGCGTCGCAGCGCGAACCTTGCCCTCGTGGTCAGTGACCCACGAAGTGACGCTGCCGGGATTCTCCGCGACGAGTTCCATCGCGCCGGTGCGCGTGTTGAGGCGGAAGACATCGAAGACGCGCGCATCGCGCTTGTTCATGCTGACGAGGAGGTGGTCCTCGTCATCACGCAGGTCGTCGACCACACCGACGCGGACGCCGGGAAATGGCGTGAGATCCTTCGGCTCCGAGCCGTCGGCATTGACCGCGTAGAGATGGAAGTTTTCATCCCCGCCATCGTCCTGCAGGTAAACGATCTGGTTCTTGGCCGACCAGAAATAGCCGCCGATGTCGCGCTTGGTTGCCGAAGTCAGGCGCCGCGGCTCCGCGCTGCCGTCGACCGGTTGGACAAATACGTTCAGCCGGTTTTCCCAAGGAGCGAGCCATGAGATGTAATCACCGCCCGGACTGACCTGGTAAGCGGCAGCCACCGGATTGCGGAAGAAATCCCGCATAGGAATGAGCGGAGGCTCGGTCACGGGTTTTTGCGGATTGGTTTCCATGGCCGGCGCGGAAGCGGTCGCCACAAAGAGGAGCAAAGCAGTCAGTCGGAACATCGTGGTGGTGAGACCGCCCGGGTGCCGCGCTCGTTCAAGATTGCGATGAGCGGGTGAAGGGAATCGAACCCTCGTATGCAGCTTGGGAAGCTGCCGTTCTACCATTGAACTACACCCGCGGGCAGAAAACCAATGATCCCCCGCGACAGCGGCGCGGCAAGGGGAAAATTCAGGTCGGCTCGGACCAGCCAAGCGGTTCGTCCGGGAGTCGGCGCAGAAATTCGGAGTCGCGCAAGGCAACCCAGTCGCGGTCGGTTTCGCCATTGATCCGGCGGATTTCGTCTGTGTCGAAGACGCGCCTGCTTTCCCGCCATTCGGCCAGCGTCCATGCGCTGACCGGTCCGAATTCCGATCCGTCCGCCCGCCGCACCTCGTAGCGGGCGTGGAGAAAGTCGGATGCCGCATCCATGGTCACCGGAATGCGTCCGCAACGAGGATTTGTAAAGCCCGGATCGCGGGTAACCTCACCACCAGCCGAGATCGACCGGGGGGACGACGATGGCGGCGTTGGCGCCGGTCAGGGTTCCCTCCGACTCTTCCACCGTTTCGACCAAGCCGTTGACGAAGCCGACCGTGACCGTGCCAACGGGAACTTTGACATACACTGTCGAGGAATCGTAACCGTAGCCGCCGCGCACCGTGACGGTTTCGAGCCGCTGGCGCGGATCCGGGCGGATACCGGTGATGGATTGGACATAGGCCGGCGTGTAGACGGTCTGCGGGATGAGTTTGTATTTGATGTATTCGTAGGTCTGGGTGGACCCCTCGCGGCCGGTGCGGCTGGAACGTTTCTGCGGTTTTCCGAGGCTGCGCGTCACTTCTTCGAGGGACATGCCAACGGCCACCTCGTTGCGCTTGATCAGTTCCTCGACTTCGCGGCGGCGTTGCTCGGCGCGCAGAGCGATCTCCAAATAGTTCTCCGGCAAGCCGGTCACGTATTGCGGCTCGATCCACGCTGCCACCCCGCCCTGCTGCGCATTGCCACGGACGCGGAGGGCTCCGTTGGCCGCGATGGCGTCGAGTTGCACGGCTTGAGGGAAACGCAGGGTGCCGGCGTAGCGTTTCATCGTCGCTTCGAAATAACTCGGGGCGGGCGCGACAAGACGAAACCGGGCCGGACGCTCGTTGAAATCGGAAAGGTAGATCGCACCGGCTTCGCGGACGATGGGTCCGGCCCAGACGGACGGCATGACGGCCAGAAGCAGCGCCAGCCAGAGTTTCATCGCGCCCACTATCGTCGCTTCCGCCGGAAAAACAACCGATGAAGCGGGAAAATCGGGGGCGAGAGTTGCCAAAGATCCGGGACGGGCGCATTTTGGAGGGGTGAAACCGAAACTACTCCTCCCCATACTTCTGGCACTTACCGCAACGGTCGTGACGGCCCGCGCGGATTTCTTCAATGACATCGAAGGCAATCTCGACGGCCCGGCTGTGGAAGGCTCGCCGAAATACACCGCACTCTACTTCTCCGCGCACTGGTGCCCGCCCTGCCGCATGTTCACTCCGAAACTTGTCGAGTGGTACAAAGAGTTCAAATCAAAGCACCCCGATTTCGAATTGGTTTTCGTCAGCTCCGACCGGGACGAGGCGGCAATGAAGGATTACATCAAAGGCGACGACATGCCGTGGCCTTACGCGAAGTTCGACAAAGCCCAAGACGAGTCTTTCCAGAAATTCTCCTCAGACGGTATCCCGTATCTCGTGCTCATCGATAGCGAAGGCAAGGCGCTGACAGCAAAGGACGGCAACGAGTGGCAATCGCCGCAAGAAGTCCTTGCCCAGATTGAAAAACTGGTCCCCTGAAGCAGTCGGCCCCGGCAACACACCTCTCCAAAACCGGTTGAGACCGACTCCGGGAGGAGTAGATTCCTGCTCTGCGCATGCGCTACCCCCTTCCGGCAATTCTGCTCCTTGCTCTAGCCGCGGTCGCCATCGCCGTGCTCTGGCGGACGATGTCGGAGAGCGATTCCGGTCAGGAGCCGCGGCCGAGCGCCCGCACCGCGGCCGCAGCGGGCCCCGGAAACGAAATCAGGCCTGCCGCGACAGGTCCCCTCTTCGCTGGCAGCGCGGTCGAGCACAAAGCAAACGCACCCCGCCGGCTCGACGAACTGGGACGTCCTTTGCCGTTTCGCGAAGCGCCGTTCGACGCATCGCTCGCGGACTTTCTCCGTCGCGCGCAGCGAGGCCAGGTCTTTTCGCTGCAACCCTTCGACGGAACGCGGCTTGTTGCCAGAATAACCGGTCGCGGAACGCAAGACGGAGTGGATACCGTCTCGGCAGCGTTCGAGGGGCGCTCGGAGAGGGACCGCATGTTTCTCTCGTGGCAAAAGGACAAAGTCCGCGGGCTCGTAATGTTGCCCGGCGAGAACTTGGCCTACGAGATTCTCGGCGAGGATGGCAACTACACTATTCGCGAATGGCTCTATGGGGATGTTCTTTGTGCCACGGCGCTGGCCGGCGGCGACTCCACCGACACGGGCATCCCCCCGCCCGACAAACGCGCCGCCCGCGCCACCGCCGAACGGATCACGACCGCGGAACTGCCCGCCTTGCAAAGCCGGCCGGACGCCCCGCATGTCATTTACCTCGACTTCGATGGCGAGACGGTGACCGGAAGCAACTGGGTCCCGGCCGGCCAAAGCATCGTGGCACCGGCCGCCCGGATGACGGCGAGCCAAGTGCGCGAGACATACGAGCGCGTCCGGCGCGATTTCGAACCCTTTGCCGTCAATATCACCACGGTCCGGACCGACTATGACAAAGCGGACGTCGCGAGAAAAATCCACTGCGTCATCACCAGCAACGATCAGGCCGCACCCGGCGCCGGCGGCGTGGCTTATCTCAACTCGTTCAGCAGCACTTGGCCGGGGGACAAGGTCTGCTGGTCTTTCCAAGACTACAATGCGAAGGACTGCGCGGAGGTCATTTCGCACGAGTTGGGGCACACATTCGGCCTTGGCCACGACGGCCGGCTCACTCCGGTCGAGGTGTATTACGAGGGCCACGGCAGCGGAGAGACGGGGTGGGCACCGATCATGGGCATCGGATACTACCGCCAGCTGACCCAGTGGAGCCGGGGTGAGTATACCTCGGCCAACAACCAACAAGACGACATCGCCATCATTTCCTCCGAGTGGAATCTCCCGCGCGCGGCGGATGACCATGGCGACTCGTCCGCTGCGGCCACCGCGATTACCGGCGACCGCGGTGACGGAATTCTTGCGCGGCCGACCGACAACGATTTCTTCAGCATCACGCTCGATTCCGGCAGCCACACGATCTTCGCGATCCCTTCCGCCTACGGGAACCTCGACCTCGAGTTGCGGGTCGAGACCCTCGGCGGCACGGTTTTGGCCACGGCGAACCCGACCGACCAACTCTCGGCCTCTGCCAGCTTCGACCTCGCATCGCGCCAACCGGTCTTGCTCCGCGTCGCCGCCCGCGGAAAGCCGGAGATCCTCGGCACCGGCTATTCCAGCTACGGTAGCCTTGGATCTTATTCGCTCAGCGGATTCGGCAACCAGGAGCAACCGCCCTCGGCGCCAATCGGGGTGACGACCACGCGGATTTCCGGAACGCAGATTCGCATCGATTGGAGCCCGAACCCCTCCGCCCAATCCTACACCGTTTACCGCGACGGAACTTTTCTCTCGTTCGTCGCCGGCACGTCTTTCCTCGATGCCACGGCCAGACCCTCGTCAACCTACAACTACACCGTCACCGCGTCCAACGCCTTCGGCGCGAGCTCCTCCTCCGCGCCCGCCACCGTGAACACGCCGGCTTTCGACGAGTTCATTATGGACGGCGAACCGGACTTCGCGGGCTATCTGGTGGCCAATCCCGGAATGACCATTTATGCCGCGGTGCGCGGCACCAAACTTTACGTGGCCACTTGGTCGCCCGGCGATGACGGCTCGGGATTCGGGAGCGACCACTTTTTGTTCGTGAGCGATGCTCTTCTCTCGTCCGCGGCAACAGCCGCGCCGTGGAGCAAGGCAGGGAGTATCGCCATCAACTCCTCGAAGCCTTACATGGCCGGCGAAAGCACCTCGACTTACGCCGCGTGGAGCAATGTCAAAGGTCCGACATCCCTGGCCAAGGGCCGCCTCAACTCCAAGGTGATGGAGGGCGTGATCGATCTCGTCGCTGAATTCGGATCGCTGCCTGCCGATGTCTATGTCGCCGCGGTGGCCTACGGCACGAGCGATGGCGGCACCATCGGCAGCCAGGCGCCCGCCGGAAACGGCAACAATAATTTGGAACCCGGCGAATTTTTGCGCATTCCCGTCAGGGGAGTTGCCGACGCAAAGCTCAACGGAACTTATGACATTCTCGACGCGGCCCGCTCGTTTGCAGTGGAGCAAACACGTCTGGACACGCTGAACCGCCGCGTTCTGCGTTGGCCGGTCGTTCCGGGCCACGCTTACCAAGTGCAGAGTCGCAGCACCTTGGATTTCGGTTCTTGGCTTCCGGGCCCGACGCAAACTGCGGGCTCAGCTCAGTGGGAGATGGAATTCACCGACACGAATGCCGCGGTTCTGCCGATGTTCTACCGCGTCATCCGGCCCTAGAGGCCTCGTAGGCCTGCGCGATTCGCAGCAGGCGCGCCTCTTCGAAAGCCGGCGCCATGATCTGCAGGCCGACGGGCAATTTTTTACCGTCTACTTCCGCATCTCCGCAGGGAATACTGATTCCGCAGATGCCGGCGAGGTTCGCCGCGATGGTGAAGATGTCGGCCAGATACATCTGGAGCGGATCGGACATGCGTTCGCCGATCTTGAAAGCAGGAACGGGTGAAGTCGGGGAGAGAAGTCCGTCGACCTTTTTGAACGCCTCCACGAAATCGCGACGGATGAGCGTCCGCACTTTTTGCGCGCGCAAGTAGTAGGCATCGTAGTAACCGCTGCTCAGCACATAGGTGCCGAGGATGATGCGTCGCTTCACTTCCTTGCCGAATCCCTCGCCGCGGGTGCGTCCGTAGTGGTCGGCCAGATCGCGCGGGGCCTCGGCGCGTTTGCCATAGCGCACCCCGTCGAAACGGGCCAGGTTGGCCGAAGCCTCGGCTGTGGCGATGATGTAGTAGTCAGCCACCGCGTATTTGGTGTGCGGGAGGGACACTTCGACAATCTCCGCGCCGAGACCGCGATAAACCTCGATCGCCTCGCGCACGCGCTTTTCCACCTGAGGATCCATGCCCTCGACGAAATATTCCTTGGGCACGCCGAGCTTCATACCTTTGACGCCGTCGTTGAGCTGCGCCGAGTAATCGGGCACCGGAACATCGAGCGAGGTCGAATCCATCGGATCGTGTCCGGCAATGACCTGCAGCACGAGCGCGGCATCCTCAACGGTGTGGGTGAACGGTCCGATCTGGTCGAGCGAGGAAGCAAAGGCGACCAATCCGTAACGCGAGACGCGGCCGTAACTCGGTTTGAGTCCGACGCAACCGCACAATGCGGCCGGTTGACGGATGGAGCCCCCGGTGTCCGTGCCGAGCGAGGCGAGCGCCTCGTCCGCCGCGACGACCGCGGCCGAACCGCCGCTCGAACCGCCGGGGATGCGCTCCGGATCACGCGGGTTGCGCGTGATCTGGATGGCCGAATTCTCGGTCGACGATCCCATGGCGAATTCGTCCATGTTGGTGCGCCCAAAAGGAATGGCACCGGCCGCGCGCAATTTTTTGATCACCGTCGCGTCGTAGGGCGCGGTGTAGCCGGTGAGAATTTTCGAAGCGCAGCCGCAGGGCTCGCCTTCGACGTTGATCACATCCTTCATCGCAACGGGAATACCCCCGAGCGGAAGGGAGACGTCGGCTTTTTCCGCCGCCGCGCGGGCGCGTTGGTAATCGCGCGAAAGATAACCGCCGACCTGCGGGTCGGTCTTTTCGATGGACGCATTGACCGCGTCGACCAACTGCACGGGCGACAGCTCGCCGGCTTGGATCATGCGGCGCGCTTTGGCGATGGTGAGTCCGGCGAGATCCATCAGCTTTCCACCACCTTGGGTACGATGAAGAGTCCGCTGCCGGAGTGCGGCGCGTTCGCCGTGGCCTGTGCCTGCGTGAAGGTGTCGTGCGGCACGTCCGCGCGAAAGACATTGTAGACCTCCGAGGCGTGGGCCGTCGGCTCGATGCCGTCGACGTTCACTTCGTTGAGTTGCTCGATGTAGGAAAGCACATGGTCGAGTTGCGGCTGCAACTCGGCGATTTCGTCGTCGGTCAGTTTCAGCCGGACCAGATCGGCCACGTAGCGGACATCGAGGTGCGGGGCGCTCATGGGAAAGCGGGATTGGTTAACCTCGCAGCGCAGGGATGTCGAAATGTTTCAATCGCCGAGGCGCAGGAGCACTTTGCCTCCGCCTTCGGCGGCGCGCGCCACCGCTTGCGAGGCTTGGGTCAGGGGGAACTCCGCCGCGACGCGGGGGGCGAAACAGCCGCGTCCGGCCAGACGGAAAACTTCCCCGAACACCGCATCCCTCTCCCGGTGCGAAGCGCTGCGCAACCATCGCGTCAGCCAAAAACCGCGGAAATCCAGATCCCGGAAAATGAGGAAGCCGTTGGGAATTTTCAGGGCCTCTTTGCTCATGGCCCCGAAGGTGACAAGCGCCGCACCTTCGGACAGCAATCCGGCCAGACGCGTGGCTGAGGCGCCACCCACCGCATTGAGTCCGAGGCGGGGTTTGGCCCCGCCGAGCGCCGCGGCGGCCTCATCGGCCATTTCGGGACCATCGACCACGACCGCGTCGGCACCGAGCTCCCGGAGTTCCCCGGCCGCCTCCGGACGTCGTACCACGTTCAGCGTTTTCCAACCTTTGTCTTTGGCGATTTCGATCAACGCGCGTCCGACCGCCGATGTCGCCGCATTTTGCGCGATCCAGTCGCCGGCCTTGAGATCAGCGAACAAATGCAACAGGCACCAAGCGGTCGGCGGATTGACCCGCAGAACGCTCGCCTCCCGCGCTCCGATTCCGGCCGGCACGGAAACAAGATTTTCCACGGACCAGCTCCCCTCCTCGCGCCAGGACATGCTGTCGACGAGGACATGGCGTCCGACCCATGACTTATCCACACCCTCGCCCACGGAAATAACGTGCCCGCAACCCTCGTTGCCGGGCACATCGGGCAAAGATCGCGCCTCCCCGTATCGGCCCTCGAGCATGTTGAGATCGGCGGGATTGACCGGCGCCCAAAGCATGCGAACACGGACCTCGCCAGGTCCGGGATCGGGGAGCGCAACCTCATCTAGTTGCACCACCTCCGACGGGTTGCCGGTGCGATGGTAGCGGGCGGCTCGGATGGTCGGCATGGAACCACCTTAAGAGTAGAAATAGCCGTTTTCCAGCTTGCCCCCCGCCCTTTTCCCGAAGATTCTCTCCGACCGCTTCGATCGGCCCTATTAGGGATCGCCGACCCCGGAGCGGAAACCGAAACCGGAACCGAGGTATCCAAAAACAAGTAACCCGCGCCGCTTGCGCGGGCCCATCATTACTATGACGCAAGTCCAAGAACTGATCGCCAACGCGACCAAACAATTCAAAGAAGGCAGCATTGTCAAAGGCCGCATTCTGGAAGTCCGCCCGCGCGAATTTCTCGTCGACATCAACTACAAATCCGAGGGCACCATCCCCGCCACCGAATTCGATGATCCGTCGGAAGTGAACGTCGGCGACGAGATCGAAGTCCTGCTCGTCCGTCTCGAGAACGAGGACGGCATGGTCGTGCTCTCCAAAGAGCGCGCCGCTTACCGCCAGAATTGGGACAAAATCAGCAAAGTTTTCAGCGACGAAGGCATCATCAAAGGCCGGGTCAAAGCCGTGGTGAAAGGCGGCCTGCTGGTCAACATCGGCGTCGAGGCCTTCCTGCCCTCCTCGCAGATCGACATCATCCCGCCGAAGGATCTCAACCAGTTTGTCGGCAACACCTACGATTTCAAAATCGTCAAACTCAGCGATGAGCGCCGCAATGTCGTGCTCAGCCGTCGCGAACTCATCGAGCAGGAGCGCAGCGAAAAACGCCAGGAGTTCATGGCCAGCACGCAGGTCGGCTCGATTGTCACCGGCACGGTGAAAAATCTCACCGACTTCGGCGCGTTCATCGACCTCGGCGGCATGGACGGACTCCTCCACATCACCGACATGACCTGGGGTCGCCTCACCCATCCGAGCGAGCTCCTCAAAGTCGGCCAGGAAATCCAGCTTCAGGTCCTCGAGATCAACAAGGACAAGGAGCGCGTCTCCCTCGGCCTCAAGCAGACCACGGACAATCCGTGGGACAAGATCGAGGTTCGTTTCCCGACCGGCACCAAGGTCAAAGGCAAGATCACCAACCTCGTGCCTTACGGCGCATTCGTCGAAATCGAACCCGGCGTCGAGGGCCTCATCCACGTCTCGGAGCTTTCGTGGACCAAACGCATCACGCGTCCGTCCGACGTGCTCACCGCGGGCCAGGAAGTTGAAGCCGTGGTGCTTGGCGTCAACAAAGACGAGCAGAAGATCTCGCTCGGCGTCCGCCAGCTCGAACCCAACCCGTGGGACGAGATCGAGCAGCGCTACATCATCGGCAAGCAGGTCAAGGGCAAGGTCCGCAACATGACCGCCTACGGCGCCTTCGTCGAACTCGAGGAAGGCATCGACGGCATGGTGCACGTGTCCGACCTGAGCTGGACGCGCAAGATCAACCATCCGAGCGAAGTCCTCAAGAAGGGCGACGAAATCGACGCGGTGGTCATCGACATCGACAAAGCCAACCAGCGCATCGCCCTCGGCGTGAAACAACTCGACGAGGATCCGTGGAAGGAGATCGACCGCCTCTACAAGATCGGCGATCTGGTCAAAGGAAAGGTCACCAAGCTGGCCAACTTTGGCGCGTTCGTCTCGCTCGAGCACGACATCGACGGCCTCGTCCACATCTCGCAACTCAGCGAGGAACACGTGGCCAAGGTCAAAGACGTCATCAAGGTCGGCGACGACGTGGAAGCCCGCGTCATCAAGGTCGACAAAGTCGAGCGCCGCATCGGTCTTTCCATCAAGGCCGCCAATTACAGCGAAGAAGCCCTCCGCAAGGAGTCCGAAGCCATGGAGAGCACGATGCGCTCCGGCGAGGAAATGGTCGGACTGGCCAAGGCCTTCGACGCCGCCGCCCTCGAGGAATACCGCCCGGGCGAAGGCAAAAAGAAATAACCCTCACCGCGCGGACGGCGTTGACAAACGGCGCCGTCCGCGCACTTTTTCCCATCATGGAAATCACCGCCTACCTCAAGACAACCTGCGGCTGGAGCAACGGCGTCCGCGCCATCCTAGCCAAATACGACCTTCCCTACGAAGAGAAGGACATCCTCAAAAATCCCGAATTCCGCGCCGAGATGGAGCAACGCAGCGGACAGCGCCTGTCCCCTTGCGTGGTGGTCGACGGCCATATGCTGCCGGATATCAGTGGCGAAGAATTGGAAAATTGGCTGGTGGCCAACGACCGCATTGCGCGCAGCGACGCCCCCGTCGAAGTCCCGATCAATTCGTCCTGCCAAAACAAGAAGCAGCACGTTGCCTGACCAGCTGAAGCAATCTCACGGAAAAACCCGCGGTCGCCGCGGGTTTTTTCTTTTTCCGGGAGGCCTGCCGGCGGCGGGACTCGAACCCACACGGGATTTTACTCCCAGCGGATTTTAAGTCCGCTGTGTCTGCCATTCCACCACGCCGGCGACAGCCAAACAGTGTGAACAGACGCCCGCGAAGTCAACAAAGGCCCGTTTAGCTTGGATCACACCGCTTACTCCTGTGCTAGATTCATGCCAGGCATGCCGGACAATAGAAGACCACTGCAAGTGATCGCCATGCACGGATGGGGACGTGATGCGCGCACATGGGACCCGTGGCAGAAGGCGACAGCCTCTCTCGGATGGCACTGGGAGACCGGAGAGCGGGGCTACGGCCGATTCTCACCGCGTGTTCCCGTGTGGCCCGACCATACACCCGGAACGCCACGCTTGGTCATCGGGCGCTCGCTTGGCCCGCACATGGTGCCTGCGGACGTCTTTCGAAGAGCTGATATCGTGGTTTTGCTGGTTAGCTTCGCCACTTTTGTTCCGCCGGGACGCGAAGGTCGCCGCACCCGCGCGGCCTTGGCCGGGATGGCGGCTTGCCTAGAGGATGAAATGCGTGCGCGATCCATGCTCGAAACTTTCACCGCCAGGGTTGCTGAACCGCAATCGCCCGATCTTCTTTCAACGGGGCCGTTGGATGGTCCAATGGACGAAATCAACCGGGCGCGACTGCGCGAGGATCTCGAACTGCTCGGCAGATCCGATGGTCTGCCCGCCGGCTTTCCGCAAGACGCACGGGTGCTAATCATCGAAGCAGAAGACGACCGCATTGTGGAGCCGGAAGCGAGGAGACTGCTTCGCGAGTCATTGCCAGCGGCAGCGGTGATTTCTTTTCCGGGGATCGGCCACGCACTATTGGGCTGCGACGTGATTGCCCGCGCGGTCGAGTGGGTCGAGCGAGCCCGAGGCTGAGACTTACGGTTGTGACCGGTAGGTCTCCGGCAGGAAGATCACACCGTAAAGCGCGGCGAGATTTTGTCCATCGGGCGTGTCGGGCGCGAAGATGGCATCGAGCGGACCGGCGACGCCGAGGACACTACCATCCTTGCGCAACACTTCAGTCCCGAAAAGCGGAGGGTGATCGGGGGACTGCATGGCGTCGAACTTTTCCGCGGGGAACCAGTAGGCCGTCATGAAGATGACTTTTTGGCCCTGCTCGAGAGGGTTGTAGTAGACCGTCGTCGCCGCGGTGGCTCCCGCTTGGCGCACCTGCTCGCCGAAGGGACCTTCAACCGGACCTGTGCTAAGTCGCGGAAGGATCGCGGCAGGTATCTCCATGGCAAAAGGGAGCGGAGCCAAAGAAAGCGATCCGGCTTTCTCTTTCTGCGGGGAGCACCCGGCAACGGAGAGCGCAGCAACAAACAAGACAGGGAGCAAATTCCTCATGGCTTCTTGGCCATGCTCGCCGCCTCGGAGGCCACCGCGCGCTCGAATTCCTGCAGCACTTCGCGCAGACCGAGCAACCCGGCCATTTTCTGCGCATAGCGGATATCGTCGATTTTCCACCCGCCCTCGTCGACGAGGACGACTTCATCGGTCCAGGTCA
>Ga0315902_10007787_pt1 | contig 14583 bp, 12 predicted proteins | sample LakEriMetagenome_9_FD_203523 | JGI IMG/M metagenome (GOLD analysis project Ga0315902, IMG submission 203523) | Freshwater fungal communities from buoy surface, Lake Erie, Ohio, United States - Buoy 12 MA117 | ecosystem: Environmental > Aquatic > Freshwater > Lake > Lake biofilm | place: USA... | reverse complement strand
ACTTCAGAAGCCTCCAGAAGCAGCAGAGAGCCGTAAAACAGGGTGATGCCGTGCCGCTGGGGTATTGGCTCAACACTTCATCCAAATCGCGGCACAATTCGACGTGCAGGTATTACAAGAACACCTCGAAAGGTAGGACTTGCGAAAAGACTGAGGGGAAGGCTTGCGGGATTTGTGGGGGATAAAACAGACCGCCCCTAGGCTTACATCCCCCCCGGGTTTTCGACCTCGGGGGCGGTCTCACCGCAAGCGGCGGGTGAGAGGTAGATTGACCGATGCGAGATTGCAAGATCGATGAGGGGATGGGTGGCTTTTATTGGCTGACATGATGCAACATCAGGCTCGTTTATCGAATCCGCCACGGCGGTATGCATACGGTATGCATCCGACCCGAAAATGGCATTTTTTGTGCCAAACTTTGAGAAAATCAGGCGCGTGATCCGTGCATACTTCGGTGCATACCTGACCCTTAAAAAGTATGCATTTTGGGGTGTTTTTAGGGTGTTTTCACTAAAAAATGAAAGTCATAACTCACTGAAAAACAACTACTTGCAACAGTTTGCAAAGCTGGAAATCGTGATCCTAAGTCAGGCGCGTCTACCAATTCCGCCACCTCGGCAACACAGGGAAGTTGGAGGATTTTTGTGGGGGCTGCAAGCGCGGATATTGGTTTGTTGTTCTTGGTTCTTGGTTCTTAGTTCCTAGTTCTTGGTTTGAATATGCAGAGGCGCAAAGCACAACCAAGAACTAGGAACTAAGAACCAGGAACCTCCTACCCCAACGCAAGCCTATGCATCACCTGTGGCGTCGGATCTTTCGATTTCTCAAACTCAATCACGTGAAAGCTTGCTCCGAGGTGGGCGGGGTGGGTGAGGGAGCGAAATTGGGCGATGGTTTTAGGGTCGTTCATTCCTCCGTCTTGGATCATCTCGGTGGAGAGGTGGGTGAGGTAGCTGCCTTGGTTGGAGAAATGGGTGGGATGCCAATGGAGGGTTTCGGCTTCGCGTGCGAGATCGGTGAAATCGACATGGGCGGTGATGTCGCGTGTGCCTGGTGAATCTAACGGGTCTTCAGCGGCTTGGTGTTTGGAAAAGGTGCGCAAGGTGCCGCGGGTGCGGTGGGTGTCGTAGTATTCGGGTGCTGCGAAGCCGTAATCGATGAATAAAAGCAAGCCATCGCTGATGCAGTTAGAAATCTGATTTAGAAACTCACGGTAGTTGGTGCGGATCTCGGTTTGGTAGTTTTCGGGGAAATTATTTTCGAGGCGCGTGGTTTTTAGACCCAGAGCGGATGTGGGGGCTATGGGTTTTGCGATGAGTTCCCAATTCGCCGAGACGTGCAGTTCCTGCCATTCGTTTTCAACACGACGGATCAGGTGGAACGGCAGGGCATCTAAAATTTCGTTTCCGAAAGCGATGCCGGGTAGAGGGTGATTGGAAAGGGTTTGAAAATCGTCGGCGAGATGGAGTTTTGTGGCGAGGGGGGAGAGGCGTTGTTGTTGGGCATCGCGGAGCAGAGGCAGTGGCTCGACTGTGGCGTATTCGAGAGATTGCCAAGCATCGGGTGCTAGATTTGCGATCGTCTGTAAAATATCCGCAGCGAGTTTGCCGTCGTGAGCGCCGATTTCCAAAATGCGCCACGCACTCGGTTTCCCCTGATCCAACCACCAACGAATGAAACGTCGGGCGAGCAATTGCCCGAAAAGTGGGCCGACACTGACACTGGTGTAGAAATCGCCCTCGCGACCGACCTGGTTAGTGTTTTTCGCATAATAGCCGTGATCAGGATCATAGAGTGAGATGTCTAGAAACGCTGGAAATGATATGGAACCTTGTTTTGCGAGGGCCTCATCGATTTTTTCACAAACCTGAGCGCAGGAAGAGGTTGCGGCTGCGGCGGGATTCGAGTAATCCAGAGAACATGCGTCGGCATTCTGCGGCGTATTTGGATGGTTCTCAGACATGGTGAAGCACAAAAAAAGCAAAGGCGTTGCTAAAACAAGCGTTAGCAAAGGTGCTCCGAAAAAGAGCAGCAAATGTCGATTCTACAAGCGTAAAACATTTTGGCTTGTGCTCTTCATGTTCTTTGCGAGCGCGGGATTGGTCGCTTACCTTTATACGGAACAATATACGAGACCATACCGTGAGCGGGCGTTGACTTATGATTTGGAGAAAATCAATGAGTTGGAAATCCCGAGTAGGATCCTAGATAGGAACGGAAAGGAGATAGGACGGATCTTCGTTCAAAACCGCAGCGTGATGTCTATCAAAGATGTTCCTGAACTTTTCCGTAATGCTTTGAAAGCAGGTGAGGACTCAAGATATGAAATGCATCATGGGGTGGATTACATCGGGATTGTCCGAGCCTTGAAGTTGAATTACCAGGCGGGAACAACCACTCAGGGTGCAAGTACGATCACCCAGCAGTTGGCGCGCAATGCGTATCCATTGAAACAAGATGCGTTGACGAAGGGTGAAAGCGGTATCCAACGGAAAATGGTGGAGGCATTTTTGGCGATGCGGATTGAGAAGAGATACACGAAAGATGAGATTCTCGAGTTTTATCTGAATCGTATCTATTTCGGTAGCGGGTTTTATGGCTTGAGATCGGCATCACTGGGATATTTTGGGAAAGAACCCAAAGATCTGAATTTGGTGGAATGTGCAACCATCGTCGGGCTGATTAAAAACCCGACAAATAATTCTCCTCTGAATAATCTACAAGCGAGCAAGGTTGCTAGAAACATGGTTCTCAAACGGATGTGGGAAGAGAAGATGTTAACGCAACAGGATTATGATCAAGCGCAGTTGGAATCGTTGGCGTTGAATCCTAAGCCATTGCAGCGCGGTACATCGCATTTGTATGAGCGTATTGCTGATGCTGTGGGAGCAGCACTTGGGCGAGATGCGCTCTCGGCAGGAGGTTTTACGATTCACACCACCATCCTAGCCGAAGCCCAAAGCGCTGCTGAAAAATCTCTGCGTGAATCATTGAATAAAGCGGAAAAGCATCCAGATTATACCGCTCAAAAGCGCAGTGAATACAGTAAAAATCAAACTGAGATCGCACCGGAATATGTCCAAGGTGCGGTGTTCATGATAGATCATAACACAGGTGAAGTTCTGGTTCATGTTGGCGGTCGTGACTATGCGCAAGTGCCTTATGATTTTATCGAACAAGGACAGCGACCCTTGGGTACGGCATTTTACCCTTTTTTGTATTCCGTTGGGCTTGCTGATAAACATACGCCCGTATCGATTCTTGAGGATGAACCGATGGATAACCGTGCGGTGATGGTGAGCGGCCGCGAAGGAATTTTGGGTGAATGGGGTATGGAAGTGAATGCGCCGATATACGAGGGCAGGATTACCTTACGGAAAGCGTTCGAACATGCCAAGATCGCCGCAACCGTGCGCTTGGGCTACGAGATTGGCATCGAACGTATCATCACGGCTGGTAGAATATTCGGTTTCCCTTTGCAGAATACAGAAGTCTTGCCTCGTGTGATGGTTGGCTGGGAAGCAGCTTCGCTTAAACAAGCCGTCTCTGCCATTTCAACATTTCCACTGGGTGGGAAGAAAGGTGCAACGGTATATACCTATATCAAGCGTGTTGAAAATGATGCGGGTAATGTGGTATATGAGAAAAAAATTCTAACAAATCCATCAGGTCGCTTGTTAGATGAAAAAGTCGCATGGCAAATGCATGATATGATGTCGGCTGGAATGGAGCGCGGAAGCGCACGAGGTCTGAAAAATCAACTTACGACAAAACCCTTCGACGGAGGGGGTAAGGGCGGAACGACGCATGACTTTTCCGATGCTTGGTTTTTAGGATACAACGGAAGGGTTAGTTGTGGGGTTTGGACAGGATTTCTTCAGGGTAATAGCACACCGATTTATCCCGGTGCATTCAGTCGGGATCTGGCTATGCCAATTTGGGTAGCGGCGATGAATGAAGCTTCCGCGTCACTGTCCAGTCCATCGATTCTCCGTCCAGTCGGTATTGTTGATGTTAAGATTTGCTCGGTATCGGGTCAACGTGTGACCGAATATTGTCAGGAACTCCAAGAAGACGTTAATACTGGGAAGGCAAAAAGTGTCAGTACTGAGATGACTGAGCATATGTTAGAGGGCACGCAAGGCTTACCTTTTTGTGCGATACATTCCGGAGGAAATTCGATACATATTGATTCATTTCAAGAACTCAGCAAGTTGCCTGCTATCGACACCATACCAATTCGTCCCTTACAGGTGGTTTTGAACGGTGAAGATCCTTATCATACTGAAATCCCTGGCGAGGTTGCGACAAATACCGGGACGGGTTTGATGAATCGATCTACTAATGTGCTAGATAGTTTTGATCTCACTGAGACCGAGGAAACCATACGCTTGCTAAAGCCGCCACGTTTGGAGATCTCTCCAGATTAAAATAAAGTCACTTCTTTTTCGGCGCTGTTGTCTTAGGAGGTGCGGTCTGAGGCTTGATCTGTCCTGCTTTACCCAAGGCGAAACGCATAACAATGCTCTGGTCGTAAATTTTTTGACCTTCTTTCGAAAGTTCTTGTGAGCGATAAACGATGATTCCGTATTCGCTTTTATCAAATTTTCCTATGGCGAAGTTTTGTTTAGTCAGGCCAAGAAGCCCAGACTCTTGAAACTTCCATTCTTTCGCAGTCCATGCACCGAGGATGTGATTATCATCGGTTTTAATGTCTTCAATACGCACCAATTTTCCGCTCGGAGAAGTGAAGCTATCGGTGGCTGAATCGTAACGCAGAGTGGAAATCACACCAGCGCCGCCAGAGGCTGTTAAGGTCCAGGTATTACCGAGGGTTTTACGCAGAACGAGAAGAACCTCTTCGTTGGATTTGAACTCACGTTTAGCCCATAGCTTACCGTATTCATCATATTCCTCTTTAGTTAGGCCAAGGTTTTCATGATATGGCAAAGGAACACCTGGAGCGGATGCCGCTGAATATTCCTTGAACCATTCAGGGTTTTTACGAGCTGCGGTTTCTACTTTGGCGATGTATTTTTCGATTTCAGGAGGTGGGCCCACCATGCCAATGCTTGCTTTAACAGGAATTTCCTCTTCAAATAAACCTTTGAAAATATCGGGAACTTGGGCGGAAACGGATACAGCGAAGAGCAACAGCAAGGAGAAAAGTTTCATACGGTGGAGGTAGCCTGTGGCGTGCTCTCAAAGAACTCAAGCGGTAATCCTGATGGTCCATGTGAGTTTTTTTCGTTTCGAGGGAAAAATGGGTTGCCTAAAATGTGACTTTGCCCCTAGTTTGCCCGCCCGCAGGTCAGCCTCGGATAGCGCGGTTAGCTCAGTGGTAGAGCACCTCCCTGACACGGAGGGGGTCACTGGTTCGAACCCAGTATCGCGCACCATTTCTGGCTATCTAGCCCTTTAAGGGACGAGGAAAATCCCTCCTTATGGGACAAGGGAATTTTCTTTTGTGCTAGTAAGTTTAGCACAGGAGATTTAGCACAGGGTATGGCAAGACCCTCGCAGAACCGTCACGCACCCGGAATTTTCCTTAGAGGAAAAACCTATTGGCTCCGGTATTCCGCGGCCGGTGAACAGATCCGAGTGACTCTCGATACCGATGACTACGGCACGGCTGTAGCCAAGGCCGAAGAGTTGCGGGGGAGGCCAGTCGAGAGCAAGAAAACTGGGAAGATCAAAGGCGGTCGGACACTGCTCCAAATAGAGCTGGAGAAATACAAGGCGGGGAAAATTGCCAGCGGGGAACTCGCCAAGGAGTTTGCTGAAAATGTTGGCTACGCGGTGACAAATTTCTCCGAGGTCATGGGGATCACCGACCCGGCAAAAATCACGACCGATTCTTTGAAAGCCTACTTCTTGGAGGTCAAGAGGCAGAAGACGAAAAAGGAAACTGAAGCAGGAATGAAAACCAAGTCGATTGCGACTGCCCAAACCTACACATCGCGGGTGAAGCGGTTTGCCACAGATCTAGGCTTCAAGGTCAGCGTTCCGAGGAAAATGGGTGAGTCACCCTACCGGGATGTGGTGATCGATCCCGAGACGGTTTCCGACCTGATCAATGGAACAGAGGACGTTGAGCTGCAGTTTATCTTGCAATGCGGTTTCCTCGCAGGAATGCGGCGTCAGGAGATTACGATGATTAGGCCTTCATGGTTCGATTTCAAACGCGGTTTTATCAAGATCCCTTCCCCCGATTTGCTGACCGGGTGGACGCCGAAATCAGGGAGGAAGAGATCCATCCCCCTCGTGCCAGCATTCGCTGAGTGGTTGCAGGAAACCTTCCCCGACTGGAAGCAAAGAAAATTTGTGCTTAGGCCGGAAAAAGAAAAAGGGCGGGCAAAATACCGCTACGATTTCCGGAAGAAATTCGAGGCATACGCCAGGAAAAACTGCCCAGAGCTTACCCCCCACACGATGCGTCACACGTTCGCCTCGATCCATGCGAACAACCCAAAGGTGACGATTGCCCAGCTGAGTGCTTGGACGGGTGATCGGATCCGAACTTTGGAGAAACACTACCTGCACATGACTGCGGATGCGGAAAAAGCAGCGGAAAGTTTCGCATTCATTCACACCCCGCCGGAGGTGAATGAGCCGCATCCCGGTAAAGTTACCAGAGACAAGTTGATAGACTACTGACATCTAATAGCTGAATCATTCACAAAAAACGAAGACGTTATAGTATAGAGACCCCACGGGTTGCAACCCGTGGGGATCTCACATTATACTACCCGCCTTCAGGCTCGGAAATCGGGCGGGTAGCCCGAGAGTTTATGGGATTATGAAAATCATGATCTAGATGGCCCTTTCATTTCGGGTTGCCGATCCATTTCGGCCAACATCCGAGCACCTATTTTGAAAACTTTTGAAGGATTGCGAATGACCTGATGCACGCGAATACAGATCATGATCGGAACTCGAAGCTCACGGGGAATCATGCGCCATGCAGCAAAGCTCATCGCGCTGTATGCAATCGGCCAAACACCGCTGCGCGCGTGATGTCCCACCGCCGCTTGAATGAGCTGGCGAAGTGGCTCTTCACTCTGGGCTTTGCTTTTCCGCCTGAAATACTCTGTGCATTCGGCTTGGTAATCCGACCACAAACCACGCTCGCGAATCCACACTTCCAGCTCTCGATCTATGGCTGCTGCACAGCGCACATCGATCAGATGGGATTGATCTTTTCGCTCCAAATGACGGGCAAGTTGCGACCGCTTTTTTTCGGTCAAGAGCCCCGGGAATTTAGTCTCGATACGATGAGCCCCTACAATCCAAGGACCCGCTGTTAGAAATTTCGACTTAGGGTGAAGACTTCCCTCAGCTGATGTCTTAGGCACATGAAGGTGGAAATGTGGAACCGCATTATTAAAATGTGCTCCTCCACCAAACAAGTCCCTTTCTGAAACCTTCTTGATCTCACGAGCCTGAGCCTCAGCAAGAAACAGTAAGAGGTGTTCACGCTCTGACGAACCGATGCGGGATACGGTTTTGACACACCACGGAGGCAATGTTGTGACGAGACTAACCGCCCCATATTTGTATCGCCCTGCTTCGCGTCGCACACTTCCATCTCGGATTCGAACCCGCACAAATTGCGCTCTGGATTTACTCATTGCCAAAGCCTGGCGCGTGTAGGCAGCCGAGTCAGAAACTTTGTGGGCAGAACCTCCCGAAAGCTTGAATGAAAAACCTTTGATAGGTGACTTAAAAACCCCATCGACTATTCCGCCGCCTGCCTCACGCTCGATTGCTGGGACAGCTTCATAGTGGTTCTGAAGCCGCAAGGCTTTTTCCGCCTTGTGCTTGGCATGCAGGGCAGACGTGGCGTCATCATGCCATGCTACCGAAACTGTTAGATTTTGAGGCATCGTAATTTTGTTTGTTAGAAGCCGCTCATACCTCCACTAGGCGGGCTTTTTGGTGGAGGGGCAAGCTTCGCCTTGAGTGCCAAACGCTCCTCGCGCATCTGGCGCAACTCCCACAAGATGGATTGGCGGCGGGCGAACTCCAATGCCTCTTCACCCTTGAGCAAGCCCAAGGCCATTTTGTAAAACCCCGGAATATCCTCATTCGGAATCCCATCCGGAAGAACACGCGCACGCGAACCTGGGCCGAGCATGAGAACGCTCATCGGATCAGTGCCGCAAGAAGATCCGTTGCGCCATGAGGTCATGCGCAAGCAGGCATAGACCCCTTGGTTCCAATCGTTCTGATTTTCGATGGCATCTTCAATCAGAGAGATGCGCTTGGTGAATTTTTTCCATATTGCTTGATCGATGTGCATGGTGAGAATCTAACCTGAATTGGCCAACATAGCCAAATTCCGTAAAAAGGTATTTATTCAAGTATTTCAAACTCACTGCCATCGTTCCGCCACCTTTCGGCTCAGTCACCTCAGCGGCGGTGTTATCAAGCTGCTGGGCAGGCAGGCAGGGTAGAGAGGGTAGAGAGGGTAGAGAGGGTAGAGAGGGTAGAGAGGGTAGAGAGGGTAGAGAGGGTAGAGAGGGTAGAGAGGGTAGAGAGGAGAGGGGGCTAGACCTGTTTATCGGCGTGCCGATAAACCAATGCATGTTGGCTACGCCCAGATGTAGAATGCGCCCCTCCCACCAGAAGAAACATTTGTTTGAAACGAATACATGAAATCCTTTGACAGGCTTCGTGAAATCGCCTATTTTCTTAGGTATTCAAAAGCCAAATCAACCATGAACACTCACGCCAATCTTGACCCTTCAAAAATTCCCGGAGCCGTAATCGACCCCAAAACGGGGCGCTATTGCGCCCTGCAAATCGACATCGCTAAGAGCTTGAGAATTACCCCATCGGCGGTGGCCTGCTGTAAGCCTCGGATTCATCAGACACGCTTTGCGGACATTGTCGACGTGATTGAGGCACGGGCAAAAACCCCGAAGCGCGGGCGACCCAAAGACTCAGATCGGCGGACTGCGGCCTGATGCTTTTGACACACCGCCTATAGCGGAGGAATACCACCGGAGAAAGTGCAACTCCTTCACAGTGTTTGACCTTCCCAAATGGTGAAATTTTCGCTTGGCTCTGTTTGTTCTGTAACAGAGCCAAGCAATAATTTTCATTCATCATTCATGCAGACCGCCCATCCCCAATCAAACTCCTCATTGCGTGACAACCGCACCCACCGAGGAACCGTCGGGGATTTTCTAAAAACAGAAATCAAACCGGGCACCCAGCTCTCATTCGTCTCAGCTTATTTCACCGTTCATGCCTACGAAGCTCTGGCATCGCAGCTAGAATCAGCCGCGAAGCTCCAGTTTCTTTTCGGCGAGCCATCCTTCGTCACGGAGGTGGATCGCGACGGCAAAACAAAAGCGAATTTCAAGCTCACTGAGCACGGCATCACCATCGCCAAAACCCTCACCCAGCGCCCAGCGGCCAAAGCCTGTGCCGAATGGATCGAACGCATGGTGGAGATCCGCTCCATCCGCCAATCGAATTTCCTCCACGGTAAAGCCTACCACATTGAGAACGGCAATGCTTCCAGTGCCATTCTTGGCAGCTCGAACTTCACGGTGCCTGGGTTAGGACTCGGAACGAACAGCAATATCGAATTGAACCTCGTGGTCGATTCCGACCGCGACCGCAAAGATCTCAAGAACTGGTTCAGCGAGGTCTGGGGGGATGACTCGCTCACCAAGGATGTGAAAGAGGAAGTGCTAACTTACCTCAAGCGTCTGGCATCACCGAACGCGCCGCAGTTCATTTATTTCCTTACGCTCTTCCATTTGTTCCGGGATGAACTCGAAGGCTCAAAAGACGTGGACGACGCACTCAAGCGCACCACACTTCTCGAATCCCAAGTCTGGAAAATGCTTTACTCCTTTCAGCGCGATGGAGCCAAAGGAGCAATCAACAAACTGCTCGAATTCAACGGTTGTATCCTCGCCGATAGTGTCGGCTTAGGGAAGACCTTTGAAGCTCTAGCCGTCATCAAATACTTCGAACTCCGCAACGAACGAGTTCTTGTGATTTGCCCTAAGAAGCTCCGCCCGAACTGGACGGTATTCCGATCTAACAGCAAGCTCAATCCACTGTTGGAAGACGGCTTCGGATTCGATGTGGTGTCCCACACCGACCTTTCCCGCACAAGCGGCCTCACCGGTGACATCGACCTCGCGAACTTCAACTGGCACAACTACAGCCTGATCGTCATCGATGAATCTCACAACTTCCGCAACAACGCCGTCGGCAAAGCAAGAGAGGATGGCACGCCCCGACGCACACGCTACGAGCGCCTGCTGGAGGAGGTCATCCAGAAAGGACAAAAAACAAAAGTGCTTCTTCTATCGGCCACTCCGGTCAACAACCAGATCGCCGACCTACGAAACCAGATCTCCTTCATTGCCGGCGGCGATGTCGCACGCGACAGCAGCGGAGAGTATGACGGAGCATTCAGGGAGAAACTCGGTATCCCCAGCATCAAGGAAACCACCCGGAAGGCTCAGGCCAAGTTCACGAGCTGGACGAAGAAACCAGCCAGCGAACGTAAGGCCCGCGATCTCATTCACGAGCTCGGTAGCGATTTCTTTAAACTGCTCGACGGTCTCTCCATCGCGCGCTCCCGATCTCAGATCAAACGCTACTACGCGAAGGAAATGGAACGTCTCGGCGGCTTCCCGAAGCGTGAGAAACCCACAGCCGAATACCCGCGCATTGATCTTCTCGACGCATTCATCTCCTTCGAGGAACTTGATAAGAAGATCAGCGATCTCAAGCTCAGCCTCTATCATCCCAGTACCAAGCTAAAGCAAAACCTCCCTCCGGAGGTGCTTGCAAAATACTCGGCAAAGATTGGCAACTTCAATCAGCCCAAGCGTGAAGAAATCCTCATCTGCATGATGAAGATCAATTTCCTCAAACGCCTCGAAAGCTCCATTGACTCATTCCGCCTCACGCTCCAGCGGACCATCGAGAAAATCGACAAGCTCGAAGCCAAGATCCAAGCTTACGAAGAGAAGCGGGATAACAACCCATCGCTGGATTTCGCCAATCTATCCGAAGACGACTTCGACGACTTGGATCTCGATCCCGAAGACCTCGAAATTGGCGGCAAGCACAAGATCAACCTCGCTCACCTGAATCTTCCGGATTGGTTGCTCGCGGTCCGTGAAGACAGGAAGCAGCTCCAGATCCTGCTGGATCATTCCTTCCCGGTTGTTGCAGCCCGCGATGCCAAGCTCGCACGCGTCAAGGAACTCATCACAGCCAAGGTTACAAAGCCGGCAGAGAACACTGATGGCAAACCTGTTCGGAAAGTCCTGCTTTTCACGGCCTTCGCCGATACTGCCCGCTATCTCCATGACAACCTCGCCGGGTGGGCAAAAGAATCGCTCGGCATACACTCAGCGCTTGTCTGCGGCGGCGGCCAATACAAGGCATCCCTCGGTAAAGTGGATCTCGAACACATCCTCACCAACTTCTCTCCGATCTCGAAAAAACGCGATCGACAGCCGGAACTACCCCAGAATGAGGAAATCGACCTACTCATTGCGACCGACTGTATTTCGGAAGGCCAGAACCTCCAGGACTGCGACCTGCTCATCAATTACGACATCCACTGGAATCCTGTTAGAATCATCCAGCGCTTTGGCCGGATTGACCGGATCGGCTCACGCAACAAATCCGTTTCACTCGTCAACTTCTGGCCTACGAAAGACCTCGACGCATACCTCAACGTCAAAAACCGGGTGGAAGACCGGATGGCTCTCGTCGATCTAACAGCCTCCGGTGAGGACAATCTCCTCGCCTCCGATCAAATCGAAGATTTGATCAAGGCGGATCTCCATTACCGCAACAAGCAACTTCAGGACTTGCAAAAGGGCGTAGTCGATTTTGACGAGGAAGACCCCGATGGAATCTCACTTGCCGACTTCTCGCTCACAGACTTCCGGCTCGACCTGCTCCGCTTCCTCGAAAACAACCGCGAACTTCTTGAAACTGCCGAACTCGGGCTTTTCGCAGTCGTGCCGCCCGATCCTCAATTACCGGTGTCCCAGCCGGGAATTTTGTTCTGCCTACGCCAGCGGGACAACAAGCGACCCACGGAGGTAAACCCACTCGCTCCCTTCTACCTCGTCTATGTTCTGGATGACGGAAACGTCCGCCTCACCTTCATGCAGCCGAAACAGTGCTTGGAACTCTTCCGCGCACTCGCCGCAGGTCACGTCAGCGCCTTTACCGATCTCTGCGATGCGTTTGATAACCGCACCTCGAATGGCACCGACATGAATCACGAATCGCACCTACTCGATTCCGCCATGGAATCCATCAAGCGCACCTTCGCGCGTCGCGCGACATCCTCTCTACTCTCAGGACGAGATGGTTTGCTACCAACCACCTCAGAAACCCCCACAAGCTCCGACGACATGGAACTTGTCACTTGGCTTGTGATCATGGGTTCGCAATCCTGAATTCAACCCCCACACGATTTACACCCAATGAGCCAATTTGAATCCCAGCACACCGAATGGAAGGAGTCGTGGCGCGACGACCTTCTCCGTTGGGTTTCGGGATTCGCCAACGCGGAAGGGGGGCGCTTGGAAATCGGGCGCAACGACAAAGGCGAGATCGTCGGCTTGGCGGACGCCTCGAAGTTACTCGAAGACCTGCCTAACAAAATCCGTGATCTCTTGGGAATCCTCGTAGCGGTCAATCTCCATCACACCAAGGGCAAACCATGGATCGCCATAGAAGTCGATGCCTACCCGAACCCCATTAGCTACCGGGGTCACTACTACATCCGCAGCGGCAGCACCTTGCAGGAACTCAAGGGCGCAGCCCTTGACCGCTTCCTATTGCGCAAGCAAGGGAGAACATGGGACAGCGTCCCAGTGCCGAAGGTGAAGGCCACTGACTTATCCGGAGCCGCCATCAAGCAATTCCGCAAACTCGCCGAACGCAGTGGAAGACTCGATCCCGCTGACCTCCGCGTGTCGGACACCGCTCTGATCGATAAACTAAAACTCACCGAGGGAACCTACCTCAAACGCGCCGCTCTTCTTCTCTTCCATTCCGACCCGGAACACTTCGTCACCGGAGCTTTCGTCAAGATCGGTTACTTCCATACGGCTGCGGAGTTCGCATACCACGACGAGGTGCATGGCAATCTCTTCGAACAAAGCGCCAAAACCATCGACCTTGTTAGAACCAAATATCTCAAGGCCGCCATCACCTACGAAGGCATCCATCGCATCGAACGCTACCCGGTGCCTGATGTGGCACTGCGCGAGGCCATCTTGAACGCACTCGTGCATCGGGACTACGCCGTCGGCGCACCCGTGCAGATCCGCGCTTATGAAGACCGCTTGAGAATCTGGAACCCTGCCGTCCTGCCGGAAGGCTGGACATCGGAAAGCCTCTTGGCGGATCATGCTTCCACGCCTTTCAATCCCGACATCGCGAACGCATTCTTCCGTGCCGGCGAAATCGAAACCTGGGGACGCGGTATCCAACGCATTTTTGAAACCTGCCAAAAGGCTGGAACTCCCACCCCGATCATCGACTACAAGCCGAACGACCTCTGGATCGAATTCCCGTTCTCGGCGGAATACCTCAAGGCCATCGCCACGACATCCAAAGGCGAAACTCTGACAGGAGGAAATCAAAAAACGTCGGGGAAAACGTCGGGGAAAACGTCGGGGAAAATCGTCGCTCTGATGACTGCCAACGCTCTGATCACCATCCCAGAACTCGCTGACGCCATCGGAATCACTGAGCGCTCCATTGAACGCACGATCAAAAAACTTCAAGAGGAAGGACGCCTCCGCCGTATCGGCCCTGCAAAAGGCGGCCACTGGGAAGTAGTGTCATAAAAATTCACCCTACAATCTTTTCTCCCATGCCCGACCTTCGCGACCAAATTCAAAATGCTCTTCAAGCCTTCAATTCGCAGCCCTTACGGAAGGCCGCACTGGCATTGCTAGACACCCTCGGATACAGAAGTGACCGGACGCTAGTTCTCGAAGGATCGAAACCCAAAGCCTTTCTTGATCTTGTTAAATCTCAATCTGGTTCCGCGAAATTCGATGAAACCAAAGCCCTCTTCTCTGACTGGAAATCCGCCGACATCCTCTTCCAACTCACGGACCAGGAAATTTCTAGTATTCAACAATCCGACTTCTTCAATGATGCCGATGTCAAATCTGGCCTGCTCCGCTCTTACCTCTTCTTAGCCATCGAACTGAAAGGCTCCGACTACGCCCGAGGCAAGCTCTCCGCCATCGCCCGCCAGATCAATCGGGTCTTCCCCATGCCGGTGATGGTTCTCCTGAAGCACGCGGAAAAGCTCTCCATCGCAGTCATCAACCGCCGCCAGAACAAGGTTCACGCGGACAAGGACGTGCTCGAAAAAGTCACCCTCATTCGTGACATCGTGCTTGCCACTCCCCACCGTGGCCATGTCGACATCCTCCAGTCCTTTGCTCTCTCCGAACTGGAGCACCCGAAGAAACTCCCGATCCGGGACTTCGATACCCTCCACGCCGCATGGGAGCAGATCTTCAACATCGAGCTGCTCAACAACCGCTTCTACAAGGA
>Ga0315902_10007785_pt1 | contig 14586 bp, 17 predicted proteins | sample LakEriMetagenome_9_FD_203523 | JGI IMG/M metagenome (GOLD analysis project Ga0315902, IMG submission 203523) | Freshwater fungal communities from buoy surface, Lake Erie, Ohio, United States - Buoy 12 MA117 | ecosystem: Environmental > Aquatic > Freshwater > Lake > Lake biofilm | place: USA... | reverse complement strand
CCAAGACGACGCACGGCACGGGTGATCTCGATCACCAGGCCGGACTTGATCTTGAGCTTCTCGGCGTCGGCCAGGCCGAGGTCGGCGAACACGTTGCCAGAGCTGGTTTCGATCTCCATGCCTTCAATCATGCGCCTTGCCATGTCGGAGCTCCTTTACCAGCGCCTCGGCTACCTTGAGCCTGGCGCGAATGATGTCCATGTCCTCTTTCGGCGTGGCAATCCCGCTCTTGCTCTTCTTCTGAAAACAGTGCAGGACAAACACCGCTTCCGCGAACTTCACTGTGTATACGGCGCGGTACGTACCGCCGGCATCGTCCTCGACGATCTCAAGGACGCCGGCACCGCCGAAGCCCTTGAGAGACTTTGCCGCGTCATGCTTATCCCCTCGCTGAGCGAAATCCAGGGCATGACCGAAAAACTTCCGCACATCGAGCGGAAGTGCCATTAGGTCGCGCTTGCTCCCGCCAACCCATATCAACAGCCTTTCTGTTTCAGCCACTATGCCAGTTTATACCATTTCAGATATGAACTCAACCCTGCGCCACCACCGCGCCGCCAGCGCAACAAGCGTCGTCTGACGCTGGAGATGTTGTCTTGTCCTTCTCCATCAAACCCTTCGACGACCCCGAAACCGGCAAGCCCACCCGGTACGGCTGTTTCAGCCGCAACTGGCAGGACGAAGAAGCCATGGATGAGCTGATCGACAAGCTGGAGGCCGGCCAGCTCAGCCACAAGCAGGCGCTGATGCAAACCCGCAAGCTGGAAGCCACCACGCCCTACAACGTCGGTGTTGCAAAACCTCTGCGACCCGCATGAATGCTGGCTTTTGGGGGTGAATGCCGATGGTGGGGTCTCTCAGCAACGGGTGCAATGAGGCCTGATTTCTGGGGGTTTTGGGGAGCGCGCTGACGATGACCTCACCGCCTACGGCCTGGTCAACGCCGTCACCCACTACTCGCAGGAGGTGATGGACTACGACCGGGCCACCGACTTCGAGGCGCTGGGAGGCAAGCTCATCGAGCTGCCGGCCATTGACTGGAAGGAGGTGGTGACGGCGGGGTGAGAGGGACTCCCGGTGGGCTGGCCGATGGGCTGGCTTGACGGGGGCTTCTAGGCCAGGTGCTTGACGAACTCAAACGTGTTGAGACCCACCCCCAAAAACAACCGTCCTCGAGCAACCCCCAAAGAAGAAGCAATTTGCTGCCCTGGCGTGGTCTACCCAACCTTGGGTAAAGCGCCACACATCACCGTGTCATGCCATACACCAGCAGCCCCAGCCACTCGTGCAAAGCAGTTTGCCAATGCAGCAGGCTGTGGGCCAGCGAGTATTCGGTCAGTGGAGTTGATTCGCCCGTGCGAAAGTCCACTGGGTAAGGCGTGACCTTGCATCCGACGGCCTCGAACTCGGCCATGCTGCGCGGCATATGCCAGGCCGAGGTCACCAACAGCCACGGCTGCTGGCAGCGCTCACCCAGCAGCTTGGCCACCTGCTGCGCGTTTTCACGGGTGTTGCGCGACCCATCTTCCAGGCGCACTCGAGCCATGTCTAGCCCCTGCTGCTGGTAGAACACTCGGGCAAGCTCCGATTCCGTTACGCCGGTGGTCAGCAGCCGGCCCTCCCCACCTGAAAACACCAGCTCCAGCCTGGGGTGCTGGCGCATTAGGCCCTCGGGTACCGTCATGCGCTCGGCCGCCTCGCCCAGAGGTACCTGGCCATGGGCGGCAAAGCTGTCGGGGTGACCCACCGCACCGCCCAGCACGATCATGCCGACATGCCGATCTATCGCCTTGGCTGGCGGCACCGGATAGCGGTTCTCCAGCGGGCGCAGCAATGCGTCTGGGATGGCGCGGAACCCCAGCAGGCCCAGCACCATCAGCCCACTCCACAGCATGATCACTGCTGGCCTGCGCCAACGCATCAGGATCAGCAGCGCCAGCGCCCACCACAGGGCCAGCCAGAACATGGGCTGTGTGATGGCAGACAGCAGTTTGGAAAAGAGAAACATCTGGTCGGGCTCGCATCGGCACACAACTTCCAGCGGTCATCTGCAGCGACCCTCAGGCCAATCGCGGTGAGTTACTGGCACTTACGAGCTATCTGTCAGGCGAAAACCACACTGGTGCGACCGGTGGTGCGCGAACGAGATGGCTTGCGCACGACGATCTCGACATCCCGACCCAGACGATTCATGCACTCCAGCATCTTGGCCTCGCTGATCCCCCGAAACTGACCGCGCAACATGCCCGAGAGTTTGGGCTGGGGCATGCCGAGAATCTCAGCCGCTTGGATTTGCGTGAGATGGCGATGCTTGATGATCTCACCGATCTTTGCAGCCAGAGTCGCTTTTACTTGCATCTCAGCAGCATCGGGCAATCCGAGGTCTTCGTAGACGTTGGCCGACCCAGTTTCAATCTCAATCATTTCAAGCTCCTTTGGCATGCGCCTGCGCAGCCTTCAAACGTTCTCGGATCAAAGCCTTATCCGATCATCTAGACGCGTATCTGGCGACTGGGGCAAAGTGAGCTGCCGGCTCCTGTGGCATACGCGGAAAGCATTGCATCTGTGATTTGCATCGGCCCGAGGCGGGCTACTTCTTGACCTTGTTGACTGTTTGAGCGATTGAGGAATAGGCGAAAAATGTAATTGCCTGAAGTCCACGATGAAAACGGATACTTCTCTGAATTCCCCTCCTGCGAGAAGAGAAGGTACATCTTCGAAGTTGCTTTACCATCAAGAGCAAAAGCATTGAAGGATCCCTTGATATTCTCTGCGTGGAGTTTTCTTTTTCCTGAAATGTACTTTTCGAAATCGACCTGCTGCAGTGGGGTGTAAAGCTTTACTCCATTATCATATTCAACCCGAAGAGCGAGCATATTTATTACCCCCGCCCCGTGCCCTTTGTTGATGAATGTGAGCGGCAGCACAAGCGCGACGCTATTGTGCGAAGGTCCGCTTGGTGGCGCCATGATGATCTCGTCGAAAAGTACTATTGGCTGAAACGAGAAAATATCTTCTTTGAATGCAGATACTATCGAAACAGTAAGAGCAAGCAATGAAATAAGCACTGCGATATACTGCGAGAGCGCTGCTCCCGTAAGAACAAGTCCGGCAATCACAGCGACACTCGCGACAACAAAGCTGATAAATATTTTGAGCATCAGTCAACACAAAAACAAGCAAATACTACGTTAAGCGATTGCCTCAAGCCCCTTTTTCTGGATCACAGTCAGTAGCCGCAACGCTGGCCCGCCGGGTTTTTTGACCCCGCGCTCCCAGTCTGAAACAAGGTTTTTTGAAACATTGAGATAACGAGCAAACACCGGCTGGGAGATATGCTCGCGCACTCGAATCGCCTTGATCTCCTCCGGAGCAAGGACATGCACTGGCGTCAGGCAGGCATCATCAAACTCACGCATTGTCTGCTTATCGATCGCTCCGATGTCGTGCAGGGCTTCCATCGTTTCATGGATGGCGGAAAATACGTCACTGCGATATTTTTTAACCATCTTTCTTTACCTCTTCAAATTGACCGTTTTCAATCAACTTACAAATCTGTGCTTCTGACAATGCCAAGATTGATTTGGCAGCCTTCTTGAACTGTTCTTGCTCATCGTCACGGATGTTGCCAAGATCGCTCTTGGGAAAGCCGTAGACGAAAAATGCCTTATCACCTTTCCGATACAGCACGATGCTGCGGTAGCCCTTGGACTTGCTCTCTCCGGGGCGCGCAATTCGCTGTTTGATCACGCCACCACCGAGATCGGCATCAACCAAGCCTTTTTCCGCACGGTCCACCGCATCCCAGAGCAATTCTGCCGCGATGTTTTCTTTTCGGGCAAAGCGCCCAAACCACGCATTCTTGAAAACTCTCAAGCCACTTGCTCCAAAGACAACTCCGTTTTATAACACATAGTGTGACCATCAAGCGCCAGTCTATGGTTGCCCACCTTGCTTTCCTCTCAAAACAACGCCTGAATGCGTCATCCCCACTCCCAGGTCTGACGACGTGGCAAGAAAGATGGCATCTCGATACGAATTCACACGATCGTATGAGCGATTCTCCTGCCACTGCGCTACGCTACCCCCATGGAAACTTTGATCCCCGCCTTTCTGCGCCGCCAGCGCAATCAGCGCCGTCTGACGCTGGAGAACCTGTCTGCCAAGGTGGGCATGTCGCCGCAGCATTTGTCGGAGATTGAGAGCGGCAAGCGCGATCCGCGTTTGTCGTCCATCGAGCGCATGGCCGAGGCGATGGGGATGACCGTCCTGATCGTGCCGGAGGCTATGGCGCCCGAGCTGCGCCGGTACATTGCCCACAACGGCCGCAGCTACACCACAAAACCCTTCACCTCGCAGCCATTCACAAGCCAGCCGAATGCCCCAGCTGACAAGGCCACCGCTGCCCCTGAACCCACCGGACCCAACCATGGCCCGCAAAAAGCCTGAGCACGATCACTCAAAGTCATCGCTCACCTTCACCATCGAAACCTTCGATGACCCCGAAACCGGCCAACCCACCCAGTACGGCCGTTTCAGTCGCAACTTGCAAGATGAAGAAGCACTGGATGTGCTGATCGACCAACTCGAGGCCGGCCGCGTTACCCACAAGCAAGCCCTGATGCAGGCGCGCAAGCTGGAAGCCACCACCCCGGACAACCTGGAAATCCAGAACTTCATTGCCAACCGGCTGTGGGCGCTGGGTTTGCAGGACGAAGCCGCCGAGGCCTATGAACGCTCCTTTCGGCGGGCGCAGGCGCACATCCCCAAGGGCTACACCGGTCAGATCACCTGGAGTGAAGTGGACAACCGCTCCTTCCTGCGCCTGGCGCATGGCACCTTGCTGGGCTTGATGCACCGGCGTGATGGCAAAGCCGCCATGGTGCTGGCCCAACAGATGCTGGCCTGGTGCCCCATGGACAACATCGGCGTGCGGTTTTTGCTGGGGGATATCGCCCTGCTAAAGGGCGACCACCATGCCGCCCTGCAGGAGTACCTGAAAGGCGCGCCCAATTCACCGGCGCACTGGTACCAAGCGGCGCTGATTGCGTTTCGGCAGGGGGACTATGTGGCGGCCTGCACCTACCTGCGGCGCGGCATTGCAGCCAACCCCTACATCGCAGAGGGGCTGACCGGGCGCACGGTGCTGACGGAGCACCTGTACTGGCACGCCAGCAACGTGCACGGCCCGGAGTGGGCCATCGACTACCTGGAATCTGCCGCCTGCGACTGGACGGCAGAGGAAATCGACTTTGTGGACTGGGTGTTCAACGGCGCGCCCGTGCTCAAGGAGCGGGCCGCATGGATAGCGTTGAACGAGGGGATGACCTATACATGGGACGCTGAGCAACGCACCCCGTGTTTGGAAAAGTCGATCACGTTCATCGACCGCATCACCGACACTATTTCCAAAAGGATGGTGCGCAAGGTCAAGAACAGGTGGGGAGATGAGATCTGGCCGTGGGATCGGGCAGGGTTCAATCGTTCCTCACCCTGCACCGACCAGTGAATATCATGAAGTGGCAGGTAACCAAGTACCAATCCAGAACCCCTGTGAAATCTCGCTTCCACGATTTGACGCTAAATGTTGACCAATACAGATCTTGCTAGTCAATCAGATATCAGAGCTTCCCAGCCTGCGTATTCAATATCTCCAGCATTTCGCTAGCAAGAGATGACCGGTCGTAGCGCTTGGCACCCAAAGGGCCATTTGCCTTAAAGCGAGCAAACAATTCTGGATCATCGGCGAGGCGCCGAAGGCCATTGACCAGCGCTTCTGGATTCTCGGGCTCAAACAACAAGCCAACGTCTTCACGCTCGACAATACCTGCCGACTCACCCTCTACGCCGTGCAGCACCGGGATGGCCATGCCCATGCATTCGAACAGCTTGGATGGGATGACGGTGGTGAAGAGTTCGTCTTTCTTGAGGTGGATGATGGATACATCCAGTACCGACCAATAGCGCACCACCTGGTCTTTAGACACCGAATCCACAAAGATGACATTGTCCAAATCCTCGGCTTGTGCGCGTTGGCAAAGGGCGCCTTTGTTAGCGCCATCGCCCAATAGGAGGATTCGGAAGCGGTCACCGTCGGGCGCTGTTTTCAGGGTCTTGGCTGCGTCTAGCAGAGTGTCCAATGCGTGCGCCAGGCCATGGGTACCAATGTAGCCAGCCACGAACTTGCCTTGCAGTCCGTGCTGATGCAGCAATTCAGTGTCTTTTTCTCGTGGTGAAAACCGGCTGATATCCACTCCGTTGGTCACGACGTGAATCTTTTCTCCGTTCACGCCGCGCCGCATTAGCGAAGTACGAAACGCATGAGTGACTGACACAATGGCTCCTGCTTTACGGTAGAGAAAAAGCTCAACCTTCTCAAGCAAGTCCAGCATCTTGCTCTGTTTCATGGCGCCAACCACCCGAATAGATTCGGGCCAGATGTCGCGCAGTTCGAACACCCAGGGCACACGCTTGAATAGGCTGCTAGCGTATGCAGCGCACACGGTGAAGAACTGTGGTGAAGTTCCGGCGATCACGTCCACACGCCGTACGAACAGACTGGCCAGGAAGCTGGTGACCATGTAGCTGAGAAAGTCCAGCGTGCGCTTGGCAAAGCCCTCATTGGCGGTGATGTAGGTCCAGACACGGATCACGTCGATGCCGGCCATGGTTTCTCGCTGCCAGATCTGGTTCCGGTAGCCCTCGAACACCTTTCCCCTGGGGAAATTGGGGGCGCCAGTAATCACTGTTACCCGATGCCCGGCCTTCACCCATTCGCGGCAATGCTCAAAGGTTCTGCTAGCTGGGGCGTTCACTTCTGGTGGGAAGTTGTCGGTCAAGAAAAGGATGTGCATGAACTAGGAAACGGGCGTACTCGCCATTGAATGTGCCCAGTAAAAACGCAAGCTGCTGGTTCCGTTAACAAGCTGGACCACGAGGCAAACATTCGGGAGGCTTTCTCCAAACCGGGGGTGCCAGGAGCTGTTTTCCAGCCGCGCCTGGCCTTGTTCCAGCAGCCAGGTCAACACAGAGCCGTCGGGCAGTGTGGCGGTCCCGCTCTCTCCGTTTGCTCGCGTTGTTTCCAATTGGATAGCAGGGTGAAAATGGAACCGTGCCTCGGCGGTCTGATGCGCGCCTTCCACGCGATCTATCACGGTCAAGCCTTCCTTATCCATGCGCCAAGTGCGATGGTGTGTGGGTTTGCTTGGAAGGCGGCTATAGCCATTGTGGGCACAACGAACTTCGGTGATTGTCGCGCCAGCCGACTGTTCAATTTGAAGTCCATGCGGGTAGGCCCGGCGCGCCACCCGAAACCCGCCCCACACTTCTGACGAATCCTCTCCGTTTACCACCACGGTGTTGTGGGCGGCCGTGCCGCGCTGGCGCAGGCGTTCGTTACCGCTACCGTAGCACGACGTACCCGAATTCACCAACACACGTTGATCCCCCACTGAAAGCTCAAAGCTCAGCGTGTCAGCATGGGCGTGGCCAGGCAGGTAGTCCGGGCCCACCGGGGCCACGTCTAGCAATGACACAGCAGGACCATGGGCCAGACGAATGTAGCCACTGTCCTTCAGGTGCGACAAAGGCGATGAGGCGGGAAGGGGCACCTCTCCCAATACCCTACGCATATATGCATCTAGTTCCGCCACGCTGGGTGCAACATTAAACGCAGCGTCGTTGAACAGGCTGATTTCGCCATCGGGGTGGCACATGACCCGCAGCCAGGTGAGCAGCGCACGGGCTCGCTGGGGCCAGGCAGCTACCTGCCGCCGCTGAACTAGTGACAAGCGGCTTACAAAGCACTGGGTGGTATTCAACAAATCCACCATATCCTCCAGCGCTAAGGCGTGATACATAGTGCTGCGCTCAAAATGGCCGCCGTCAGGTAGCAGCTGTTCGGGTACTTCACGTGCAAGTATGCCTAGGCCTTGGGTTAGCCAGGCATCTGCCTCCTCACCTTCAAAAAATAGGCCTGCCATCACCAGAGCTTTGGCGTTGGCGAACAAGTGGTTTCCCAGCAGATGATTTTCCAAGCGGCCAGTGAGCCAGCGCACCTGTACGGCCAGACTTTCCTGCGCACCCGACGGTAGCGCTGCACCGCCCAAAGACCACTTTATCCAATTCACCACTCGCAGGCTTAGTGGATACGGTTCCCAGCCGCTGCCTTGGCCAGGCAGGTTACGGGCTATCCATTCGCACACCAGGTCCGAATGCCAGGACAGTCGGTCGGTGGCGTCCTTGGCGTTCAGGTCGTCAAAGTAGTGCTGGTTGTATCGCCAGAGCTTTTCGCGATGTGAGCCGTCCCAACCCAGCTCATCTAGGTGGCCTGCTTCATTCAAAAACATCCAGCTGCGTGGTCCTGTCATGGATGGCCAACGTCTGGCCGGCATATTCCATGGGCCACACGGTTTGGCACGCGGTGGTGCTGGGCGTAGGTCTGGCTTTGGGCGCCATAGGCGGAACCACAACCGGCCATAAAACTGTACCGATCGTAAGTGCCTCAGTGTGTGCCAGTAACGGCCTGCCTGGTGCCACCAAGCCACGGAAGTCACTGGGCCGGTGTCGAGGTGGGCGCCAACAGCTGCTCCAGCACCTGCACGATGCGTTCGCCAGTGTGACCATCCCACTTCTCAGGAATCGCCCCCTTTTTCCATTGCCCAGCAAACACTTTGTCCAAGGTCGGGGCCAATACTGCTGGGTTAGTGCCAATCAGTTCGTTGGTGCCGGTGGTCACCGTCTCGGGACGCTCGGTGCTGTCGCGTAGAGTCAGGCATGGCACGCCCATCACAGTGGTTTCTTCGGTAATGCCACCCGAATCGGTGATCACGGCCTTGGCGTGCTTCACCAGATAGTTGAATTCCAGGTAGGGCTGAGGATCGACCAGCCGGAAGGTCTCGGGGACTTCGTTCAAGTCGCACAGGGTCTTCGCCGTGCGGGGATGCACGGGGAACACCACCGGCAGGCCGCGCGTGCCAAGGGCGATGGCGCGCAGAAGGTGCGCGAAGCCCGTGCCCTGGTCGACGTTGGCCGGGCGGTGCAGGGTCACCACGAAGTATTCGCCGGTGCGCAGGCCGAGCCCATCCCAGAAGTCGGGCTTCTGCAGGCGGCTCATGTTGGCGAGCAGCGTATCGATCATGGTGTTGCCGACGAAGAAGATGCGTTCGTCGGCCACGCCGCTCTTGCGCAGGTTGGCGTTAGCCACTTCGCTGGTGGTGAAGAACCAGTTGGTGATGGCGTCGGTCACCATGCGGTTGATTTCCTCGGGCATGGTCCAGTCACCGGACCGGATGCCCGCCTCGACGTGTGCCACTGGCACATGCAGCTTCTGCGCGGCGATCGCGCAGGCCATGGTCGAGGTGACGTCGCCGACTACCAGGCACAGGTCGCTGCGCCGCTCCTGCAGCAGGCGCTCGTAGCGCGTCATGATGGCGCCCGTCTGTTCGGCCTGCGTGCCCGAGCCAACCTCGAGATTGACATGGGGCTCCGGAATGCCAAGTTGGGTGAAGAAGTCGCCCGACATGCGGGCGTCGTAATGCTGGCCGGTATGAATGAGCCGGTAGGCGAGAGCTCCGCCGGCTGCCCTGCTGCGTTCCAGCGCGCGGATGATCGGCGCGATCTTCATGAAATTGGGCCGCGCCCCGGCCATGATATCGACCAGCTTCACTGCGTGACTCCCGCGAGTTCGATACTGACACGGCCCACTTCCAGGATTTCCTCGAAGGGAATCGGAACCGGGCCCCGGCCTTCAATCGCATGGATGAAGGCCCTGGCGCAGGCCTTCTGTCCTTTGTCCTGCCGCCAAAGATTCATCTTGCCGAACCCCGGCCACGAGTAGCCGGTCAGCTTGCGGAAATTGTCGAGCTGCAGCACGCGTCCCGCGGCGAAGACCTCGAGCCGCTCCTTCGGGAAGGCCTTGGTGCCGTTGGCGAAGTAGTGCACGGTGCCGATGGAGCCGTCCGCGAAGCTGAGCTGGAGCGTGACGGTATCGTGCGTCGGCGACTCCATTCCCATGCGCTGCCCGCTCGCGATGGGCGCCCCTGCGAGAAAGCGCAGCAGGTCGATGAAGTGGCATGCTTCGCCGATGATGCGGCCACCGCCGGCTTCGGCATCGTGGGTCCAGTGATCGGCGGGAATGGCGCCCGCGTTGACCGTAATGATGAAGGACTTGGGGCCGGTCACGCCGTTCAAGAGCTGTTTGATCTTCTGCACCTGCGGGGAGAAGCGGCGGTTGAATCCGACCATCACGATGGGCGCCGCATTGGAGCCCCGCGTCGCAGTCGCGTGCGCCGCCTGAATCTCACATAGTTCGGGAAGGGTCAGGCACAGCGGCTTTTCAACGAAGACGTTTTTGCCGTGCTCGAGTGCCTGCAGGACGAAGCGCGCATGGCTGTCGTGCTGGGTGGTGATCACGACGGCTTGGGTCGCCGAGTCCGAGAACAGGGCGTTGGTGTCGGTCGTGGTTTCCTCGAAGCCGAACTTCCGGCCCGCGTGCACACCGCTCACGCCGGCGTTGGAGGCGACGCTGCGCAGGTGCGCGCCGGCTTCCTTAAACGCCGGGATCAACACCGCAGTTGCATAGTTCCCGGAACCGACGAAGCTGATTCCCACCTTGCCCGGTACTGCGCTCGCAGCGGGTCTGGCGGGCTGGAGCCGCACGGTGCGCGAGCCGCCTTCGATCTCGATCCCCGGGTATTGCAACAGGATGCCCAGCGACGGGCCCGCGCCCCCAACCAGTTCGTAGGCCTTGGCCGCGTCCCCGATGGCGAAGCGATGCGTGATCAGCGGCGCTACGTCGAGCCGGCCGTCGGCCATCATGTCGAGCACGGCTTCGAAATTGCGCTGCTCGGTCCAGCGCACGAAGCCTACCGGGTAGTCCTGGCCCTTCTCTTCGTAGTTTGGGTCGTAGCGGCCGGGACCGTATGACGCCGAGACCTGGAAGGTCAGCTCCTTCTTGAAGAAATCGTCGCGCGACAGCTCCAGGCCGGTGACCCCGACCAGCACGATGCGGCCGCGCTTGCGGCACATGAGCGCGGCTTGGTGCAGCGGCTCGCTGCTCTTGGTGGCCGCAGTCACGATCACGGCATCGACGCCGCGCCCGCGCGAATACAGCTCGGCCGCCTTGACCGGGTCCTGGCCGGCGGCCAGGTCCACGACTTCGGCGCCAAGCTGGCGCGCCAGGGCCAGCTTTTCCTTGTCGAAGTCCAGGCCGAGCACGCGGCAGCCGTGGGCGCGCAGGAGTTGCACGGTCATCAATCCGACCAGTCCCAGGCCGGTCACCACGACGGTTTCGCCAAGCGTGGGTTGCGCAAGGCGGATGCCCTGCAGCGCGATCGCGCCCAGCACCGTGAAGGCGGCTTCCTCATCCGAGACGGCGTCCGGAACCTTGGCGCAGAGGTTGACGGGCACGCTCACCACCTCGGCGTGCTTGCCGTTGCTGATGACGCGTTCTCCCGCAGCGAAACCAGTCACCCCGGCGCCCACTTCGGCGACGTGTCCCACATTGCAGTAACCGAGCGGCAAGGGTTGGTCGAGTTTGTTGAACACCGCTTCGATGGTGGGCTGCAGGCCGTCGGTCCGGATCTTGTCGAGGACCATGCGCACCTTGTCGGGCTGCTGCCGGGCCTTTTCCATCCAGCCCGCCTTGCCGAATTCGACGAGCATGCGTTCGGTTCCCGCGGACACGAGCGTCTGCCGGGTGCGGATGAGAAGCTGCCCGCGCTTCACGGAGGGCACCGGGATTTCGGCCACTTCGGTGGCGCCGGTCTTGAGGCTTTGCAGGATCTGTTTCATGGTGAACCCATCAGCTGGGCAGGAGAGCCTCTTTTTCCGCACGGTTCGGATAACTGATCAATACCGCCCGGTACTTGCCCTTGAACACGAACAGGCTTCCGGCGGCGGCGCCGATGATGCCGTAGCGGTCGATCAGTTTCTTGGTGTCATCGAGGGAGCCTGCGCCGCCGAGCACGGTGAGTGGCAGATGCACCGCCTGGCGGATCTGCTCGACCAGATCCAGGTCGTAGCCCTTCATCTCGCCGTCGCGGTCCACCGAGTTGATGACGATCTCTCCCGCGCCCAACTCAGCGACCCGTTTGGCGAACTCGACCGGCTGCAGTCCTGTCCGGCGTGAGCCGTTGTGCGTGACCACCTCCTGCCGTCGCAGCATGCCCGTCTTTTTGACGTCGATCACGACCACCACGCTCTGGCTGCCGACCCGCGTCGCGGCGTCGGCGATCAGTGCAGGATTTTCCACGGCGGCCGCGCTAATGGCGACCTTCTCCACGCCCAGGCTGATGATGCGCTCGATCTGCGCCACGGTGCGCACGCCACCGCCGTAGCACAGCGGCATCCGGCATTCCGAGGCGAGATGCGAGATCAGCTGGTAGTCGGGCTCCGCGCCTTTCACGGTGGCATCTATGTCGAGCACCGTCAGCTCATCGACTTCCTTCTCGTTGAAGATCCGCACAGCATTGATGGGATCGCCCACGTACTTGGGGTCGCCGAAATGGACGGTCTTGACTAGGCCGCCGTTGTGGACCAGCAGGCAGGGAATCAGGCGGGGTCGCAGCATCAGCACAGCTCCGCGAAATTCTTCAGGAGCTGCACACCCCACTGGTGGCTTTTCTCAGGATGAAACTGAGTGCCATAGACATTGCCGGAGCGCGCCGCGGAGGCGAAGGTCGTGCCATAGCTGGCCGTGGCCAGGATGTTTTCCTCGCGATCCGGTTGCATGTAGTAGGAGTGCAGGAAGTAGTAGCGCGGCGCGTCCAGCCCGGCAAAGAGCGTGTCGGTGCTGGTGGGACGGGTGTCGTTCCAGCCCATGTGGGGCAGGTGGGTTTCGCTGTTAAACGCTGCCGTGTCGAATCTGACCACGGTCGCGTCGATCCATCCCAGGCCGGGCAGCCGGCCCTCTTCGCTCGAGCGGGCCATCATCTGCATGCCCACGCAAATGCCCAGCACCGGCTTTTTCGCGCCCAGGACTTCCTCATCCAGGGCTGCGCGCAAGCCCGAATCCTGAAGGCGGGTCATGGCCCAGTCGAAGGCGCCCACTCCGGGAAGGATGATTCGCGAAGCCCGGCGCAGACTGTCGGCCGTGCGCGCGGGCCACGCCTCGATACCGAGGCGCCGGTAGATGTTGGCGAAGGCCTGGATGTTGCCGAGGCCGTAATCAACAAGGGCGATCATCGTTTGCCACCGATCTCCAGGCCCAGGGCCCGCATCACGCGCGCGCCGTATTCGTAGATTTGCCGCTGGTTCTTGTAGTCCATGTAGGTCTTGCGCGGCAGGTCCATGTAGCTGTTGAGTTCATCGACCGTGATGCCCAGCTTGTTGGCAACGAACTCGATCTCGTGGCCGATAGTGGCCTCGTCGTAGCTGGGTTGCTTGAGGAGTTCGATGGCCTCTTCACGCCTCATCTGCCCCGTGACGATCAGGCTCGAGTACTGCACCCGGCGCACGTCGTAACCGAAGCGCTTGGGCAGCCAGTAGCTTTCGTAGAACTTTGTGAAGCGCGACTCGAAGTGCTTTTGCGGATACGGCTGCCACCCGAAGCGGTCCATGAGCAACTGTCGCGCCTCGGCCTTGATGTAGGGCACCATGTTGAGCGGCCGGGCCACCTTGATGCCCTTGAAGTATGGCAGCCAGACCTTGTGCCACAGGATGGAGGTGACCGGGAAGGTCTTCAGCGGCAGCGTGCCGAACTGGCGATGGATGTCGAGCAACTGGCGCGAGTCCGATTGGTAGTACATCCACTCGATCGGGTTGCGGATGCACTCGGTCGAGAGGTTGGCGCCGGTCAGGATGTACTTGACCTTGTGCTGCGTTGCGAACTTGTACATGGTCGCGAAGAAGGCGTGGTCCTGCGGGGTGTCGATGTGCGGGACGCCCGACTTGAAGAAGGCGAGCTGTAGGTCGCGCATCTCCGGCCAGTCGATGACTTCGGTGAACAGGTCGAGGCCAAGGCCATCGATCAGGCGCTCGATATTGTTGACCGCGATCTGCGAATTCCAGCCCGCGTCGACGTGGAAAACCAGCGGGCGCAGGCCCATCTTCTCCTTGGCGATGTAGGTCAGGTATGAGCTGTCGATGCCGCCGCTCATGCCGATGATGCAGTCGAAGTCTTTGCTACGCCCGTCCTGCTTGATTGCTTCGATTAGGCTGGCCAGTTTGGCTTCGCCGCCCGCGCCGGTGTCCCAGCTGGGCAGGGTGACGGTCTTGAAGGTGTTGCAGTGATCGCAGACGCCTTGGTCGTCGAACACGATCTTCGAGTCCGTCGTGTCCATGACACACGAAGTGCAGATTTGGTAGGGGCGGGCAGTCATTGGTGGGGCGTCACTGGCTTCTGTTTGTTATCGCATCGATCGATGCACATGTTGGTGGGTCTCGACGAGGAACGACCAGGTTTCCCGAGCACAGCGCTCCCACGAGTAGCGCGCGGCCAGGGTCTTGGCCCGGACCGCCAACTGTTGACGCAATGCCTCGTCGTCGATCAGCTTGCGCAGCGCCGCGGCGATCGACTCGGGAACTTCGGGGTCGAAATAGTCTCCCCCATCCTCGAGCACCTCCGGCATCGGGCCGCGCCGGGAA
>Ga0315902_10007779_pt1 | contig 14593 bp, 12 predicted proteins | sample LakEriMetagenome_9_FD_203523 | JGI IMG/M metagenome (GOLD analysis project Ga0315902, IMG submission 203523) | Freshwater fungal communities from buoy surface, Lake Erie, Ohio, United States - Buoy 12 MA117 | ecosystem: Environmental > Aquatic > Freshwater > Lake > Lake biofilm | place: USA... | reverse complement strand
CATGTCCGCCCCGCCGATCGGGATGATCAGCGTGATCCCGAGGATCAGCGCGATCGCCGTCAGAGCCAGGAACATCCAGGGCTGCGATCCCTGCGTCTGCACCATCATCACGACAAGCACCACGATGGCGACGCCGAACGCGATGTTGATGATGTGGCGGCCCGGCAGCATGATCGGCGATCCCGACATGTTGCCGTTGAGCTTCAGGAACGCGATCACCGATCCAGTGAAGGTCAGCGCGCCGATGGCTGAGCCGAGCGACAGCTCGATGATCGAGGCCATGTTGATAGCCCCGGTCACGCCAATGCCATAGCTTTCCGGCGCATAGAGCGCCGCCGCCGCCACAAGCACGGCCGCAAGGCCCACCAGCGAGTGGAAGAATGCCACCAGCTGCGGCATCGCCGTCATCTTGATCTTCTGCGCAACCACTGCGCCCGCGACGCCGCCTACCGCAATGCCGCCGGCGATGATCAGCAGTGTCGGCGCATCAAGGCCGCCCGAGCTGTCCCACAGCATCCACAGCGTGGTGCCGATCGCCAGCACCATCCCGATGATGCCGTTGTTCGCGCCCGCGCGGCTGGTCTCGGGGCTCGACAGTCCCCGCAGCGACAGGATGAAAAGAACGCCCGATGCAAGATAGAGCAGGGCCGCAATGTTCGCGTTCATGAGTGGTCCGGTCCCCTAGGGTGTGTCTGGCTACCCAGCCCGAATGATGTCAGGGCGGCGCGCGCAATCGGCTCGCCCCACTCCTGCAGAAAATGTCCGCCCTCGGCGATCAGCATCGGCTCGGGGCAGTTGCGGATCGTGGCGTGAAGCGCGCGCATCACAGGCTCGCCCAGCACCGGATCGGCCTGGCCGATCGCCATGAAGCTCTGGCCGTTCCACTGCTCGCGAAAGAAGGCGGCAGACGCGCGTCCATGCGCAACGCCGTCCATTGCCGGATCGACGGGCACGAGTTGCGGAAACCGCCGTACGCCAGCCTTGTAGGTGATGTCAGGAAACGGCGCGTTGTAGGCGTCCTTCTCGGCATCGGTCAGTACCGATGTCCCGCGCTTCATCAGAGCGCCGACATCCATGTCAGGATTGGCGGCGGCATAGGCCTTCCAGGCATTGAAGCCCGGCCCGGGAGACGCGCCCGTGCCGATGCTGGTGTTCATGATCAGCAGCCGGGTGATCTCCGGATGATCCTTGGGAAGCGTAAGGCCCAGAAATCCACCCCAGTCCTGCACGACAATGCAGACATTCTTGAGCGCCATGCGATCGAGGAAGGCCGTCATCGTGTCGCGATGGAAGTCGAAGGTATAGACCTCGTCCTTCACCGGCTTGTCGGAGCGACCGAAGCCGAACCAGTCCGGCGCCACGACGCGGCGCCCCGCACCAACAAACACCGGCAGCATCTTCCGATAGAGATAGGACCAGCTCGGCTCGCCATGCAGGCAGAGGAATGTCACCTCCGCATTGCGCGGCCCCTCGTCGATATAGTGCAGGCGCAGACCCTCGCGGCCCTTGAGGTCGTCGACATAGTGCGGCGCAAACGTCCAGCCGGACAGGTTGGCGAACCGTTCGTCCGGCGTGCGGACGATCGGGCCAAATCTCGGATGATCGAAAGCTGCCGCCATCACAGCTTCACTTCGTCGTCGGCTTCACGGCGGGCTTTTCCTTCTTCTTGTACATCGCAAGCATCCGCTTGGTGACAAGGAAGCCGCCGAAGATGTTCACGGCGGCCAGCGCGACCGCCACCCCGCCCATGCCTTTAGACAGCCACAGGTCGCTGGTCATCTCCTGACCCGCACCAGCGCCCGCCGCAATCAGCGCGCCGACGATGATCACCGAGGAGATCGCGTTCGTGACGGCCATGAGCGGCGTATGCAGCGCGGGCGTCACCGACCACACCACATAGTATCCGACGAAGATCGCCAGCACGAAGATCGCCAGGCGGAAGATCAGCCCGTCAGGCTGTTCCGCTCCCGTCGCAGCGAGCGCGGGCGAGGCGAGCAGCAGTGCTGCAAATCCCAGGGCGGCAAGGCGCTTGATCATGTTTGCGAACCTTCTTCCGGCTTCTTCTTCTTGGGTTTCAGAATGTACCGTACACCGACGGAAATCATTGCGACAGCAATTGCCGCGACGACAAAGCTTGGCAGCGGCGCTGGGCCAGGCATCGTCGTCATCTGCACGAAGTACCAGCCGAGCATCAGGCCGGTGATCGTCAGGATGAGGCCGATGGCCTTCGACATGCCTCAGCCATCCTTCAGCGCGGGATGCACCACCTGCCCATCGCGCGTGAGGACCGAGGCCTTCACGATCTCATCGTCCCACTTCGGCCCGAACGCCGCATTCTCGCCCGTGAACAGCGGCAGCAGCGCCAGCAGGTTCTTGGCGTACAGCGCCGAAGCGTCGGCCGCGATCCGGCCGGGCAGGTTGGTGAAGCCGGCGACCTTCACGCCGTCCACGTCCACCACCACGTCCGGCTTCGACAGCGGGCAGTTGCCGCCCTGGCTGACCGCAAGGTCGACGATCACCGACCCCGGCCGCATCGAGCGCACCATGGCTTCGGTCACCAGCACGGGCGCCGCCCGCCCCGGGATCAACGCCGTCGTGACGACGATGTCCTGCTTGGCGATGTGACCCGCCACCAGTTCGGCCTGCAGCTTCTGGTACTCCGGCGACATCGGCTTGGCGTATCCCGCCGCCGTCTCCGCCGCCTTGAACTCCTCGTTCTCGACCGCGATGAATTTTGCGCCCAGCGAGGCGACCTGTTCCTTCGATGCGGGGCGCACGTCGGTCGCGGACACGACGCCGCCCAGACGCCGCGCCGTGGCGATCGCCTGCAGGCCGGCGACGCCAGCCCCCATCACGAACACCTTAGCCGCCGCCACCGTGCCAGCGGCCGTCATCATCATCGGCAGAGCGCGGCCATACAGCTGGGAGCCTTCGATCACGGCGCGATAGCCGGCAAGGTTGGCCTGAGAGGACAGCACGTCCATGGACTGCGCCCGCGTAATGCGCGGCACGAACTCCATCGCGATGGCGGTGATGCCTGCAGCTGCATACCCAGCGGCTTCCGCCTTCGCTGCATACGGTTCCAGCAGCCCGGCCATGGCCGCGCCCTTCGGATATGTCGCAAGTTCAGCAGCGTCCGGCGCGCGCACCTTGAAGACGATGTCGGCGCCTGCCAGCACGTCCGCCGCCGAGTTGATCGTCGCGCCCGCAGCGATGTAGTCCTCGTCACGGATGCCGGCTGTCGCGCCCGCGCCCGTTTCGATGGCCACCGTGTGCTTCAGCGCCGCAAGCTTCTTCACCGTGTCCGGTGTCGCTGCGACGCGGGTCTCGTTGAACCGCCGTTCCTTCAGGACCGCGATCTTCATTAGTCCCCCTGTGGTTGCCGGGAATCAGCCCAGCAGCAGGCCGCCCAGCCAGATCAGAGTTTGTACGAAAACAGCGAGAACGCAGAGGCCGACCACGGTGGCGATCCACGCGCCGCCCATGTTCATCAGCATGCCACATGCGATGCCGAACACCGCAAAGCCGATCATGGCGCCGATCCAGGGGATCCCCATGGTGAGCGTGAAGGTCGCATAGCCGACAATGATCAGGGTCAGCAGGCTGCCCCAGGCCGTCAGGTTTCCAAAGCCTTTCCACATGCCGCGCCGCGCGCCCATGTCCATGTAGGCGTCCGTGTGCGCCGGCGGCGTCACGATCGGGCCTTTGTCGGCGTGTTCGGCATGCGCCATCGGGTGTCGACTCCACATGGTTGCAGGTCAGAAGAACGACGGATGTAGCCGGATCACGCGCCCCTGAAAAGCGCCCAAACGGCCGCATGGACCGAAAAAATCGCTGAGAATTCCGAAAGGGCCGGCCCGGCATGGTGATTCCCCGCCGCCAACCGGTCAGGGCCAGCGCGTCGGCGTTCGCCGCCTAGTCCAGCCCCCGCGCTACCACCCGGTCAGACGTCGAGTACCGCCATTCCTGCAGCAGCGTCCGCAGCGCGGCCACGAAGGCCAGCGGCTGGTCGAGCATCACATGATGACGCGCCTCCGGGATCTCGATGAAAGGCACCTGCCGGTTCAGGAGGTCGCGCATGTATTCGCCGACATCGTCCTCCCACAGGATCGACTTCTCGCCCTTGAACAGCGCGATCCTGCAACGCGTCGCCTTCAGCAATTCCTGCGGCGGACGCGAGACCGAGAAGCGCCGCCAGATCGACGGATCGAACTTCCAGCCCCAGCCATCACCGGTCTTTTCTCCGTTCGGGCCATCCTGCGCCGGCTTCTTCGCGAGGCTCCAGCGCGCGATGTAGTCCATGATGAAATGGTTATCGCACGCCTGCGGCGGGGCGAGGCGAAAGCGCGCCAGCGCTGCTTCCAGCGTCGGATACACCTTGCCGCCCCGCACGGGCGGCGGCCCATGGCGCTGGCGGTCAGGCGGGTTCACCGGCGAGTCGACAATGACAATCCCGCCGAAGCGGTCGCCATACTCAGCCCCGGTCAGGATCGTGACAAACCCGCCGAACGAATGCGCGACGATGATCGGCTTCTCGGCGTGAGCAAACAACCCGGCCGCCTCGCATACGGCCAGCTGCTCCTTCGCGAACACGTCCATCACATAGTGCGGACGCCAGTCTGAATCGCCCATGCCCGAGAACGTCATCGCGACCACATGATAGTCGTCGGTGAGATAGGGCGCGACGAAGTCCCACCAGTGCGCGTGCGCGCCGTTGCCATGCACCAGCAACAGCCCCGGCTTCGTCCGGTCGCCCCAACTCTGGTAATGGATCTTCGCGCCCTCGCAGTCGACGAACGCTGTGGTGTAAGGCGTTGCAACCGCAGCCTCGAACCACTGCGGCGCAGGCGGGCGCGCACCCTTGTAGACCGCAAGCGGGCCCTGTTCCGCCGGCATCTCCGCCGGCTGGTCGCGAACAACCTTGTCCCTGCTGTCTGTCAACCGCGCCTCCACTGCGAAGGTGATTAGGCGCGCGCGAAGGGCAGGGCAAGCTGAGCCGGGCGGGGCCGGCTCAGCTTGCCGACTTCAGGATTTGGGCTTGAAAGCAATCATCACATTGCCCGCGCCCTGGCCGAAGAGGCCATAGCCCGAGTTCATGATCACCAGCCCGTTGGCCGCGATGATCGACGCATTGTCCACCGCCGCGCCATTTCCCTTGACGCCGTTGATCGTGTCGAACTCGCGCGCCGTGCTGTACTGCCAGACCAGCTTACCCGTCTTGCGCTCCAGCATGTAGACGCGGCCGTCGAGCCCGCCGGTGATGACGTGGTCGCCGATCACTGTCGGCGCGCCCGAGAGGCCATAGAGACCTGCACAGCGCGCCACGAACTTCTTCTCTTCCGCGCTACAGGCGCCCTTGACGGAGAAGGACCAGTCGACCGACCCGTCATCGAGGTTCACCGCATAGAGGCCCGGCTTGATGGTATCGTCGACCTCCTGCCCGGGGATCGAACGGCCAGCGTTCGAGATCGGCACATAGACGTGCGTGCTATCTGCAGCGAGGCCCCAGTGGACGCCGCCCATCGCGCCGCCCGTGCCGATGTCGCGGCGCCAGACAACCTTGCCCGTGTCCGGATCCATCGCCCACACGGTTCCGGATTTCTGTCCGGCGAGGACCAGTTCCTTCCCGTTGGGTGCCTTGGCGATGATGGTCGAGGCGCCGAAGTCGACATCGCGGAACACCGACTCGTTCGCTTTCGGGCAGTTGAGTCCGCCGCCGCGCGGGCCGCATCCGACGTTGTAGACGTCATCGGCTGTGGCCTGATGAGACCACTTGATCGAGCCGTCCTGGAGGCTGAAGGCCATGATGGCGTTGGTGTTGGGGTGCGCCGGGGCCGAGTTGGCCTCGCCCGTGCCCACATAGAGAAGGTTGCGCTTGAGGTCGATCGACGGCGAATTCCAGACCGGCGCGCCCGACGGACCCCAGATCATCTTGCCATCGCCGCGATCGCGAAGAGGCTTTGCCTGTTCCATCGTGTGGCCTTCCCACACGCGCTTGCCCGTCATCGCATCGAGCGCCACCACGCCGCCATGGATCTTGCAGCACTCATGGCTGTCCTGCGCCGCCAGCATGATCTCGTACTGCGACGAGGGCGCGATCACCTTGTCGCCCACCAGCACTGGCGTGCCGGTCGAGACCGAGGCCGGGAACAGGCCCATGTGCGCGGCCCACAGCTCCTTGCCGGTCATCGCATCGATCATGTGGACGAAGCCGCCCATGTCGCCGACGAGCACGACTTTCTTGCCATCGCTGCGCGTGCCGAACCCTGCGCTTGTGCGCAGCGTCTGCTTGCCCTCGTAGATCCACTGGATGCACGGCTTGGCGTTGTCAGAGATGTCGAAGGCGAACAGCCGGTTGTTGCTCTCACCCACCGGCACGAAAAGCGAGTTGCCGACCACCGCCGCCTGGCTGCGCATCGTGATCGCGTTCGGGAAGGCGATCGTCCACGCCACATCGAGCGTGCTCAGATCCTTGCCCGCAAGGCCCACCTTGGCAGGGTCCAGCGTACGTGTGTTGTTCATGTCGAAGCCGAATGTCGCGACTGTCGGCGCAGCGCTCAGCTTCGGCGTCGCGCGCGAGGCAGGGCAGCGCATCGCCGTGGTCCAGCTGTCGTCCTGTTCGCCGCCCTTGGAGAGATAGTTCGAGACGTCCGACACATCCTTCGACGTCAGCCCCACCGCCTGCGGGATCATGATCCCGGTCATCAGCGCGTTGGTGATGTGTCCCGGCGTCAGCCGAGCCATTGTGGCGGCCGAAGGCGCCTTGGTCGCCTCCGAATTATCATGGCAGACCGCGCAGCGCGCCTTGTAGACCACCTCGCCCGGATGCGGCCCGGCAGGCGCCGCCTGCGCCACGGTCATCGGCTCGGCCGCCGGATCTGCAGCCGGGGTCGTGCACGAAACCGCCAGCGCCATCGCTGAAACAGCCGCTGCCGAAGCAAGCATACGAAGCATGGTCATTCCTCCCGAAAGCCCCGCCGCATCTCGTGCGCAGCGTCGGGCAGCCGCGGTGAGAGTTCTACCTCCCTGCCGCGGGCGTCAACTGCTTAAGCGAGGTAATCAGGCCAAAGACTCTGGCTGAGGGGTGCATCCACGCGCAACGTACGGAAAATTCTGCGGTCGGATGTCGATGAGTAGCGGGCCCGTTCGTCGTTCCTGCAGGGCGCCGAACAGGGACGGATCATACAGGGAGACTGGCAATGCGGGTCATGGTGTTTGCGAAGGGTGTCGAGGATGGCGGCATGGACGGACCCCCAACGCCCGAAATGCTGGAGGCCTTCGCGGCGATGGATGCCTTTACCGAGGAACTGTTCAAGGCGGGCGTCTTCGTGGCCGCAGCCGGTCTTAAGGGCACGGCAGAGACAAGGCGCATTGTCTCGGATGGCAAACGCCGCACTGTTCTCGACGGCCCCTTTGCCGAGACGGGCGAGGTGATCCTCGGCTTCTCGATCTGGCAGGTGAAGGACATGGGCGAGGCGCTCGCCTGGGCGAAACGCGCGCCCGATCCCATGCCGGGCCGGAAGAGCGAGATGGAAATCCGCCCGTTCTACGAGGCGGCTGACCTTGAGGCATTCGTAAGCCCTGAGGAGCTTGCCGCCGCCGCCCGTGACGGCGACCGCGGCAAGCTCGGCGTCGCCTGACTGGCGCATGGCGGCCTTGCCAAGGGGGAGCCGCCATTCGACCATCGTCTAGGGCCCTCCAGCGGAGACAAACACAATGCCGATGCTTTCGCTGTCACGCATTGTCGCCTTCTGGGCAGGCATCCAGCCCGGCCGCGTGGCGATCGATCACGAGGGCGCCTCGGTAACCTGGGCCGAATTCGAGGAGCGCACCAACCGCCTCGCGCGCGCCTATGAAGCGCTGGGCGTCGGGCGGGACGACTTCGTCACCATCGGCCTGCCCAACGGCATCGAGTTCATCGAGGCCTGCTTTGCAACCTGGAAGCTGGGCGCCACGCCGCAGCCGATCTCCGCCAAGCTTCCAAAGCTGGAGCGCGACCAGATCGTAGAGCTCGCAAAGCCCGCGCTGGTGGTGGGATGCGCGGCGGAGGAATATGCGCCCACGCCGTGCGTGCCCGAAGGCTTCCAGCCGGACGCCAGTCTCTCGGGTGCGCCCTTGCCCGAACACACCGCCGCGTCCCTGAAAGCGATGACATCCGGCGGCTCAACCGGCCGCCCGAAGCTCATCGTCTCCAAAAGCCCCGGCGCCTACGACACGGATACCGTCACGCTCGAAATCCAGAACGGCGGCGTGATGCTGGTGCCTGGCCCGCTCTACCATAACGGCCCATTCCTCTGGGCCATGGTCGCGCTCTTCAAGGGCTGCACCGTCGGCATCACCACACGCTTCGACGCCGGGCAGACGCTCCGCACGATCGAGCGCCTGCGCGTCGACACCTGCTACATGGTTCCTACCATGATGCGCCGCATCTGGGCGATGCCCGAAGCCACGCGCAACAGCTTCGACATCTCCAGCCTCCGCACGCTCTGGCATCTCGCCGAGCCATGCCCCGCCTGGCTGAAGGAGCGTTTCATCGAATGGCTCGGGCCCTCAGTGATCTGGGAGCTGTATGGCGGCACCGAAGGGCAGGGCTCCACCACCATCCAGGGTCAGGACTGGCTCACCCACAAAGGCTCGGTCGGAAAGCCCGTCGTCACCTGCGAGATGAAGATCGTGGGCGGGGACGGCCGGCAGCTTCCTCCGGGAGAAGTCGGCGAAGTCTACATCCGCCCGCTCACCGGCCCCGGCACGACCTACCGCTATCTCGGCGCCAGCGCGAAGGCGATCGACGGCGGCTGGGAAAGCCTCGGCGACATGGGCTGGATGGACGCCGAAGGCTATCTCTATCTCGCCGACCGCCTCTCCGACATGATCGTTGTCGGCGGCGCCAACATCTACCCAGCCGAAGTCGAAGCCGCCCTCGACGCCTTTCCCGGCGTCCGCTCCTCCGCCGTCATCGGTCTACCCGACGACAACACCGGCAACCGCCTCCACGCCATCGTCGACCGCCCAGAAGGCCCGGCTGATGAGGCGGCGCTGCTGGCGCATCTCGGCAAGCATCTCGTCCGCTACAAGACGCCACGAACATTCGAATGGGTCAGCGAACCGCTGCGCGATGAAGCGGGGAAGGTGCGAAGGAGCGCGCTGAAGAAGGAGAGGTTGACGGCGGTGTAGGCTGGGAAAGCCTTCACGAAACTCTGACGGCTTCTGTCTGGATGTCGCCCAGTTCCGGTCGGTAGCAACACTCGGATATCCGAGGCGAGATTCGACCTTCCCGAGTGTGAACAGGCATCGTTGGAGGACCCTTCTCACCGTCGCGAAATCAATCCAGTAGCGCGCCTATCCGCGCCGTGACCCCAACGCTGATTCACAGTTCCCGGGCGCCAACAATCCCGCACTGCGGATCTACGAGACCTACGACACCATCGTCGACGCTTGCCGCACCGCCCTGGAAGGGCCTCATCGCAACGTCGGCATGTGTCACCTCCATCACACGGCGCAACTGGGCGACCACGTCATCTGTTTCTGGCGGATGGAAATCTGCAAAGTGCTGCGGAAGAAGACGGTTCCGATGATTTTGCGATGTGAACTGTCCACACAGTCTGGGAACGAAGGTAAGGGAGTGCGCCCCTATTCCAACTCAGACTGGTAGTAGGCGGCCACGATCTGATAGCATTCGCACGCCGCAGCCTCGAGCCCTGTGCGACTGATGATTGTCAGGCGCCCGCGCGAATACTGGACCAGCCCTGACTTCTGCAAGGCGGAGGCGGCGATCGTCACGCCCGGTCGCGTCACGCCGAGCATCTGCGACATTAGTTCGTGCGTCAGATAGAGCGTATCGCTGTCTGACCGGTCGTGGACCATAAGCAGCCAGCGCGCGAGCCGCTTTCCTACTTCATGTGCGCCATTGCAGGCGGCGTTCTGCTCCACCTGTGCATGGAACACATTTGCAAAGCGCGTGAAGCGCCTCCGAAGCGGCCGCGACTCTTCGATGATGATGCGCAGGCTCGCCGCATCAACCCGGAAGGCGACCCCGTCGCTCTGCGCCACCATCTCCGACATCAGCTTCTCGGCCCCCAGCGCGGCATGAACACCCGCTGCGCCTTCGCGCCCGACATGGCCGACTTCGATGCGTCCGCCGTGTTCCAGCGGGGCCAGAAGCGAGATAATCCCGCTCTCGACCAGGTAGATGGATTTCGTCATCTCTCCTGCCGGCTGCAGTACATCGCCCGACTTCATCGTCACACGCTCCAGCAGGCCCCGCAGCGCAGAGAATTCGCCCGGCGGCAGGCTCGTAAGAATCGCGTTTCTGATTGGACCTTCGTTGTACGCAGTCATGCGTTAGCCCAGCGCGCGACGAGGAGCGCTCATGCCGTTCTGCAGGACGCCGCAAAAAGGTGGTAGTCCGATGCCCCAATGCTTAGCGTGTGCGGCGGTGGGGCCGAAGTCTTCTCGAGGCTGCAATATGATAGTCCCGTAGGAAGCGAACGCCGTCATGGTGAACGCTGGCCAGTTCGATCGCCGGGTCAATTCGCCGACGTTGAGGCAATGACGCCTTTGCGGTGAGCCTGTCTGTCTGAAGCCATACATAGGCGCAGGCGCGAAGCCGAAAAAGCCGAAGATGGCAGAATCTCAACTCAATCTGTCGGAAAGACCGCATCCAGGGTTGAGGCGAACACGCCGAGTGTTAGGGGGGGGCAACACGGCACTCAAGCGCAAGACCGGCCCGCTCGAGGGGATTGCGATCAGCGAAGCATCCGAGTGTGTCTTTGCGCCGGGTGACAAGCAGCAAGCCGATTAAACGCACGGGAGAAAAGCGCTGATCCGGCCGGGTGCTCAATCCCCGAGCAGCCGATCGAACTCCTTCTTTGAGACGCCATAACATTCGCACGACAGCTTCTTTAGACCCGCCACATTCAGGATCGCGACGTTGCCCCGCGTGTAGGTGATGAGGCCCGCGCGTTGGAGTCCGCCTGCGGCTATCGACACGCCCGGACGTTGAACACCCAGCATCATTGCGAGGAACTCCTGGGTCAGCACGAACTTGTCCGAATCCATGCGATCTCGCGTCATCAGCAGCCAACGGCAGCAGCGCTGTTCCAGTGAGTGGAAATGATTGCACGCTGCAGACTGCGCTACCTGATTGAAGAGGGCGTGAGCATAGCGAAGCATGACAACCTGCATCGAAGGACTCTGCGCGAGCGCCTTCCTGAAGAGAGACGCTTCCATCCTGACGCCTTCTCCAGGAACTTGCATGTACACGGCTGTCGGCGCCCGATCGTCCCCAAGCACGAGCGGCAGACCGACTATGCCTTCATTGCCGATGGTTCCAACCTCGGCAGCCTGGCCGTTGGCCATGGTGTTTACGAGCGATCCCACGCCGGTCTCAATGAAGTAGGCAAATTCTATCTTCTTGTCGGCTTGATAGAGCGACTGCCTGTATCCGAGAGGCAACCGTTCAAGATTTGGCCGCAGGCTGGCGTAGTCGCGCGGCGTGAGCAAGGCGAGCAGACGGTTGGTGGTGGGCTCGTCCGGACCTGGCTTCGTCACCATGGCTGCTGTCGCTCCCTTCCCCTCGCCAGATAGGCGTGTGGTCACTTCGGCGCGCGGCGCGCCTGCAATAGCTGGTGAGCTAGTTCGAAGGTCGCTCAAGTCGATACGCCGGAACAACGGAAAGGTCGATCCCCTTCAGATCGCGACACTCGCTGACCGCTGCCTTGCAAAACTCGCAGGAGGCGTTCTTGATGCCAACGCGGTAAACCAGGGTGATGCAGCCCCGCTGATCGTGAGCCGCCCTTAAGCAGCTTTGGCGAATGCCCTGAGGCAGCCGGCTCAAACTCTTTAGCGTTGTTGGACGCCGGCCCTGCCCAGACGTGTCCGCATGCTCGGTGGCCGGCATCCAACAACGCTAGAGAAAACATGACACTCGCTCCGAAAACTCTGCGCCGTTTTGGATGGGGCCCAAGACCCGCGTTTGCGACTGAGGTAGGTCAGCTTCTGGCGGTAGCTCTGCCAAGAGCTGCGAACAGCGCCGCGACATCGATTGGCTTCGACAGATAGTCGGTCATCCCTGCCGCCAGATACTGGTCACGGTCGCCAGCCAGCGCGCTAGCCGTCAGTGCGATGATCGGGATTCCGCCAGAACGTCCGCCGAGCTCCCGAATCCGCAACACGGCCGTTGGACCATCCATCACGGGCATCATGACGTCCATCAGGATCACATCGAAGCTATGGCTTGCAGCCATGGCAACCGCATCCCGACCATTCGACACCACCGTTAGTTGGTGCCCCCCCGCCTCGAGGAGAGCACGAAGAATTTGCTGCATCGAGGGATTGTCCTCCGCGACAAGAACGCGGAGGCTCATGTTCGGGGCAGCGAGCGGCTCCTCGCGTTCTGGCGACGGTGGAAGTGCTATCGGAGTGGCGATCGTGAAATGGAATGCGCTTCCCTCGCCGGGCTTGCTATCGACCTGGATCACGCCCCCCATCATGGCGACAAGCTGCCTTGAAATGGCCAGGCCCAATCCAGACCCGCCATGCCTGCGGGTCGTCGACGAGTCAGCCTGGAAGAACTGATCAAAAACCTTGTCGATGATGTCTTCGGAGATGCCCGCCCCCGTATCACGCACAGTGAAGCGCGCGACCTGCTGGTCGGTATCGTAACTGACAGACACCTTGATCCTCCCGGCGTCGGTGAACTTTACTGCATTGCCAACAAGGTTCGTCAGCACCTGCCGTACCCGACGTGCATCACCTATCACCCACTCTGGCGTCGAAGCAGCAACTTCAGCCGTCAGTTCAAGCGACTTGTCGCGTGCGAGCGAACCGAACAGGGAGACGACGTCTTCCACAACGTCCGAGAGACTGCATGGCGCGTTGTCCAGAGACAGATGTCGGCTCTCAAGCTGCGAAACATCAATGATGTCATCGAGGACCGACATCAGGTCGCGGGCCGACTTCAGTGCGGTAGCGGCATGGGCGCGTTTGTCTTGATCCACTTCAGCGCGCAGAAGAACTTCCAGCATCCCGATGACGCCACTCATCGGCGTCCGTATCTCGTGGCTCATTCGGGCCACAAACTGGCCTTTGGCGAGAGACGCTTCCTCGGCCTCCTGCTGCTTTCGGACGAGTTCATCGGTCAGGGTCACGTCCCTGGTTACGTCTCGCGATACGCCGAGAATTTTCCGTCGATCCGCACCGCTTGACGAAAGGCGCATCCTGATCTCGATGTGTCGGAAGCTCCCATCCTCCGCTCGGACTCTTATTCGACTGACCAATGGCTGATCGAGCAACACCATCCGACTCACTTGCTGTTCGAACTCGACGCGATCCTCTGGATGGATAAAGTTCAGCGCAGGCACGGCGCCGATCGTCTCCGACATGCCCGACTGCGCGAAGGTTGGCGGGAGGTGAGGGATACCCCGCAAAACACCGGTCTCGGCGTCGATCTCCCAGACACGAAGTTCGGCAGCCTCGATCGCCGACGTCAGGCGCGCATGGAGGAGTTCCATTTCGGCCTGAGCCGCTCTTGAGGCGGTCACATCCTGTGCGGTCCCGACAATACGCGTCCCATGCCCCGCTCTCTGTTCGACCCTGCACGTGCTCCTAACGCGAATGGTGCGGCCTTTGGCAGTAATGGAATCAAACTCGCACTCTGACAGGCTGCCCGACGACGTTGCACGCTGAATGGATGCGTCATGGATTTCCTGAGCGCCCGGCGCGAACAGGGCCCGCATGGACTCGGGAGATGGTTCGAACGCATCATCGACTTCATAGATGCGCCGCGTTTCCCTTGACCAACGAACACGGTCGCTGACGGAGTCGCGCTCCCATCCACCGATGCCGGAGAGGGCTGAAAGCTCTTCGAGCAAGCGTCTGCTGTGTTCGAGATCTGCCTTCGCATCCTGTTCGTCAGTTACATCCTGGAACAGGCCATGGATGCGGACCGATCGGCCATCAACGCGCTCCACTCGGCCGGTCGATCGGATCCAGATGCTGCGACCACGGGCGGTGAGTGCAGGATGGACGATTGTCCACGGCGTGCCTGAGCGGAGCGCTTCGCGAAGGGTCTCTGTTTCATCACCATTGGACGCGCCGCCTCGCAACCTCGGCATGTCGGATGGAGCTATTGGACTCTCGGGGTCGATCTCGAAAATCGCGTAGGCCTCCGGAGACCACACCATCGACTGCTTCTCGATATCCCATTCCCAGGTTCCGATCCCTGTCAGGTTCCGAATCTCCTGGTCGAGCGACATCGTTGACAATTGGCGTTTACCTTTGCGTCCGCCATCGCTCAGAAGGCGCCAATCGAGCGCAACGGGGCGCCGTTTGCACAGCGCCCCGCCTGCCGCCGACCCGAGGTTGGGGGGACGGGCCGGTGACAGCCGAAAAGCTATTTGCGACCTGTCATTCTGTCTGTTCGACATCGAACAACAGCGCCGGGCCTGCTGCTTGTGTCGCAAGGCGCCCGAACAGGGCGACTTCTCTCATGTTTGATCGCCCTGCGGCGCTTCGACTTCCGTTCCCGCGATAACTGCAAGCTTGAAAGCCTGCGCAGCTGGCGGCGCGAGGATCTCCAGCAGGCCACGGATGA
>Ga0315902_10007774_pt1:0-10000 | contig 14600 bp, 7 predicted proteins | sample LakEriMetagenome_9_FD_203523 | JGI IMG/M metagenome (GOLD analysis project Ga0315902, IMG submission 203523) | Freshwater fungal communities from buoy surface, Lake Erie, Ohio, United States - Buoy 12 MA117 | ecosystem: Environmental > Aquatic > Freshwater > Lake > Lake biofilm | place... | reverse complement strand
AAATACATTGAAAGAACTTTTGCTGTAAAAGGGCAACAAATGTATGTAAGCTTTTTGTAATCGCACAATTTAAATGCCTGTATTTTCTAGTATACTGTATATCAGCATAAAAAATCCCGGTATGTAAATTGTCCTATAATCGTAATTTGCGCCACAAATATTCCATACTATGTATTTTGAAAAACATTCTGATTTAATAAAACAAGCTGTTGAAGCCATTGGCCAAAGAACCTATTACACGCCATACCCCGAATTGCCTAAATTTTATGACGCTGATGGAGATGCTAAGGGGAAAAGCTACATTGGTTCTATCCTGAATACGAATTTCCATGAACTGATTCAAAAACAAGATGGCTGTAAGTGGGTAGGAGAGGAGGTTTCACCCTACACTCAAACAGGAATAGGTGTTTTATATCCGCAGCCAATTATTTCTGATATAGTTGAAAGGTCGAAGCTTTCCATAACTTCATGGAACGCCATATCTTATTCTGAAAGAGCGGGTATTTTAGTTGAGTGTCTTGATCGGGTGAAAAGCCGTTTCTTTGATATAGCGTATGCGACTATGCACACTACGGGGCAATCCTTTATGATGTCTTTTCAAGCTTCAGGTCCACATTCGAATGATCGAGCACTTGAGGCTATTGCTATGGGATACAGGGAACTCTCTTTGTATCCAAGAAAAGCTTCTTGGATTAAACCTATGGGTAAATTCGATTTGACTATTGAAAAATCATGGAAGCCCATACCACGGGGGATAGGTTTGGTGATTGGCTGTTCGACCTTCCCGGTTTGGAATACTTTACCTGGTGTATTTGCAAATCTAATAGTTGGCAATCCAACTATAGTTAAACCACACCCTAAAGCTATCTTACCAATTGCTATATATATAGCAGAGATGCAAAAGGTATTCGCTGAAGCAGGAGTTGATAGCAACATCATTCAATTGCTACCCGATACAATTAACGACCCCGTTACTAAACAAATAGCCGAACACCAAGATGTTAAATTGGTTGATTATACCGGTGGATCAGCGTTTGGTTCATATGTGGAAGGTTTAAACAAGATAGTATTTACTGAGAAAGCGGGTGTAAACTGTGTGATTATCGACAGTGTTCATGATATGGCAAGTGTAGCATCAAATCTTGCCTTCTCAATGTGTCTTTACTCCGGGCAGATGTGCACTGCCCCTCAAACTGTTTTTATACCTTCAATTGGTGTTAAGTGCGGTGATGATACATTGAGTTACGAAGCAGTTGTAGATAAGTTAAAACAGTCAATAGTTGACCTGGTAAACAACCCCAAAGCCGGTGCTGCCACAATCGGGGCAATACAAAATGATACCACCATGAAGCGTGTAGCCGATATACAAAAGAATAATTCTGATGCGGTCATATTAGAATCGGGAGTTATAGTAAATCCTGAGTTCCCTGATGCACGAATAACTACACCCACTATTCTACAGGCAGATAAATCAGCCAAGTTTTTATTTGGTGAGGAGTGCTTTGGACCTGTAGTTTTTGTAGTTAAAACGGACGATACTAATGACAGTGTTCAACTAGCTAAACTAATTTCTAGAGAGAAGGGTGCATTAACGTGTTCGGCTTACAGCACCGACCAGAATGTAATGAATATGATTGAGCAGCACATGAATAGTGTTTTTGTGCCCGTTTCATTTAACTTTACTGGAGCTGCATTTATCAATTCACACGCTGCATTTAGTGATTTGCACGTTACAGGAGGAAATGCGGCTGGAAATGCTTCACTAACAAATACTGAATTTATTGCCAAAAGATTTGTGTGGGTGGGGAACAGATATATGGGATAGGATTATCTTACGTAGCCTGTAAAATTCATTGAATTCAATGTTGATATAGCACTCTGTTGCGAAACTGACATTTCTCCGAGTGCAATTGTTGTCTTCTGACTTCTTGACTCATCATAACCATCAACTTTATACTTATACCTGCCAGCAGGTATTTGTATACGTGTGTATAGAATCTCAAACGGTAATAGTTGCCAATTGCGAGTATCTGCCTGCTCAGAAACTGCATTGAGTATACTCATGGCAATACCTAATCCTTCATTTTTTTTACGCATCTGGGTTTCCAGAATTTGTTTTGTAGCCAGTCTTAATAACGCCTCAGCCATTTCCTTCATCATTCTGTCGCGTAAAGACTGATATGCAATTTGATTTACAGGCTCAGCTAATTCAAATTGCTTAGCATAATTTAAAGAGTCTATTTTAAACTCGGCACTAAAATATTTGCGTGATCTTGAAACAAATTTTGGGAATGCAACCCGAACAATTTTTAAATCAGAAAGTGATTTTCTAGTGTCATTCTCGCCAACATAAAAAGGGAAGTTAAGTCCCAAATCTACATTCACGAAGTTGACCCAACCATCATTTCCTTGAGTAATAACAAAGTTTATACTCCATTCATCTTTTATTGGACATAGGCCATTATTCCAGAAAAAAATATGGCTTTCCAGTTTGGATGAGTCTTTATTTAATTTCCGGTTATAGCGCTGCTCATAAAAGTACTGCTCATCGTAAAATCCGGTTAAATAAGCTGTGCGTATGATATCGTCTTTTAGCTGATTAGGTAAAACACAGCCAAGCTTCGAGTAGTCGCTTTCATAGACCTCTATAGCATTTCGATATGCAATGAATGCATTGTTGTAATCTTTTTGTGCATCGTAAATTATACCATTTAGTAAATGTACGAATGCATCACGTCTGTACACGTTACGTTCTTTGTAAGTGTCAGTAATACGCTGGAGTTTTAAATTCATCCTTTTACATTCCACAAGGGCGGCATCAAAATCTCCGAGTTTAATATAATTGATTGTGGTGTAGTAATGCAGCAAAATTTGCTCAAAGGGCTCTCCTGCATAGGGTGTTATACCAGGATTTGTTAACAGCGACAATGCGGAAGCTCCCAGATTTTTCTGGAAATCTTCAACGAAATAGTCTGCTTTTTGAAACTCGCGATTACTCTCGGACGGTTTGTTGTTCAACGATAATACTGTTGCATAGTTTAAATAATACAACAGCATATTTCGGGAAGGTGTTCTATTTTCGGTTTTTGCAATTAGCTCCTCTGCACTCTGAAGGTTGCCATCGTAAATGGCCTGCATAAAATGTGCATTTTTCTCATAGTATGTTGCGCATGCTGTTATAAGGCACGTTAAAATAACTAGGCAGGCATACCTACTCATATCCTAAATGCTGCTTTGGAAACTATTTAGTTTTTAACGTATTTTTTAATCTCCTTTTCGCCAATCCAAACCTTTTCATTTGTTTCCAAGTCTGTTAGTTCCAAATTAACTTTATAGTATATAATACGTTGGTTTTTGTATTGATCAATAATTGAGCTTATCGTGCCGTTCATCATATAGTCAGCACCTTTCTCTTTGCCCCACTTTTTCTTACTTTCTTCTGATGCAAATATCTGCTGTTCGTTTCTTTCTTCACGTAACTGATTTCGCTCGTCACCCGACTGAACTACTGATACTACTCCCGAATTTATAAATTCACGTTCCATTGCCTTGATAAATGGGACTGCATCAATGTGTTCAGATGTTTTGTTTCTCACACTGCCTACTATAACAGTGGGTTTTTTTCCGGCTTTTTGCTCATAGTTTGCTCGCCAAGGTCTTGCTAACACATCTTTTATCATTTCATTGGCTACCAGTTTAGAATCTGTATCATTCCAGCGACCACTCAGGTCTACTTGAGTGTCGGGATCTATACGACTAACTTTTCGATTTGCGCAAGATGTAACAATTAGCATAACTGTTAGAATCGGGATAAGAATGACTTTTTTCATGGTGTTGAGTGTATTGGACGCACAAGTATATTAAAAATAGTGCCACAATTTGATTTGACCAAAAAAAAGGGGCTTACGCCCCTATTTTAGTAAAAGTAAACTTGATTATTCTACTATCAGTATACCCTGCATTTTCATCCAGTGACCGGGATATGTACAAATGTATGTATATGTTCCGGGTTCGGGTGCAGTGAATTCAAAAGTCACAGTTTTACCGGGTTCAGCCATTGATGATCCTGCAATAACATTTGGATTTGTTGCATTGAAATAGTTTTGGTCTTTTAGATTCAATCCTTCCATAGCCACCTCCTTTTCAGCTCCTTGTTTCACAATAACTAAATTATGTATCATGGCTGCATCGTTGCCTTGATTAGTTAAATTGATAACCACTTTTGCACCCGATTTAGCCTTTATTTCTTTGGTGTCATAGGCCATATCTGCCATGGTGTTGCCTACTGCATTTATTGTAAATTCGATGGTTTGTGGTGTGGCTTCAGCAGCCGGTGTTGCAGTTTCGCTGTTTTGTTGAGGCTGATTGCCTCCGCATGATGCTAGCACATAGAGCAGTGCACTTGATAAGATGATTTTTTTCATGTTGTTTTATTTATTATGGTTTAAAAATGCCTTTCAATCTTTTTTTAGCTTCTTCCTCAGCTTGTTTTTTCAATCTCTCTTGCTCTGCTTTAGCTTTATTTTCAGCCTCTCGTTTAATTCGTTCCTGTTCAGCTTTAACTTTATGTTCGGCTTCGGCTTTTAGTTTTTCGGCTTCCGCTTTTGCTTTAGCCTCGGCTTCCGCTTTGGCTTTATTCAGTTCTTGTTTTGCTTTATCTTCCAGTTCTTTTCGTTTTCGTTCTGCTTCGTTTTTAAGTTGGTTAGCGATGTCTGCGGCTTCGTTTTTTGCTGTTTCTGCTAGATTAGTGGTTATCACCGGGCTGGTAAATGTTCCATTAATCAGTATTTTCAGTGTTACATCACTATCTATATTAACACTGGTGCCTGCTTTTTTGTTTAGTTCTATAAGAGTTTTGTTTGCTGTGGTCGTCATATTTCCAACAGCAGACCCGGGTATTTTTATCAGCCCTGTATAATCGATCCTTTGATCAAGACCGGTAGTACCATATAAAGTTAATTTTTGTCCTGATATATTTAAATCAAACGGTTCAGTGGTAATTATACCGTTCTCAACCATAAATTTAATTTTTACCTGATCAATACCTGGATTCCTCAACTTTTCATTTTTTAGTATATCGGCTGTGGCATTGAATACTTTTACACCTTTAATGAAAGCATTATTTACCTCAAGTTGTCCGGATGCTACTAACGTATTATAATCTATGTCCAGTGCTGTGTTTAATGCTGAACTGATTGAGCATTTTGCTGAGATACTACCAGTCATATTTTCAGCTATAGGGGCTAATTTTTTTACAGTGTTGAAGCTAAGAGCAGCTTTTTTGATATCCAGATTATTGATGTCGAGATTCATTTCGGTTTTAGGTTTACCTGTAATTTCTGTGCTGTAATATCCACTTATTTTTATAGTAGAACCCAATGTATTTAACTCAACACTATTCAAACGGACCTGTTTATTGCGAACTACGATTTGGCCTTTTAGATTTTGAATCTCCATATTTGAATAGATGATTTTATCTATGCTGCTACTAAATGTGAAGTCAATATTAGCAGGGACCTCAGGAGCAGATAATTTTACAGTATCTGTGCCAGTTGCTGTTGATTCTGCTGTTGCATCAGCATCAGACAACATTTCGTTAAAATTAAGAGCGCCTGATTTCAGTGTTAAATTACCCTCAATTTTATCGTCATTCAGTACATATGGAATAAAGTTGTACAGATTGCCTGTTATTTCGAAATCGGAATTACCCGCTGCGCCTTTAAATGGATTTACTGATACATGTGTAGGGCTTAAAGTTATTAGTGCCGTTTTGATGGTTACATTCTCAGGTTTTTCCTTACGTTGAATACGCACATCATGCATTTGAAATTCTCCATGAGCATCGAATTTATCATATGCTTTCTTTTCAATTTTTGAAGCAAAGCCCTTACATACTACATTTGTCTCTATAAGGCCAGCAAGCATTACTCCGGATTCCATAGGTATAGCCTTAGATATAGTGCCTAAATTAATTTTGCCCTTTAATTCTGCATCTATGTAGGGGTCATCTATCACATTTTTAAGTGCTAGTCGTGCTTCCATTGTATTGTCAGCTACCGTTGCATAAAATCTATTTAAATTTATGTGCGTATTGTTTGGCGAACCATCGCTGTTTGTCACCTTCAAGTCTATGTGTATGTTTTTTATAGGCTCAGGAAGCTTAGGATATTGTACAGAAGCATCAGTTACATTTAATGAGAGGTTAAATGCCGGCAAAGTTGTACTGGTATACGCACCTTTTATTGAAGCACTGAAAGCTAGATTTCCAGTTGTTTTAACATCGTTGTAGTTTTGTATATACATACCCGGAATTAAGGAAATAAATTCCTTGATGCCGGCTTCTCGGGCATTAAATGTAAGGTCTAAATCCATTGCATCCGAGCGTTGTGTGACACTGCCAATAAGTGAAAAAACAAGATGATTGAGTTTTATTTCATTTTCTTTTAACGTGTACGTATTTGATTTCAAATTGGCATCCAACGTAGCATTAGCTACGAGCTTAGCTTCATTTAAGTACTTGACACCATTTTCAGTAATTGTAAGCTTTTCAATAGTATTACTTGTTTGAAGATCGACTATTTCCTGTGTAAAATCACCTGCCAATGTATGGCTAAAGTTCTCTGCAATAGCATTGGTTTTGTCTTGCCTGTCTTCATACTTTATAATTGCTTTTTCAATACCAAAATACCTTAGTTTGATAGTGAAAGCAGACGATGTTGTATCGCTATCCTGCTTATTTGTTGAGTCGGTCACCGTCTTTACAATATTCCAATTGACATTTCCATTTTCCAAAACAATAGCGTGCACCAGGGGACTTATTACATCAATACGTTTGATATCCATTTTGTTTCCGCTTATAACGCTCATTAAGTCAATTGTAATGTTAAGCTGATTCAAGCTAAGCAACGTGTCGTGTTCAAACTCTCCAACACCTACAATAGACAGATTATTTATACCTACTGTAAAGTCAGGGAAATGGCTAACAAGGCTAAGATTAATATCGTTGCTGAAACTAACGTGGGCATTTAGCCTTTCATTTGCCGCATTCTTTATCTCGTTTAGTATTTTATCTTTGAAAATGTATGGTAAGACAATAATGCTGAGCAACAGCACGGATAAAAGTGCTGCAGACCACACTAGTAATTTTTTCATATCGCGTGAATTAAAAGGGTAAATTTACAAAAGTTTCATGAGCCAATGGCTTAATGAGCACATCTTTAACATTGGGGTTCGATATTCCTCTGTTATAATCGGTAGGATTACTAGATGAGGTCAATATAAATATGGTGTAATTTTGTTTAATATGAGCATCCAGTTTCTCAAACTCATCAAGCCAATCAAATCCGCTCATAACAGGCATCTGAATGTCGAGGAAAATTATTGCGGGCAGATTTTCGTTTGTTTTTACATGCGCGAGTGCATCAGCCGGACGGTCAAATTTTGTAATTTGAGCTCCGGGATGATTGGTAGCAATTACCTTCTCAATCAGAAACAAGTCAATTTTACTGTCATCAATGACGATGAATCTATGTTCGTGTGAATCAGTCATTTTATTTAGACGGAATAGTAACTGTAAACTCAGTTCCAGCGTTGATATCGGAAGTTACATTTACCTGACCATTAAGTTTAGTTACAGCATCTTTAAGGTTATACAGTCCAATTCCTGCACCTGCTTCTAGGGCGGTTGCACGGTAAAACACATCAAAAATCTTTGGCATAAATTCCTTTTCTATTCCTATTCCATTATCACTTACTTTTATGATAGCATTGCCATTCGCTATGCTTATATCTAGATTTACATACTTGTCCGGATTATCTATGCGTTGATATTTAATAGCATTGGACAAGAGGTTGTAAATAATAATTTGCAATTTGAGTGCATCCGATAAAAATGGCATTTGCTGGTTTAGCGAAGTATTAAGCTTTATATTTTTTGTTTTGATGGCTGTTCCATGTATGTCTTTTTGCTGGTCAATAAGCGATTGAAAATTGATTTCTTCGATATTAAGTTCACCTTGCTTTAGCTTGTAATAGTCGAATATATGATCAACAAAATTATTTAATCGGGTAAGAGAGGCTGAAAGCAAATCGGTCATTTCAATTCGGTCAGCTTCATTTTTCTCATGTCGCATCAAATCAAGCATAGCAAGTCCGCTAACGATGGGACCTTTAAGGTCATGTGTAACGCTGTATGCAAATCTGTCTAGAGCTTGATAGGCAGTACGCAGCTCATTATTTTGCTGCATCAGTAGGCTTGTCGCTATATAGTACTTTTCTGCCTCTTGAATGGATGAGAGTACATCGCTATCCGACCATGGCTTTCTAATATATCTGAATATGTGTCCTTTGTTGATTGCACTTACAACATCCTCAATATCTGTGAAGCCTGTAATTAGAATCCGAACCGGCTTAGGAAATTTGTAACGTATTTCTTCAAAAAATTCAACGCCTGTTTTTCCCGGCATGCGCTGGTCGCTAAGAATAGCTATTATATCCTCATTTTGATTAAGGATGGATAATGCTTCATCAGCAGATAATGCAGTAAGTATATTAAGCTCAAAACGAAACGATGCTTTAAACGAGTTCAGGTTATTGACTTCGTCATCTACATAAAGCACCTTTAATTTATTTGTATTGCTCACTGTTCAAATATATTAATTGTTAGGCTGTCTTACAGGCAAAAGTATGATAAACTCTGTTCCGGCATTTTGTTCCGTTTGCACTTCTATGCTACCGTTGTGTTTATTAATGGTATTATACACAATTGATAAGCCCAGGCCTGTTCCTTCGCCTACCGGTTTTGTTGTGAAGAAAGGTTCAAAGAGTTTGCGTCTTGTAGCATCGCTCATGCCAGTACCGTTGTCTTTTAGCGAAATGCGAACATATTCCGGGGTGCATGATGTTGTAATAGTTAGCTGACCTGTATTTTCATCACCGTGTCGAGCTTTGATAGCATATATACCGTTCGAAATGATGTTTAGAAACACCTGATTTAACTTGCCGGGATAGCATTCAATTTTTGGCAACTCACCATAGTTTTTCACTACATTTATCTTACTGCCAAGCATATTATTGGTAATAATCAAAGTGGAATCCAATCCTTCGTGGATATCGGCAAGTTTAATGTCATCCTCATCTACCCTTGAGAATAATCTAAGTCCTTTTACAATCTCGGCTGTACGAACTGAGCCTTCATTTATACCTTTTAGCAAAAATCCTATTTCTTCAAGCAAGTAATTGAAATCGTATTCTTGTTTTAGGTGTTCAATTAGTTCTTTTCGTTTATCGCCATCAAGCCCTTCAATACTTAATTGTTCAATTTTATTCATCAAGTCAATTAACAGCTCAACATCACGCTTCAGCGGTTTTATATTGGATGTAACAAAATTTATAGGGTTGTTAATTTCATGAGCAATACCTGCTGTAAGCTGTCCAAGTGAAGCCATTTTTTCCTGATCTACCAGTTGGCTTTGAGTTTCTTTAAGGTGCCTAAGTGTTTCGTGTAACTCATCGTTGGTTTCTTTAAGTTCAATGGTACGTTGGTTTACACGTTCTTCCAGAATAGTGTTTTGCTCCGAAATAATCCGTTCGTTTTCCATAGCTGCAGCCAATGCCTGAGCCTGCGACTGCTCTTTTTCTTTTCTGTATGAATTAATCTTATCAGCCAATGCTACCGAAAGCAATGTTACTACGACCGCAGATCCCAATTGAAGGCCACTTACCGTGAGGCTATTGTATGGAAAAAGCCCTAAGTCTTTTGCCACAAATACAATAACCGATACCAGAAAAATTGACCATGCGAAAATGAAAAATAACGCAGGTCGTGTTTTGTGCTTTACGTAAATATTTACTGCAGTAAGCAGTAGGATGAGAGAGCCAGGACCGGCATTAATATTATTTAGCTGATACGAAAGTTGTAATTGACCAGCCAAACATACAATGATGCTGATAGCATAAACCACAGCAAAAAGTGTGAGAAGTTGATTAAATCGTGGTGAAT